>Ga0081606_1000738_pt1 | contig 11879 bp, 4 predicted proteins | sample EareggfetidaYelm_FD_71127 | JGI IMG/M metagenome (GOLD analysis project Ga0081606, IMG submission 71127) | Earthworm egg capsule microbial community from the University of Washington, USA - E. fetida Yelm (SPADES assembly) (version 2) | ecosystem: Host-associated > Annelida > Reproductive system... | reverse complement strand
TATGTGTGTGTGTGTGTGTATGACTTTCTGTACGCCTTAATGACCTGTTGCCTTTGTGCGCGTGTATTTGTTTGTGTGTGCGTGTATGTATATGTGCGTGTGCGCCGTATTAGATTGTACGTGCAGGCTATGCATGTATGAGAGGGCTTCACGTTCATATGCATTGTTCGTACCTTTCCTGCTATTTCGTTTTATGCCCGCCTTGAGACGCGTCTGTGGTCGTCTCCCACCCTATTCCTTGTCTCAGTCATCGCTTGGTCCATCTGTGGCCCGTCGTATGGTAACGGTCAAGACCCTTTTCTAGGCGCATGCCTGCCGCTGCATGGGACAATAATGGAAGTGGTGCATATTGTCCCGTAGCCTAGAATACAAAGGAGATACCGTCTGCTCGCAGGCGTCCACTTGAGAGCGGCGGGGTGCACACGAACCCTTTCACGAAGGCCATTCGGCGGCATATGTTCTGCGTTGGGACTGTTCCGGACCAGTGACCCTTAAGAGAGGCAGAAATTATCAACATTAGGCACCGCCAGAAGCACCAGTGTATGGCTGCAGACCCAGCATCAGATGGTCCCTTGCATATCGCTAAGAAGAAAGGCTGCTCAGTTGCTAGTTGTTTCTGCGCTCCAACTAGAAGACCTTAGTGTATGGAAGCGCTTTCTAGGTCTTTACATTCAAACACTCACAGGAACTACTTTTCATGAATACGGTATATATCGAATGTCAACTAATAGGTCCAATTAGACTGAAAAGCGGTCCTAAACTCACAGCAGCAGGTCTACTTATATAAATAGACGTATACATAAGCCATTGTTTTTTCTCGGACAGTGCCAGTACTAAGACTGAATAAAAGAGGAGGGCGACTCTGATGACCAAGGTCGTAAATCTAAAACTACTAGGTCACTTGCAGGCAGGGTATACGTGCATTAAGAGCACTTCTCTGGTTCTGTTCGGTAGTCGCGTTTCAGAGCCCTACTGCAGAGGCTGATAAGAGGCCTTATTAAAATAGACCTATATTTAAATATAGGCCTATTCGTAAACCACTGGCCACTAATCAGACCTATCCAAGCACGAATACCCATGTGTATAGGCCTAAATAATTTCACACTCGTCTGAAAATATACTTGGCGAACAAATGTCTTGAATGAACTATGCATCTCATTTCTCTGTTACGTTATGTCGGCAAAGATATCTGATTTCACAATTATTACTTGTTCTCTGTGTCATTCTTTATCAAAGTGTGTCATGCAGAGTTGGACGGATGCGAACCTCAGCTCTAGCGTAATTAGCTTTTCATTGTTCCAGATGCATTGGTCCCGCATGGGCCTCTGTTTGGCTGCCTAAAGAATAATACTCTAATGGTCTGTGTGCAGTATGTGGGCCCTGGTGGTTGTTGGACCGGGTGCCTTGCGCCCCCCTGCACATAGGATAGCCACGCAGCCGTTCGGGTATACCAGAACGAGTTCTGACAAGAGGCCTTGGGAACTGTTTGCACTCTGAAAATGCCAGTCCAAAGCTTGGATACAAGAGGAGGGCGATTCTAATCATCTTTCATTCATTCATTCCATTTCTATAGCGCTTCTTCAAGTCCGCTACTACTCAAAAGCGCTCCCGACACAGCAAGGATATTGTGCCGGAGTTTCACGCCGAAGCGCCACAGGCAACTGCGAGCGAAGGACTTGCCAAAGGTCGACCCTACGTCGTTAAACAACAACAACCAACAACAAAGGCTTTGGTTTCACTGGGGGTTCTTTTCAGTTATATATTTCACTTTAAATAGCAGAAGTAACAGTTGTGGTTGTGTGAATGAATATCGGTGGTGTAGGCCTATACATAGGCCCTTAGCCCTATAGGTCAATAATTAACACCACTACTTATAGATATCCAGCCACTGGCGGTTTTTCTAGTTTACTACTAACTTATGTAGTTGTAGTCTTTAATGGGATTTGACATGAAAATTATAGGATAGCACAAATGTGGTTGCTCTTTACAGGCGCTATATGAATATTCAATTACAATTACAACGCCTAACAGTATTAGTGTAGGCAAATACGCCGAGGAAGACAATTCAAGACTGCTTATTGCTTATACATCGTAAACTCGAGATTTTTACAGCGCCCACAAAAGCGAAGTCTCGGGAACCAGCTTATTCACAGGCGAATATACAATTTCATACAGTAGGCCTACATAGTCATTTAAAACATAATTACAAAGGTTCTACTTTAAGTTTAAATTTAACGATCTACCTTTAATTAGTGCTTGTGTGGCGCGGTGGCCGATTGGTAGGAGCGTTCAGCCTCTATCGTGGAGAGTAGGCCGTATACGGGTTCGAACCTCGTTCGAGACAGTTACTGTGTAGGGTCCTTGAGCAGGTTCCTCGCCCACAATGCTCTGCAATACCATTGCATCTACGGCGCCGAGGCATGCAAGTGCACGTCTGAGCTTGGTATGCATAAGGAAGAAGGACGCTATCAAAGATCAGTTATATTGTATTGTAAAATGTATACTTCAAAACCGAAAAAAATCACTTTGGGATTATATTGTTAGACTCCATATAGGCCAACTCAAAACTCAGAATTTGGTCCAAAACTAGGCTCCATAAGAAGATTGCCTGTATAGAACTGTTGAGGCTGTTGTTTCCATCACCACATTGATAAATACATTGGGCCTAAAGGTAACTCTGTGACATTTCTGACACCTGTATGTTTGCAAGCTTCGTATACGCTGAAGGCATCAGCTTCGGAGGCATTTAATGAAACTACGAGAGGCAGGTAATTTAGAGTAAGGCAGTCTGAGGTTACAAGCAGCTTAAAGACGACTTTAGCCAATTTCGAACGACATGCATAAGGATTCGAAACCACGCACAGCGGTAAGAGAGCGAAGCCTTACATCATTTGGCCACTTCTCCATCAAAGACACCCATTTCCGCACCTCCTATTCACGTGGAATCGACTTCTGGTGTCATCATGCGAAAGAAACTGAATCCCTATAAGGCTCGGCGCATATCCGGAAGCTCTGTGCCGCTAGTACTCTCGCATTTTAGCCAGTTCCCACAGGCCTATCTTCCGTTGCCGCAGTCGTCATCCTACATTGTATATACGGTTGTGTTGCGCCCTTCGCGCGCATGAATACACGAAGACAAATATGTTTCGTCTCATGCGACTCGATCAATACGCTTCGTAGACTTCCGGTTACTTGTCGGTCTTCGTTCGCGGCTCATTTCCGCCGGTGACGTCAGTAGAATACGTTGCTGTGGGAGGGCATCTGCAATGCACTTGTTTCAAACGAGTTCGTTCCGGGCAATATTAAAAATCGGGTAGCGGTTGTCTATACAATCGGCATCGGAACTAGTGCAACAAATTATATATATCCCATGTCTTTGTTTTCCAGAGTCCTTCGCCCATTCCTTTTGAAACCTGCAATAGTTTTAATGATTTTCGGGAGGTATACAGGCAAATAATTGCCCTATAGGACTAATTCTGCCTCCGGTGTATGTTAGCATATTTTTCTTATTATAGTTATATAAATTACTAAGAGTTTAAGTATATACATACTACCTTAACATGTGAACAGCCCACACCATGCAATGAGGTGCATTAGCGTGCAGTATTTATTTTCTTTACCTCGTATAGGGCTATACAAAAGAGGGGCCTCAATGCTGGAAACTGTATGTATTCCAATGTCTCATTGCCTAATTTCTGTAAAAGACAGGACACCATTCAAACACGAATTCAGCAAAAGTCACAAATCGAGCACATTGACCGATGTCACTATTTAGAATGTAATAAAATAACTCCTAATTTGCTTTACTGTGGTCCTGAAGAGGACCTGATCTACTGAACCGACATGCAGAGCACTTTTCCGCTGTTCACTGTACGCCTACTTACATACTCATAAATACAGAATTCCAGCTACACTACCTGCACTCATAATATATGCGGGATCTCTCACCTCGCATGATATTGCAAGCAGAAATGCATCCCTGACAAAGGCCTGCAGATTTCCACCATGTGACAAGATCCCTGCTGCAGAAGAGCTGATTGCTCGAGCAGACAGGAAGCTCTCCTAGAAACCACAGTATTCTTGACCACTGCATTCAAGCAACTCTTGCCACTTTGCACAAGTAGGCTACTTACTTACTTTGCTACCTTTTACGCTACCTGGTCTTAAATCTTAGATCTGTTAAGAATTAGTTTTGTTATTGATGTATCTTTATATATTTAATTGTGCATATGTGGCGTACTTTATAATCTGCTCCTATTGTAGCTTATCTAAAAGATAATGTATGCAATCATTGTATACAATGTTGGTCTAATGCATATGCGTTTGTCAGATACAAATTAAAGCTACTTACCTACTTGTCCTGCAGGTATATGAAAAAAATTTAGATACATGTATGTGTGCATATAATGTATTGCATGTATATATGTATGTTTGCATGCATTTATGCATGTATGTGTGTATGTATGTGTGGGTGCGTGTGTGCGTGCTTACATGTATGTGAAAGTATTTGGATAGCTCCGAAACTGCACGGTCACATTTAGTCTTTAACTGAGGCATGGTATATTATAAACACTTGAATCCTAGCTTGTATATTAAATGAAAACATTGTGCATTCTTTTCGTGACAAATCATAATGCATTGCTTGATACGGATCACAGAGAGATGAGATTAAATTCAGATGGATTTATAAATTTCTGTTGAAAATATATCTGTAGGAGTAACGTAATAATGTTTAAATGGCTTGTTGACCTGTGAGAGCTGGCATAGGAAGAAGCCATTCACGCCAGCCTCTGCGTAAAAGATTAGCGCTCAAATCAGCACTCAAAAAGATTAGCGCTCAAATCATACAGCCAACTGTGATTAAGATAAGTGTATTTCTTACCGGCATGGGAACTTATACTGGTGTTTTAGTGAGTGGGTTGTTATCCAACCAGCAATGAAGTAAGTTCACCAATGACCCCGCAGAAATCAGATATGAGAATCTAGGTTTCTGAGTGGCTGCAGAAAAACTGTGGCCTACATTGATAAAGACATTGCATGATGCATGTATTGTGATATTGTACTTGTACTGGATATAGCACATACCAATCGTTATAATGATGATGATGATGTATCTGCAGTGGCTTGTATTGCAGATGCCCAAGAGGTCGCCCGTGAACAGCCTTGCATCACTGGAGAGCGGATCTGATCGTCTACGCGATGCCCATGGCGGAAAACGAAACTTCGAAAATGACGTCCTAGAAGAAGTTAACTCTGTCCGGTCTGAAAACTGTAGGGCTAGTGGTGCCAGCGGGTCAGATCGCATTAAAGTTCACGAACGATTTGAAGCGTTTCACAACCATCCCTGCAGGTACAATGCGGAACAGTACAATAGCGAGAAGACTCTGAAACACAGTGCTCTGTATCCATGCAGCACGCTTTCCTCTCAGTCTGGAGATGGTGCTTCCACTACGAATGCAGCTTTCCATGTCAAGAATGAGCTGACAGAGATTCATTCGCCCACATCAAAGTGGAGTGGCAGAAACAGGCGTCAAGAAGATACAATTAGTGAAACAGTTCAAGGCGCAGTCCATGACATTGCGAAATCCACGGCCTCCGAAGCTGTTTCACTGAATGCAAGCGAAAGCTGCGGTAAACAGAACGACGAGAAAAGAGGTTGCAAGCGCGGTGCGGAAGACGTTCTAAAGTCTGAGGTTCTGAGTCCGTCAACCAGACCTTTGGACAAATCTAGTCAGTCGACAGTCGATTGCGACACGGCGTGGACGTTGGGTTATATTGATCTCAGAAACACAGTGACTGTACCGACGACAACCGCTATGGCAATGCCGTCCTATAATCTCAAAAACCAATCTCAGTCTCTACCGCCTTCCAAGGAGGCAGCCAATGCTGCCGGAGGCGTCAGAACCGTATTCCAGTGCCATACATGTCAGAAGGAATTCGTCACCGAGAAGTACCTCTGCATGCATATGGCCCTGCATCGACCGCAAGCGTCCTCCAACTCCCCATGTTCTTCGTCAGCCGCAAAGTTGGCCAACTCCAAGGTCTCCCTCTCACAGTTATCCGACGAATCGGTGAAACTCATCAAGTCAGACGGTACTGGGGCTTCGCACTGGACGTGCAAGATCTGCAGTAAGACGTTCGCGCAGAGTTCCAACTACAAGAACCACATTAGAACACACTCCGACGAACGTCCCTTTGTCTGCAACGTCTGCAGCATCGGCTTCAAGGAACGATACCATCTGAAAAAGCACATCCTCTTCAAGCATACGAAGGAACTGAAGGAAGAATGTCGAGTTTGCGGCAAGCGCTTCAAGGATTCAACCGCCGTCAGGGCCCACGAACGAATCCATTCGGAGGAACGACCATACGGATGCCAGCGATGCAATAAGACGTTCAAGACAAGCGAATGCCTCTGGCACCACGAGAACCGAAGCAGAACTTGCGGGAAGTCGCTCAAAGGTAACGCAGATGCCGACGGAGTGACGACCAACCCGGTTCCTAGGTTCAGAAGGGGCCGACATCCGGGGAAAAGGACGGCGCCGGGCAAGTCAAAGACAATTGCCGAGGAGGCAGAGGAGAACAGTGTAGGGGAAGCTTCGGCTTGCCTTAGTCTGGATCACGTGGAAGAGATTTCGGCATCTGTGAAAATAGAGCTGGAACGTGACATACCAGAGTACTATTTCAAGGCAGTACCCGGCCTGTATGCTTACGAATTCGAAAATATCATAGATGTTCTTATGCCAGACGGATCTCTGACAACTGGTCAAGAGGTAACATTTCCATGTAGCCAGCTATCAGTAAACGCTCCAGATGTTGTCAACAGAAATAAGCAGCCAGACAATGACTTAAACAAGTCAATTCCAATCAGTGTCAGTGCCACCCTTGGTTCGAGGCACTTGGACCATCTTGCGGCGCAGTTGTGGTCAAACGAATGGGCCTCCGGCAGCGCAGGCGTTTTCTTGGGGAGTCCTTCTCGGCCCGTGAGCGCGTCCTATGACAGTATTGCAGATACGTACAGTCCTGGAACTCCAGATAAGTCCTGGAAACAAGATATTTCAAACTTTCGACATGGACCAGCGGTGTATGTAGGCGAAATTTCAAATGCTGACCTCATCAAGTTGCCAAATTTCAAATTATCTCATTATACCCAGTCTAAACAGCAGCAACAGCAGGCTGGCCAGCAAGTCCAGCTGTCTGCTACTGTGAACTGTGCCACTACCGCAGTGACCGGCGGAATGCCTTTCGCGAGTGTGATGCAACAGATAAACGATGCAAAACCCGAGATCCGTCACCCTGGATCAATGCAGGCGCATATGCAACATATTCTACGCTCATATGCAGATGAATTCGGTCCCACCGATGAAGCTAGTCGCTCTGTTCTGGCGCACACTTCCATCCCGGCCTCGGATATGTGGCCGAGCAAGATGGGAGAAATTGTGCCGGTGGTTGGAGCTTCTGGTCGAAGCCAGGAAAGTTCGTCTACCAACGTCGCGGCTTCTTATCCCATTTCGATCGCCAACGTTCCGACTGCAGTAGTTGCCCCGTTCAAACGGGAGAGCACAAATCGACCAGTGCAAGTGAATGGTACCGAAGCTGACCAGCCTGTCAAAAATTCGCTGCCACCTTTTGAGACATTTGCACCGATGACCCTGCGCGTCCAGAAATCCCAGCAGGCGATCTCCGCTCCTATACCGAGTCTGTCGCCTGTTGCTTCCTATGCCACTTTCGCCAACCCCTATTCCTCTGATGGCTCCATTGCGGACCAATGCCCTACTATTCAAAAGTATCTTCTAAGAGGGCATCCTAACGTGGCTATCAAACCCAACCGCAATCTGCCCGAGGATCTTGGCCAGCGTGAGATTTCCTTTAACCGTCAGTGGCATACCTTGTCTCCAGTCAGACCATTGATGACGAAGGACAGCTGGAAACGTCAGAACGCTCTTTCCCACCATATTCAGGCGGAGCAGGATCGTACTATCATCGGACGTCAGCTTGGACCTGAATTTGTGTCAGAAAATCAGATTAAGCTGAGCGGGTTGATCAGTTTGCCGGGGGAAATGGATGCAACACAGTCCTTTAATTTCATCAAAATGGCCCCTGCCTCGTATTCACAGTCCGGCATTTTGCAGCCGCTGCAGGCCGAGATCGGCGATTCTAACGCCAGGTCGGTCAACTTACACCGTAAAATCTAAAAAAGTCACACGAAAGCAGCACAGACCTGGACGTGAAAGGATATAATCACCTCATCTTTCTATAGTATTAAATTTCAGATTTTCTGCGTCAGAGTAGAAAAGCCACTCGCCATTACAAAACGACGTCTTCTCACGACGCGAATGCACGCGACCCTGTGATTGGTTGCCGGTTTCGAATGAATAATGCAGCCTCTGATACGGCAACCTGATCTAGCGGTAATTATGTAGCGCATTTCAGCTAACAAGGATGGGATGCAACGGATTTCAAAGATGCGCCGTCTTTTGAAAACCACCATACGGCAAGCGGATGAGAAATAGTAAGCGGCCACCTTAGAAGGACTTCGTAATTACACGTCTAATGCAAGTGAGATCAGGTTTGTCGCAAAATGAACGAGAAAAACGTCGGAGAAAAACAAATTGAACCACGCGTCGTTTGCAGGAAAACCGCAAAAGCTAGGTTTATTGAAGGAGCGAAGGGCTTATTATTGTTGGGTGCTAAAATTGAGTCAGCAGTCATATTCAATCTGCGTTTTTGCGCTGTACTAATAGGTCTATGTGTAAGCTATATGCTAACACTATTACAAGTTGCTAATTTCGTTTTTTAATATACAAAGACTAGAAACGTTAGAGTGGGGTTATTGACACATAAAAGAAGGAAGAACTTGATGTGTGGTGGAGATGAGGGTAGATCGGTGGGAGATTTGGACAACTTAGATTGGAGCGGAGAAGATGTCACAGGTGCAATAATTAAATTGACCACCAGATTAAATAAAAATGAATTGGTACAGATTTTGATAATCGAAAGCTGTAAGTAGAATGACATGGAAAGTTTCAATTGAGAGGACAGAACAAGCATAAGCAACGATTAGGAAAATTGGGCAAAATTCAGAACATTTTGTGTGTTAAATTTTAGGACCATTGTAGGCGTAGCCTATAGGATAATCGAAAAGCATTTAGTGGATGTGGCGTAGAATGTGATGTGCAATTCAAAGAATGCAATCAAAATTGTTGTGAATGTGGCTTTTGTGCATATATGCAGATATTTTTGGCAACTAAGAACAATTATGGACAGAGGGTGATCGAGAACAAGAGGGAAGAACCGCAACTCAGAGTCAGCTCCTGCTTGATTGCCAAGTATCTGTCATCATCTTCGCGGTGGATTACATGCAGTGGAAATCAAAAGTCTTAATATCGAGTCATTAAGTCTGGCAAGCTTTGTTTTAGTATAGTATGCATTTACCCAGCCCTCCAATTTTGCGATCGTGCTGATGCCCATGTTGTTAATTAAGCAACCTAGTCTTGAGTCATTAATCAATGACCTGGAGTTAACTAAACCATCAAAACTTAACCGGTGTTTGACGTGCATGTTGTGGGTCCAAGGGCATTCTTGCAACAAGCCTCTTCAGCATTATAGGATGATGCGCACAACGGGATACTAAACATTCCACAGAGTTGGTACGAATTTCAATGTAAAGGCAATTTCCCAGGTCAGGTTCACGTACTAACGCCAGGATTCTGTGCAAATATGTTTGCATGTTTTATTTTTGTTAAGTATTTGTGTACATTATATCGGACCTCTTTTCTTCACCATCAGGAGCTGACTGTCTACGTATTTGTCCGCCAATCAGCCAGTGACCATTGTTGCGGATTGCCTTAAATCTTACGACTGATATTGTCATTTCGCTTTCTATAGATCGTTGCTGTATTTTAATTAATCGTCTCTAATTATCTATGTATAATGTTTTCAGCCGATTTTGGTTTTATTTCGTTTTTGACGAATTTCAACAGTTTTCAATCGGTGCTTTGGCGCAAAATTTAAATTCGGTTTATTTACTTATAGGGCGGATGAACAGTAAGTAGGCAGCATGTGTACACTGTATTCTATCATGTCGGTGTTGACAAGTTTCGCCTGCTACTGATAGTGAAGATGATGGTCCTTGAATAGGCCTACACACTTCCGAAAGCCTCTCACGAGTCTCCTCACGAGTCAATCGACGAGACTGGACTAAAGATAGAGACTTGACATAATCTAGCCTAAGACTATGTGGACTAAAGGTATACACGAGCCAGAGGCAAAACATTAAACAGAAACTCGAGACTGTAGAACCAATAATATCTTGACTAACGCCTGTAAACTTGTAGACCTATAGCCTACTTAGTATTCATTCAGTCGGTCATCTTCACTGTTCGCAATGTGTAATCATTGAGTAACTTTTAGTAGGGCGAATGTGTCCGCCAGCAGACATGTAGCCACTATCAAACGACGCTGTGTCATAACAGAGATGTTTAACGACACCTCCCGCCAATGCGCTAGGCTGGTACCACACTAGGACGGCAATGACGCAGTTAAACCCGCTCCCGTAATAAGCAAGCATAGGCTTATATACTACACTGTTTGACAATAGGTATTTGTATAAGTAGGCCCTATGCCGCGTGCAAGTACACCTTACACTGGAAAATTATATGTTATTATAATCGTTTTTACTGACATTGATAATCTTAATTCTCAAGTATAACTGTTTCAACTAGCGGCTGATTAGCACAGATAGCACTAGCACTATTAACATTAGCACTAGCACAGATTACTAATAGCAGCGCTTTACTTTGAAGAAATCGCTAGCTAGTGCTAGTAAAATAATCATATAACGGCCCCCTTATACTTGTGGTCAGGTTAACGCTGATCATGACTGTAATAATGTTTTTATAAGTAGCATTCTAGCAACCCATGTGAGAGGGTTCCGGGACCCACTTGCGGGTTGTTATCCACAGTTTGCGAAGCCCTGCCCTAAACCATTTAACTGCTCAAATAAGGCTTGAGCTAATTATTTTCACCATTAAATTCAATATTTGCATGATTTAACTCCATTTTCTATCTCAGGTGCAATGGTGCCAAGCTTCTGCATTGAACTTTAGACTTAACATAAACTTTTACCCTTACAGCAAGAAGTAAGTTCTAATGAAAGTCCTAGATGAAAACCTAAATGTCAGTTCAGATGTTTTTATAAGCATTATGAAGGCTTAATCTCACATACAGAAAGGGAAAACTGAAATCTCAATTCATTTCTGTACTTAGTCCATTGTTTAATCAGAGAAAAGAACTAACCAAGGACAGTGATGATCCATCTTCAAGATACACCTGAAATCAATATTCAAGCCTCAGCTCAGAATTTCTATTTTAACAACTTGTGCATCAAAACAGAAATAATTTGAAAGCACCAAGAACAAGCTGTTAATTAAAATTAATCAATGTTTGTATATGAAAAAAGCGGTCATATTGATTAGCGGTTTGGCTGGTTGTTCTTTAATTGCTTAGGCTTCAATACACCAAAATGAGGCATGTGGCTGGTTTCAATAAAGAATATTCTACCTTATGATATCCTATATTATATCAAAATATTAGGGCTGCGGAAATTGACGACTAATTAATCGTTAATCATTAATTTATTTTAACGATTAAAATAATTTTAACGATTAATCGATTTCCGAATTTTCACCCATGTACTGGAAGTCTGCAGTTCGGTGTGAACGTTTATTTAGCTCTGCTGGTTACATTGTTAATAAGACACGTTCGTCACTTGAAGCAAATACTGTTAATATGCTCATGTGCTTTCTTAGTTCCGTTGACATTTGAACGAGAAAATGCTTTTACTATTTACTATTTATAACTGAATTTTAGGTAAAATATCG
>Ga0081606_1000737_pt1 | contig 11891 bp, 7 predicted proteins | sample EareggfetidaYelm_FD_71127 | JGI IMG/M metagenome (GOLD analysis project Ga0081606, IMG submission 71127) | Earthworm egg capsule microbial community from the University of Washington, USA - E. fetida Yelm (SPADES assembly) (version 2) | ecosystem: Host-associated > Annelida > Reproductive system... | reverse complement strand
TTTCGGACAATAAATGTTTTGATATAGCATACGAGATATGAAGTTGTGTTAGTCCTTCGCACGGAGCTCGTAGCCATGTGCTCGGGGCGCAGATCATAGCCGGTGTGTTTAGGCTTAGGAAGCAACTGCCTCAGAAGATGACTCGGGTCGGTCGTAATGGTCCTAAATAGTCTCTCGTCTGCATCGTTGGCCATGTTAGCAATGGGCTGAGCATCACCCGGGAGGAACCCTCCCCTGCGGAGCCACCGTCTTTCCAGTCTGTCGTGGGTGCTTGTGATGTCCCACCAGGCCAGTGACGCATACAGCATGGAAGCCAGAGTTGTCATGCGGGCCACCTCATGCACCTGGGTGGGGCCTAGACCATGTGACCGAAGCATACGCAGGGCATGAATGGATGAGGCGCATGATGATAGCAGCTCACCTATGTGACATTCCATGGTGAGATAATGAAGGCTTACATGATGGCATACTTAAGCAAGCTTAGCCTAACCTACAGACACTCTGCCACATACTCGCTTAAAGGTGGCCAAACATGAGATCAGACATGCGAGGTCGGGCAATTAATGCATCATGTAAGCCTTCATTATTGTGTTCTCTGAGCATCAACCTTTATTATGATGCGTGATCTTGGTTCCTAAAGGTATGTTACAGAGATAATAATACATGTAAACTGGAATTGTTATAGTCAGACACAGTTGACTGTCATAGGCATAGACTTTGGGGGTGGGGGCAGCCTGGGCACGTGCCTCCCAAATAATTGAGAAACGCCCTTGCATTTATCACTTTTTACCACCTTTCCCCCCCAATATTTTGGTTTGCCCACCCAATATTTTTGACAAGTCTATGCCACACCCCACATGGAGATACTGAAATGGAGATACACTATCTGATTTTGATGTGTCAACTTCGATACACTATCTCCAATTTCAGAGTAAATATCAGTGTTATTTTGTATTGTTCCTTCCCAAAAGGTTCTGTGAGCATATTTCTTAGTGTGCCTTAGTGCCACATAGCCAAAACTTGTGTGAGCATCAGCACCTTTGGCACAATGGCTCCAAGGTATCTGGTAAACATCAACAGATCCTTCTCTCCAGCAGTTCCTTTCAAGGTCAAGGATTTCCTTGATTGATCTGAAATCTGCATTTATTTGAAACGAAATGACTAGGGGTTCGAGTTCGGACCCAGAAGTAGTTCCGTATAATAGTCACAATAGCTGTGCACAAAATGTTTCACACGTGTCGTGAGGGTCAGGTTAATTGTCACGAGTGTCATTTAGGTTTAGTATTAGGGTTAGTGTAGTCATTAGACACAAATTTCACACCCAAAATTTGACATCTTCCGCAATCACGTGACGCTACGATCCTATACTATTTGAGATTTGGGGGTCAGAACTCGGACCCCTAGTCATGTCCTTTTCGAAAATATGTAATGTCCCAATTCACGGAAGATTTTGACTCCTCACCTGATACCTGCAGAGTGCCTGAGTCGAGAATGGAGAAGCGTGGATCGCGAACTGGAAGGATTCGGCCATTTTTGTACCATCTGATCAACGGCACTGGTTCCCCGCTGGCAGAGCAGTGCAGCAGCGCAAGAGTGTTGATTGGCAAAGTCTGGTTCTGAGGTCCGTGGTGGATTATTGGAGGCGGACGAGAATCAACCTCTACAAATTTGATACAGAATTATGATTCAGAAATGCCTTTCAGATATCAACTCCTCGAGAAAACTTGTAAGAGGTTCTCCAGACCCTTCAATAAAGATCAAACACAAACGGAAACGTCGTCAATCACTGCATTTTACAGAGATTTTAAATCATTTATTTATATAGTGATAATAAATGCAACTGCAAAATGAGCTTAGAGTGCATGTTTTGGACAAAAATAAATCTGAATAGTATCATTTCAGTAAGGAAACTCAGAATTATGAGTATGGTTGATGAGTACTTCTTCTTCCGCTAGGCAGCGGCATTGGTTAAATTAAACGTAGGACTTGATCGGCATCTTGCATGGCTGCCGACACAGTTATATTCAACTCCTCTAATAACTTGCGATTATCGACTTGTAATCGTACTGTGTTCTTGTCAGTAGGAATATGGAATAGACGAAGACACGTGAAGGTACATTAGTGCCAGTGAATAAGCTGGGCTATTGTGGGGCATTGAGAAGTTTTTGGAGATTTACATTACATTACATGTAAGTATATTACCATAAACAGGAACACTTCTAAGGCACCTCCCAAATGGTGCCTGTTCTCAATTCCACCGCCTTCTCAAGACTGTTCTTTTCCGCGTGGCCTGGGTCGGGAGCGCCTCTGAGTAGGGATCTTGAAGGGGTACCATATAAATTTTGATTGATTGATTGACTTCGGTCGACAATAGCGAAATATTCCTAGGAGGTGATTTAGCAGAAATTTCAGACTTCCTGACCTTTGACCTCGAGCTTGGCCTTGGCATAAGCGCTGCCTGCAATGCTGAGACCCTTGCATATGTATTCTCCAGCATCCTCTTTCTGGACTGATTCAATGATGAGCGTTCCATCCTCGGAGACAGAGATACGGCCATGGTCTTGATTGGGAAACATCAACGTCTGAAAGACACAACATCTTCTTCGTAAAGGAATCCCATCTTCTGTAGCATCATATGCTTTGTTTGACCGAGGATGGGCTGGGAGTGCTCCTGAGTAGATTACCTTTAAGGGGCACTATATAAACTGTAAATAACAATAATAATCACATAACGAGAGACTGCGTTAAGTTACTGTGAGACATGGCAGCTGATTGGTCTGAGCACTCTCCATGTAACATGGCAAGTATGGCTTTCATCCCCCTCTGAGACTGGTATTGAGTAGGGACGTTGAGCAAGTCCTTAACTCACAATTGCTCAGCACCAACAATTGATGCTTCATCATGAGACAGTGGTACCACCACCCCCGCCACCGCCACCACCACCAATAATAACAATATTCAGCAACAACAACACAACAATAAGACATAAAAATTATAAATTGTCCTTTGGCACATGTACACGTAGATTTAATGTCTCCAGCTGATAACTCCAAGTACAATGCAGTTTTTCAGGGCTCTATAAAAGCAACTTCTCAACGACACTGTAATACATCAAACTGGAGTAAATTGCCACTGTGAAAGACAAAGGCGCCTAGACTTCTCGTTTTAAATGCCAGCAAAATCCAATCTGCTGTTGACAGGCAACAACACTTTGACACTGACTTGACTTGCTTCCTTATTCCAGAAGACGGTCGGCAGAGGGCTTCCGGTCACTTCACATCGGAAAGTCGCTCTCCTCCCGATGCCAACTGTTTTGTCCGTCGGTGTCACAACAAATGACGGCTGAGCTAAGAACATCACATCAAAGCATTTGAGCCACACATCGAGACACAAACACAGCACTACTAAAACATACTCAGTCATGCTAACTGCTAACAAACCTCAGCCGTGTTTGGGGATGTTAATACCGGATTTTTGCAAATCGGATTTCGGTTGTTGAAAACCGGTTTGAAACCAGCTTTGGTTTTATTGACCTTCATAGAAATTTTAATTTCAAGGTGTAATTATTATGATTTCTATGTCGGCCATATTTGACCGTTTGATGAAAACTTTTGTAAACACTCAACATTAAACAAATGTGTGAATTAATTTTATGTGACATTTTATAATTTTTCTGTAATTTCCTTGACGAAAATGAAAAAGGAAATAAATTCGAATTTCGTTTGCCAAAGGTGTAGAACCTGATTTCGTTTCTAAAATCAAAATCTGGTTTTCGTTTAACATCCCTAGCCATGTTAACACATTTTAACTCCATTAATATCCGTTTATTTTCTGAACTAACATCAGAGTATCCCAACTGACAAGAATGCATTCGGGATTGACAGAGGTGACATGGCACGGTTAAAATTGGGTACATAGTTGCTGTCTTGTCTAGCCTATAGTTTCTATTTAGATCTTGTCCATCACGTTTATGACCATGTTAACCACCTTAATCACCTTAATACATTTTGATAAAGTTAACAGGGTTGACAAATTTTGATAATAAGCTTTATTTTAAATTCAAACTATAGCTTGTGATTGTGAGAAAGCCATGCAAGACGCCATCACATAATACATCTAATTTTAAGAACATCACCGCCTAGCGGATAGAAGAACCAGTCAACTTTGTGGGGATATGGGAATCGATCTCTTCTCCTACTGGTCTTCACACCGCATCCATTACCCCACAGCCCTGTGCCATCATGTGAAAAAGCTGTTCTTACTCTCTTACTTTTATTAAGGTAATGGAAAATTCACTAGCAGACAGCATTCACAAGACCTCAAAGTCAGTGTGGGCATTACTAGAGACACGGACTAATGCCTAAGAACCCAATCAGCAGATCAAAGACTTCCCGATACACTTTCGTTCAACAGGCTCATCTATCACAGCTTCCTCTTCACTTCAATCAATAACCCCAGGAAACCTAATGAACAGTTGGCTTCCTTCAACCTGCCACACAACGTATTGAACACTGAACACATCGGCACCAAGGACGATGTTATTAAATTAAGAATGTTACTTGTCCTCTCTCTCTCTGTCTCTCTCTGTCTGTCTGTCTGTCTCTCTGTCTGTCTGTCTCTCTCTCATGACATCACATCTTGTCCTGAAGTTTCAATCCATCTTTGGCTCTTAACATACTGCTAAGGCAACAGTAGTTTACTACATGTTAATGACACACCGCAGTAGCTTACAATGAAAGAAAATATAACTAGAAGAGTAAAGGGACAGGACAAAGAAAGGACAAAAAGCTCTGAAAGATAAGCTGGGGCAATGCAAAGGGGCCTGGCTGTGGTATTTAAATTATATGTAGGACATGATGGGCGCCTTGCATGGCTTTCACACAGTTAATATTGGAATGCTATAATAACCAGTGACCACGTGTTCATACCATACTTGCAGTTACACTGCGGTCTGTCGTTTTGAATAACAAAAAGAGATTATTATTAACTTACAGTGAACGGTCAGTTTAGCCTCGGCTTCCAGCCACCCCACAGAGTTCTCCGCCCGACACGTGTACGTGCCCTCATCTGACTGTCGGGCACGCTCGATCTTCAGACTTCGATCCTCCAGTATATGCAGCCTGACAACAGATAAACTCAGAAATCATCCACAAAATGAATGAATAATTCATTAGCATCAGAACAAGATTGGCTTAATCTTCGAACAGAAGTCACATTAAATTGCCTCCATGACATCTGCATTAGAGATGAGACAATTACTTCTTGTTAGACTCAGTGTACTTTGCCAAAAAGGTTATATTCAAAGTCTTAAAGGAAAAGAATCTCAGGCAAGAAAAGAATTTCTGGGGTGGTGAATTTCCACCGAAATCTAGCCTACAGATAAAGTTCCCTCTAATTTTATAATGTGTGTGTGCACATGAAATTACTTTTCTGCAACATTTTACCTGAACTCATCTGAATTTGGAACATAATGTATGACATATGTGCTAAAAACATTTTTGGAAGGAAAATTTATGTGCTCTCCAAGTTTTATTGTGTGCGCTCGTCTCATGACCTTTGTGTGTGTGCACACATGCACACAGCTTAGAGGGAACACTAGCCATGGGTATGAAAATTTAGTGACTTCGTCTTCTTAGCATTGGCATATGAGGTTGGGTGGCCAGTCCTCTCCCCTGCCATCTCATCTTCCCACTGACAGTGAATGGTCAGTGTGCTCATCATAGCTGAGGCAGAGGTGGAACAGAAACCTTGATCCAAATTTCTCCCCTTGCGGGGATTTGAACACCCCCAAGCTCTCGACTAGAAGTCCAGCACCTTAACCATTTTGAAGCAGCGAAAAATGCCACATTTCAAGCAGACTCAGAAAACACTACTCAGAAAATGCTACACATTACTCGCTGTAGCCTGCGGCATTAAAACTACTGCCATCTGTTTGATGAATGAAAAACCGACCTGCCCTGGGGCATTTGATCGTCTACTTTCTTCCAAATAATTGTGGGTTCCGGGTCGCCAATGGCTCTACAGTGGAAGAATACATCCAGATTTTCCTGCACCAATACATCCTTTGGACCTTCCACAATCCGTGGCTTCTCTGAAATGGAAAGAAATTAGCATGCAGAAGTAGCAAGCTATCTTTCAGTACATTAACATACGACACTGCCGATCCTTGCTTTGTAGCTCAAGTGTATGGAGGTCCACAGAGCACGAGGGGCAACATAGGTCAGGGTCACATGTTACGTATTCATTTGATGCCTTTATTTAATATGACCACCCACATGGGGTCCAACACTTTATATTGCAGCAACAACACGTGGTTTGCATGTCATAGAAGGGAAGTAGCACCATGCATCTTAGAAGGGTTGCTGAAGAAGGAGTCCGGACAAGTTCGAAGGTAGAAATTTACATTACATCAAAAACAAAATGACCAATTGTCTTATATTTTACTTTCCCCTACCTAAGCCTTGGGATGATAAACATACACGCAAAAGCATCATATTTGTCTGTCTTCCAAAGGCAGGGTTTGGAGTACCACAAAGTTGGAACCTTGCTGCCAGGGTGCTATTCAAAGAATGTTTTACTATGCATTGCATTGCAGTCCAACGCTGTCACTATTACTTAATTCACAACAATAAAAGCTGTATTGAAATCCACTTAATCATTGAATCCCAAATGCCGAGATTCTTAACAAACCTCTGATGGCAAGTCTTGCTGGGATGCTATCCTTTTCACCACCGATGTTGTAGGCTATGCAGAAATACACTCCTCCATCATCCTTTCGGACATCCTTGATTCGAAGGCTTCCTGTCTCTGAAATCGTTATCCTATCGGACACCTTCACCACATCATTATCTTTTCTCCACCGAATTTTCGGCTCAGGTTCGCCCTTTGGGGGTTTACAGTCCAAGACAGCGTCCGACCCGACAGCCACTTCGGCACTTTTTGGCTGCTCGCGAAACTCATTTCCAATGACTGCAGTAGAAAATGATATAATTAACATAAACAAATTCACAAACACCTAATGTGTCAACAAAACAGTCAAGCAATCAACATTATGGCTGTTATGGCTGTTACAAAATCCACATATTAATTTAACAGTCAGGTAGTTCCTACACTAATACATAAATCAGGAATCTCTCATGCACAAATGGGCTAATGTGGTCAAAATGTGCTAACTTGATAATACAGTGTTGGCTTGATATGAATGTTTTAGCATGATCAATGTGCATCAGCGAAATCCAAGTGTGTTAGCATGATTGAGGTTTCTTAGCATGACTGACTGATGTTTTAAAACCAGCGTATGTAAATTCTTCTCCGGCATCTCCGCACTGGAGAAGTATATATAAATACTTCTCCGGCATCGAAGAAGTATCTATATACACTTCTCTGGCGTCGGAGATGCTGGAGAAGCGGAGAAGTATTTATATACACCCTTTTAAAACTGCTTTGTACAATTGTGTGGCTCAATTGCATTGCTGTGAAGAGACAGAACGTGCAGTCTTACAATGGCGCTTCCCAAGCTGTGTATACTGCCTATCAAGACAGACAGTCCAGGCCATAATTTGTACCTGTTGATCCCAATGCTCTGCTTCAACACTAAGGTACTAATGCTCTCTTTCAACACTAAGATACTAATACTCTGCATCAACACTAAGGTACCAATGCTCTGCTTAAACACTGAGATACTAATGCTCTGCATCAACACCAAGATGCTAATGCTTTATGTCAACACTAGGAGGAAGCCACAAAATATTTACGACCTGGCAAATTGTTTATATCAGGCGCTCACAATAAAACTGCAATTTACACACGGAATACAGTGATCAGATTCAATCACAACTTTCGTGTTTGTGTGTAATAACAGCATACTTTCATATATGATACAACTGGAGCTTAATTCATTAGCAAAGCCTTTGATAGACACGCGACTACGGGCAATATTTTCCAGCAGAAAGAAATAATGCAGGATGCTAGCAAATTACCCCCAAATAGCTCTATTGCCTTCCATCACGGAATATCAAGGCAGATTTGGTATTTAGCTTGGCCAATCCAGGAAGACATTGATATGCTCTATCAACACTAATGCGCATAGGCATCAATCCTGAAGGGGTTGGGGAGGACCCCAGATTTTGGGATCAGGGTCGTGGGGTCTCCAAAAAATATTAATATATCCCATAATGCACATGATTTTGAGATGAGAACACTTTCCAAAAGTGGTGATATTTCAGAAATAGATAGATTTGTATATAATTGAATAAAAATTTTGGGGATGATACCCTCAATCCTGTGCTATTTGCACGGAGGTTTGCTGAATTTTTAGGACACACGACCCCAACACCCAAGTTTTCAAACCAGGACCCGCGACCCTCCATTTTCAAACCAGATTGATGCCCCTACTAATGCGCAAGGGATTGTCAATGCTTTTAGCAAGTCTAGCGTCCTAGGATGTTGTCCCAAAATGCCATTTACCATTTCAAAATACTTTCCAGTCTGATTATTAAAGAATCATGAATAAAACAGTGTCCTCGAACTGGATAATTACAGTCTATTAATTAGACAACAATATCTTGCAAAATTTCAAGTACTGTTTCTTTATAGAGTGCTACATGAATTTTCTATTAGATTACTATACACGTAGACAACAAATGAACACAAACCAAATGTACTGCAAATGAAAATAGCAGAAAGTAACAAAGGGTCTTCTAGCATTTCCATAATGCCATCAGGGTGTGATTTTATAAGATGGGGGAATAGAATGGTTTATCCCTCGGATACTCTAATTTGGAGAGATAGTCTACTGGTCTGCTTCCTGACATTGGCTGAATTCGAGCCTCAAGTTGCAGAAGACATTACTCGCTTTCATTTTTAACAGCACAGTCGAATCATATTACTGAATAACGGGTACCATCCAGATGCTATTTACCACAAGTACATCCCAATCTGCAATCCAATTCCAGCCAGTTTCCGACTTTTAGCGTCACAATGAGAAAACCCGGCAAATCCTCGAATAAAACGCATTTTCCTGCAGGCAACCAGCCTCCCGTACGTCCAACATCATTATCGACATCATTATATCAAAGCCCAATGATACCATAATTGCTTTTTGCTGCTTGATATCGGCTGTCAACAAGGATGGAATAGCAGCAAATAAGGTTTAATGTTTTTTCCACCTCGATGTTGGACCTTGTGACTGTAAATGGCCAACCAAGCATCAGTCAGCTGTTCCACGACACAGAACATTCTAGATATGGCGTTGTTTCGACAATGATAAAGAGAGCTACTGAAACGACTGCCCCGAAATGAATTGTTCATTGTCTAAGTTTGGTGTTGTTTCGACAATGATAAAGAGAGCTAATAAAACGTCTGCCCAGAAATGAATTGTTCATTTATTAAATGGAACCAGCTTGTCTAAGTTGTTTTCGAAAGATGCCACTGAGTACGCATTCCATTTCAATTGAAGAAATCAACACAGATCGGTTCTTAAGGGGTTAATATTACCATTGAGTCAGGTGCATGCTTCGGGAATAGCATAACTGACTACTTCCAGATCTTTATGTCACCCACTGAGTGTTTTCATCATTGAGTATTCTGTATCTGACCCAATCATTTGAATTTACAAGATCCTGAGTCGGAAGCACACCGGACCCTGGACCCTGAGCAAGTGGAAAACGAAAAACCTGGTCTTAGGCTGCAAATGGACCTGATGGTGGGAGCGCTTGGGAGGTGGCCTATAGCCAGAGGGAGCTTGTGACAGGTTGTCGGGCCAATCTGTATGTTGCTTTTTTATGACTCTCTGAAAAGGAAGAGCAAGCCCTTAAAGTAGCCCTGAGGCAGAAAGGGCTATGAAGTTTTAGTAACTTTATTTGTTCTGACGCAGATGGCCAGTCCTCTTCCTCGCTATCTCATCTTCCCATCGGCAGTGTATACTAGAGACGTTCACAATACAGGTACATGAAGAGATTAATCTTGAGGCAGCAGACTGCACCAGTGAACTCCAAAGCAACAACTAAACTTCATTGAACACTATTACCTGTATTATGAGCCTAATAATAATAATAATAATAATAATAATAATAATAATAATAATAATAATAATAATAATAATAATAATAATAATAGTAATAATAATATTTTTGTTTTAATATTCAATCTGACATACCGCAGAATAATTGCAAGTATAGTACGAATGGATGAGGGGCAAGTTATAGCAGGAGTCGAATTTAACCGCACAGCAGCCACTCAGGGCGCCCATCACGTTATACAAACACATTTAACAAACGTCGCCACCTAGCGAAAGAAGGACTAATGAACCTAACAGAGTATAAAGCACCACAGATCTTATCCACTGTTCTTTGGCCCCCCAGGGGTCACATGGAGCAAAAATCTCGATCCAAATGTCTGGCCGGGTTTTGAACCTCGAACCTCTCACTTGGCTGTCCAGCACACAACCGCTAGACCACCGGTCCACCGCACACCCCCAATAATGTGTCACTGGAACCGGACTTTGTGTTCATGTTGTCAAATGATAAGCCAAACTGATCATTTTTACATAAAATTTAATTCCAAAAATTTAGCAAACTCAGGAGAGCCAAATGAAAGCATGCAGCCTGTGGGTTGGACAGCGTCGAACTCATTATAGCTGAGTTGTAGCTATGGGAGAAGAAATATCTAAATAAATTTCTGCCGAGGTGGGATCTGAACACCCGACTTCTTGATTGATAGTCTAGCATGATTGATTGATTGATTGACAGTCTAGCGTGCTAACACCACTGCAACTATCAAGCACTGTATGGTTCTAAGTCGAGTATCTCTATTTGGTCAGTGAAGTATCTCCGCTTGGTCAGTGTAGTATCTCCACTTGGCCAGTGAAGTATCTCTGCTTGGTCAGTCAGGTACTGAGACAACAACATTCATTCCAATTAGGCATCTGACATGATTCAGACATTGTCGTCCTGGTACTCCCGATAATCCTTCTTGTTGCTGCAAGGTTGATAGACGAAAAACATGAAGTCTTTCTCTCGTTCTGCCTGTTGTTTTTCGTTGGCGCCCTAATGCGTTTGCCTTGTTAACCATTCGTTTTCAGTCTCAGCGCTACATCATTTCTGATAGCGGCTGTCGCACTGGTACCCTATTGGAGCTGTTGTTGATAGGAAACTGGCAGATGCAGCAGCGCAGCTAAAAGCACTGTTGAGATCATTGGTGACTGTCCATAGAACACATTTCCAAGTAATGCTCACTCAGGCTTCCATTCCTTTCAGCATCACTAAATGACCTCCAAATTAGTGTGGCACTAAAAGAGTGTCCTCTTGTTGACCCTGGCGTTTCTTCGGATGCATGTAAACAACTGCATTACCCTCGACTTCATTTACTTTCTATGTTTAGGAACATACAAAATAACCCTGTATTCGGAGCGTTCGTTAACGCCCAAATGGACGTTTTTACGTCCGTAGAATATGTCCAAAGCATACAAATACTTCAGTGTCATCACCGTTAGGAATGGGCTATGTCCAAAATTCTGGGTCAGGATGTAAGCATACGTCCTCTTATTGGACACTAACAGAAACACTTCCTACATCATAATCACAACCTCAGAACGTTTAAAGCGCCACTCAATAGCCAAGCGCAGGGCACCAGCTTATTCATGAGCGCTGATTTGGGCTACACTCATGGTTACATTTGATATTGCCCTCCCAACAGAATTCAGAACTGCACAAGATGGATCATGGATTGTGCTGAGTACTTGTGTGTGAAAGATATGCTCAATGTTCCTGACCTGTAGCAGCCTTGGGAAGGCTCTAACCATAGTAATATTGTGGCGGACATGCCACAAGGCTCAAGCGTAGGATGCGACCAATGCATTTAATTTAGAAATTTAAAATAAAAATTTCATAATA
>Ga0081606_1000630_pt1 | contig 11898 bp, 10 predicted proteins | sample EareggfetidaYelm_FD_71127 | JGI IMG/M metagenome (GOLD analysis project Ga0081606, IMG submission 71127) | Earthworm egg capsule microbial community from the University of Washington, USA - E. fetida Yelm (SPADES assembly) (version 2) | ecosystem: Host-associated > Annelida > Reproductive system... | reverse complement strand
CCCCGGCAGGGGCCGGCCGGCGTGCTGGCTTGCGCAGCGGCGCAATGACCAGGGTGCCTTGAATGTCGGTGGTGCAACCCAGCGCGATGCCATACAGCGACTCCAACGCAGGCACGGCCTCGGCAGAGCTGGGAAGGTCGGCGACGAGCTTTCCACCCTTGAGCAACAACAGACGATCAAAGCCCAGCATGGCCTGGTTGATGTCGTGCAAGATCGCGACCAGGCCATGGTGTCGGGCGAAAGCATAGGCCTCCAGACTGTCCAGCAAATCCAGTTGCAGGCCGGGATCGAGCGCAGCCAATGGCTCATCGACCAGGATCAGTCCATCATGGGCGTCCCACAATTGGGCAAACACCCGCGCCAATTGGATGCGCGCCTGCTCGCCGCCGGACAATGTGTCGAAACGCCGCCGCAACAGGCCAGCAGCGTGCGCCAGCGTTGCGCTGGCTTGAACGATGTCGGCCAGATGGGGGTCGTGAACGCGAGCAACGCGCCCCAATCCCACCACCAGATCGGCCTGAAGTCCAAAAGCCACATCGCCCGATTGCGGAAGCACGGCCCGGTGCCGGCTCAAGTCGGACAGGCTCCAATCGGCCAGCCGCTGCCCATGGAACGAGACCTGTCCGGTGGTTGGCTTCCATTCGCGGGACATGAGTTTGAGCAAGGTGGACTTGCCGGCGCCACTGGGGCCGAGGATGGCGATGCGCTCGCCCGGTGTGATGTGCAGGGAGAACGGGCCAAAGGAATGCGCCCCCAAGCGGATGCCCACGGAATCGAGCTGCAGCAATGCGGTGTGTGTCGACGTTTTCATCCGCATCGCATCACCCGATCCTGCCCCGTGCGCCGCGCAGCAACAGCAGGAAGAACGGGCTGCCCAGCAGGGCCGTAAAAATTCCGACCGGAATTTCTGCGGGGATGGCGATCGTGCGGGCCAAGGTATCGGCCATGAGCAGGAGCAGTCCGCCCATCAGCATGGACAGCGGTACGACCTGCCTCTGGTCTGCACCGACCCAAACGCGCACGAGGTGGGGCGCAATCAGTCCGATGAAGCCGATCATTCCGCACCATGCCACCGAAAACCCGGCCAGCACCGCCACCAGCACGATGACATGGCTGCGCAGGCGCTGAACATCCACCCCCACATGCGCGGCAGCCGATTCGCCCAGGGCCAGCGCGTTCATCGAGCGCACCAGTTGGCGCACCCGGCACCACGCGAGCAGCAGCAAACAGGCCAAGAGCACCACCAGTGCCCAATTGCCGCCAGCCAGCGAGCCCAAGGTCCAAAACGAGATGCTGCGCAACTGCTCATCGCTGGCAAGGTAGGTGCACAAACCAATGACCGCAGCCGCCAACGCATTCAGCGCCACGCCTGTCAACAGCAGGCCGGCGATGGACCCTGGCGTAATCCAGCGGGCCATGCGGTCGAGCGTGAAGCAGACGGTCAATGCGCCAGCAAAAGCGGCGGCGGGCAAAAGCCATGGGCGCCAGGAGATGGGTATCGGCAGGTTGAACCCGGAAAAGACCACGATGGTGAGCGCAGCCGCACAAGCCGCCCCCGCGCTCACGCCCAAAAGCCCCGGATCCGCCAGAGGATTGCGAAACAAGCCCTGTGTCAACGCACCAGCCATGCCCATGCCGGCGCCCACCAACACCGAGAAAAATGCCCTGGGCAGACGGATGCTCCACAGCACATGGGCCGCGCCAGGTACGCCCTGCTGCGCGCCAAGTCCAAGGGCAGAGAGCCAATCACGGGCGGTCATCGGCACGGCACCGGATTGGAGCGCGACGGCCATGCCCAGCAATAAGGCGCCGAAAAGCCATGCTGCCGGCAGAGCCCGTTGGGTGGGCAAAAAAGGGCGCCCATCGACGCCGGGCATGCTCATGCGTGCATCGCCATTTCAATGGCCGCATGCAAAGCGCTCACCGCCGCAGGCAAGCGCGGCCCGAATCCCAGCATGAGCATGGCCTCCAGTGCAATCACTCGGCGCTCGCGTCCCGCAGGGGTTTGCCCCAGCCCCGGCAGTTTGAGAATGCCATTCACGCCGCCAGCGGCCTTCAGTCCCTGATCCGTCAGCAGAACGATATCGGGCTGCGCGGCGATGACCGCTTCCGGCGTCAACGGCTTGTACCCCGAAAACCCGTCGATGGCGTTGGCCGAGGCCGCATACTCCAGCATGGCCTGGGCACTGGTGTCCGTTCCTGCCACCAGGATCTGGTTCGGCGCGTGGGCCAGCACAAACAATACCCGCGCGGCAGGCCCGGCCATGCGCCGGGTGACTTGGGCGCGGGCATGCGCCCACTCTTGCTGCAAGCGCTGTTGCAGCGCCGTGGCCCGGGCCGCTCGCCCGGTCAATGCACCGACATGTCTGACCCGCTCGATCAGACCTTCAAAGCGGTGATTGGCCGCCAGCACGGCGACGGGAATCCCCGCTGCCGACAGTTGCCGAAGCACGGCCGGCGGCCCGGCATCCTCGGTGGCGATGACCTGCGTGGGTGCCAGCGCCAAGACGCCCTCCACAGACAAAGAGCGGGCATAGCCAACACTGGGCAGCTTTTGCGCCGACTCGGGGTACAGCGAAGTCGTGTCCACCCCGACCAGATCAGCGTTGGCCTGCAAGGCAAAAACAATCTCCGTCAGTGCCCCGCCTACGCTGACGATGCGCCGCGCGTTGGCGGCCCGGGCTGGCAACCCTGTCGGCCATGCGGCCAGAAGTCCCCACTGCAGACATGTCTTGCGACGTTCCGCATCCATCGGATCGGCCTTGGCCGAATGGCTTATGCGGCGCATTGGCGCGGCTCCGGCTGGAGGTTTTCGATCAGGGCACGCCACTCGCACAGCTCACGCTGGCCGGGCTTGCGCTCACCGAAGAACAGCGCCATCGTGTCGCCTTGGGCATCGAACAATTCGAGCGATGTCACCAGCCCGTCAACGGTGGGTTTTTTGACGACCCAGGCGCTGGCAATGTGGTCTTCCCGAAGATGCAGGCTGAATCCGGGATCGAGCACATTCAGCCAAGGCCCCATGACAGCCACCTTTTTGACAGGCCCGGAGTGAATTTGAATCATGCCGGGATTGCCGACAAACACCATGATGGACACGCCATCGGTCGCCGCCGCATGCAGCAGGCTCTGGCAATCATCTGCCGCCACTTTGTGGACATACCGGGGTTCGGCCAGGCGCAGGGCTTGCGTTCGCGTCAGGCCAAAGGTCTTGAGCAATCCGAAGAACTCATGCGTATCGCGCAGCGAGTCCCATGCCCGATGAAAACCTGTCACATCGATGGATGCATCCGCGAGTTCGGCTGGCCGCGCCGCCGGGGTTTGTGCGCAGATGCCTGCGCTCTGATCGCTGGCGGCAAAGTGGGCCACCAGGCGCGTATAGGCCGCCACATCGCTGCCTGGTTTCAGAAAGACTTTGTGGATGGCCGTGCCTTCGGCATCAAAGAATTGAAGGCTGCGCTGCTCTGCTGACTCTGCTGGTTCTGCTGGCTCTGTTGGCTCTGTTGGCTCTGTTGGCTTTCCTGGCTTCGTTTGCTCGATGACAGCAAAGCCATGCGCCCATTGCCGATAGAAGATGCGCAGATCGATCGCGCCGCCCAGCACCAGTCCCACATGGTTTTGGTGGCTTGCGTTGCGATAGACCCCCGTCTTTTCATGCACGCATGAGGCGTTGCGGGTCAAGGCCATGGCTTCACCCAATGGCTCGAGCGACTCCATGATGCCGGACCAGTCGGGGCGCAAGCGCGTGGCATGCAAAATCACATTCGGGTCGTCGCTGGCGCTTCCTGCGTGCGCGGCGATCAGTTCTCCCTCGGAAAGACAAAGCTGCTCGGCAATATCCCGGTGGCGCGCCTTGCTGCTGCGCCGCAATGTGCTGAAAGCGTTCCGAATGGTTTGGACTGAATCGTGCATGGAAATCCCCTGTGCGCTGGGTGGTGGCTACGGCGTCACCGCATCCAGCGCTGCGGCAGTCGTTTGGCCCGGGCTGCGCCGGGCCGGCTCTTTACGGTGTTCGATGGCGCGCATGTGGTGGATGAATTCGGGGCATTTCCGGCACCCATCCATCACGGCACTCAGGTACGGGGATGGGTCCATGCCGGTTCCTGGCATCAAAAATCGTATCGAACGGACAGTTGTGCGTTGCGCCCGGGGGCGGTGTAGGCATCTTTGACGGTACTGCCGGAAGCCAGGCCGCTGACGTCTGACCAGCGCCAGTATTTGGTGTCGAAGACGTTATTCAGATTGGCATTGACCGACAGATTGCGGGCGGGTTTCCAATGGAACCCGAGATGGAGCACGGTATGGGACGGCGGCGCAAATTGCGCGGTCGTCGTTGAGATTCGACGGCTCTGTTTGCCTGCGCTGTAGACCAGATTCGCTCTTGCACCCCAGATGGCATCGTCGTAGCGCACGCCGAAAATCGCTTTGAGGGGTTCAATGGTGTCCAACGGCGCTTTGACACCGGCGACTTCACTCTCACCCTTTGAATAGGCAATGCCTGCATTGGCTTTCCAAAGCCTGCCCATTGGCCACTGAGTGCGCGCCTCCACGCCCCGGATATGTGCGTTGGCGAGATTGATGTACTGGAACACGGTCGGATCGGTGGGCGTTCCGGTCCCGCCCACTGCTTTCTGGCTGATGAAATTCTTGTAGCGGTTGTCGAATGCCGCCACGGAGTAACGGATATTTTCCATCCGCCCCCTGAAACCCAGTTCGATACTATCGGCATGCTCGGCAGTGAGATGACCGTTCCCGATACTGGTGTAACCGGAGGCCAGGTTGGTGAATCCGTTGTTGACTTGATCCGGCGTTGGAGCGCGAAAGCCTTTGGCAAACTGCCCATATGGCGCAAAAGAAGGTGCAAGCTGCCACACTACGCCCAGACGCGGTGTAACGGCTTGCCCCGACAAAGCCACTGCCGTGCCTCCGGTATATCCGGCAGACGATGGTGACAGGCGGTAGTGGTCGAAACGCAGACCAGGAATGACGCTGAATTTCCCCGCCTCGATATCGCTTTGGACAAATGCGCCGACCAAGGTATGGCGGGTATCAGGAAATGGCTTGGTGGGGAAGGTTTCTCCAAACGGGGCCACGGTGCCATCACGCACACCTGTCATCCCGGCCTGGCTCCAGTCCACGCCATAGGTCAGGCGTTGATTCAAAAAACTGCTCAGATTACTTTCCAGCAAGGTCGAAAATCCGGCGATTTTCGTCCCGTAGGTGTTGTTCCGTGTGCGGTCCGGCGCGGTGTTTCTATCCTCCGTGGCGAACTGGTTGACTTTGGCATCCTGCCAATAGACGCGCGTTTGTGCACGCTGAACCCACGGGGAGCCCGGATCGTTGAATTGGTGCTCCAACGAGAAGCGGTCCCGATGGATCCGGTCGCGCGCATCCAGGTCGAGGGTGCTGGTCGAAGTCAATGGAGGCACCGCCCGCGCCGAATAGACCTCGGTGTTTTGCGTGCGCTTTTGTGTCTCGAAAGTCAGCCCGATCTGCTGCGTCGGATCGACCGTGAGGAGCGCCTTGCCCAGCAGATACGGGTTGTTGTAGTCCACCGGGTTGGGCGTGGTTCGATTGGCGTTTTGGGCACCGTTTTCCCCCTGATTGCCGACCGCGTGGCCTTGACGATAGCTGCCCAGCAGCATCCCTTGCCAGCGTCCGTGGGTTCCCGCGACACCCAGCGTGTTTGACCAAGAGCGATCCACGCTGGCGTAGCTTGAACGCGCAAACCCACCGATGGACTGCCCCGGTTTGAGAAGGTCGTCCGGGTCGAGTGTCCGGAAACTGACGGCACCTGCCAAGCCGTCGCTTCCGAACTGGGTCGATGCCGGCCCGCGCAGCACTTCGACGGTCTTGATGCCATTGACGTCGAGAAAGTCGCCGCGCCCGGTGGCAAAGGAGCCAAACGAGAAACTGTTCGGCACACGGATGCCGTCCACCATCATCAGCACCTGATTGCCTCCAAGGCCACGAATGTGGATGCCCTCGTTGCCGGCACGCCCCGTGGCAGACCCGGCTGCCGTAAAGCGTGCCGGGGCGGCGCGAACGGTCACGTCGAGTTCATCGCGCAGCGCATCCTTGATGTCGCGCGCGCCCGCTTGCTCCATCGTGGCGGCCGGCGTGACCGTGACGGTATTGGGTACCTGGTCCACCCGACGCTCGATGCGCGTGGAACTGACGGTGACCTCATCGAGCCGCGCCACGCTGCCATCGGTGGCGGCGGCTTGCTGGGCCGATGCCATGGATGGGGCCATTGCCCACACCACGCTCAGCGCCAGCGCTGTTTTTGTCTTGCTCGGCATAGTGCTTCCCAAATCAGATGCAGGCACTGGCTGGCGCAGGCTGGCTCGTGCAGGTGGCGGTGGTTTCCTTGGCTTCGTCGGTACCCACTTTCCCGGTGGGCGTCACGCGGCGCCACCGACAGCGCTCCAGGCCATGCGCCGTGCCCAACCCGCACCGGCCGGCCAAGAGCTTGGTCGCTGGTTGTCCGTTCCACTCCGCAGCGACCCATCGCCCACGGCCCGCCTCAGCAGCACAGGGAACTGGCCTGGCCCGAACCATTGGAAGTGGGACTGTGTCCATGGGCAGAATCATAAACGCGAATCGTTATCAACCGCAAGCGGTGATTTCCCGATGCGCCCGTCGCGCCCGTCGCGTCAGCCCGCCCTTGTGTTCAACCGTCAACCGAACCGCCGGGGCAACATGCATTTGCCCGCTCCAATGCCTGCCGAAGCAGGGCATGGGCGCCGGGTATCGCCGTCATGCCGCCATCGAGCCGCTGGCATGCCGCAGCGAGGCCGTGCCAGATTCGGTCAGGAATCGGACACGGCACCAGAAAAGCCCTGGCGCTCGCGGCTCTGGGCGGCATCTGCATCCAGCAATGCCGGTGTGGCATCGGCCAGCGTTGCGCAGCCGGTCAGGGCCATCGCGATTTCCAGCTCGTCGCGCAACAGGCGCAGCACATGGGCCACGCCGGCGGCGCCCGCGTTGGCCAGGCCATACAGTGCAGGGCGGCCAATCAGCACGGCGCTGGCGCCCAGCGCCATGGCCTTGAGCACATCCGTGCCACGGCGTATGCCGCCATCGACCAGCAGCGCCAGGGGGCCTGTGGCGCTGTGGGCCACGGCGTCGGCCACGCGGGGCAGCACGCTGGCCGTGCCGGGGCTGGTGTCCAGGGTGCGCCCCCCATGGTTGGACACGATCAAGCCGGCCACGCCCAGCGCGGCCGCCTGGCGCGCATCGTCCGGGTGCATCAGGCCCTTGAGCAGCACGGGCAGCCGGGTGTTCGCTTGCAGCCATTGCACATCGGCCCAGGTGGGCGCGTGCCGCAGCAGGCCGTCGAACAGGGCGCTCTGGTCGGCCTGCAGTGTCACCCGTGGCGCGGGCCGCAGGCCGTGCAGGTTGACGGCCGATACGCCGCAAGGCAGATGAAAGCCGGCGCGCCGCTCGCGGTCGCGCGCGCCATGGCAGGGCGCGTCTACCGTCAGCACCAGGGCCTCATAGCCGGCCTGTTCGGCGCGTTCGAGCAACCCACGGGTAAAACCCCGGTCGTGCTGCAGGTACAACTGGAACCACAGCGGCCCGCGCCCCGGGTCGCTGCGGATGGCCTCGGCCACCACTTCCAGGCGCGTGCTGGCCTGGGTGCTGAGCACGATGCCGGCGCCCAGGGCCGCCGCAGCGCAAGCGCTGCCAAGCTCGCCGTCGGGGTGGGCCATGCGCTGGTAGGCCACCGGGGCCAGCAAGATCGGGTGGGCCCAGGTGCGGCCCAGCAGTTGCACCCTGGTATGGCCGCCCGCGAGCGGGCGCAGCACGCGCGGCAGCAGTCGGATGCGCTCCCAGGCGCTGCGGTTGGCGGCCAGCGTGATTTCGTCGGCTGCGCCACCGCTGAAGTAGGCCCAGGCCCGGGGGTCCAGATGCGTCCGCGCATGGCTTTCGTGGTCGGCCAGGTTCACGATGCCTGGCGGCACGGCGCTGAGGGCAGGCGCTGGCGGCAAGCTCATGTATCGGCCCACATGCGCAGCAGGTTGTGGTAGCTGCCGGTCAGTGCCACGGTTTCGGGCGATTCGCCATGCTGCTGGCGCAGGCGCAGCAGGGCCATGTCCATGTCGTAGAGCAGGCGCCGCTGCTCGGCGCTGCGCACCAGGCTCTCCACCCAGAAGAAGCAGGCCATGCGGTACCCGCGCGTCACCGGGCGCACCTGGTGCACGCTGGTGCCGGGGTAGATCACGGCATGGCCTGCGGGCAGCTTGACGCGCTGCGGGCCAAAGGTGTCATCGATGCACAGCTCGCCGCCGTCGTACTCGTCGGGCGGGGACAGGAACACCGTGCACGAGATGTCGGTGCGCAGGCGGTCGTGCCGGTCGGCCAATTGGCGCACGGCACTGTCCACATGATCGCCATAGTGGTTGTGCTCACCGCCATAGCGGTTGACCCGTGGCGGGAACACCCGCTTGGGCAAGGTGGCGGTGAGAAACAGCGCGCTGCGCTCCAGTGCCGCCAGCACCATGGCCGCGATGCGCCGGCCGGCCTCGCTGTCGCGCGGCAGTTGCTGGTTGTTCTTGGCCTGGCGCGCCTGCGTGCCGGCGCTGTCCTTGCCGTCGTCCCAGCGGGCACTGCGCAGCAGCTGGCGGGCGGTCTGCAACTCCTGGGGCGAGAGCAGGTCGGCAAGGATCAGCAGCATGCTCAGAACTTGACGCTGGCCGTGACCTGGATCATGCGCCCCGGGCCGGGAATGTAATGGCCGGGGTAGATCGAATCGGCATAGAGCTTGTTGGTCACATTGCCCAGATGGGTCCTGATCGTGTAGCGCTCGCTGAGCGCGTACTCGGCCATCAGGTCGGCGACCATGAAGCCCGGCGCTGTCCAGCCAGGGTTGCGGTTGGGGGTTTGCGAACTGCGCCAGTTGACACCAGCCCCCAGACGCAGTGCGGGGCTGATCTGGTAGCTGCTCCACACCGTGCCGCTGTGGCGGGGCGTGAGCGACGGGCGGCTGCCCTGGCCTTCGGCACCCTGGGCACCGATGTCGATCTTGGCGCTGGGCATCCACATGTAAGAGCCGTAGACCTCCCAGCGGGGTGTCAGGCGGCCGGTGATGTCGATCTCGGCGCCCGCGGCATGGCGCTTGCCCGACAGCAGGTCGATGTTCAGATCGGGGTCGGTATTGCGCTCGCGGTACTTGGTCGAGTGAAACAGCGCCAGGCGCGTGCTCAGGCGCTTGTCCGCCGAGTCCAGCTTGGCGCCGAGTTCGATGTTGCGGCTGGCCTCCGGCGGGGTGTTCACCGTCTTGGAACTGTACGAATAGGTGTCGCCCGAGGTGTTGAACGAGGTGCCGTATGAGACATGGTAGGACTGCAGGCCATTGGGCTGGTACAGCAGCCCGGCGCGCTGGCTCCACGCGGAGATCTTCTGCCGGTAACTGGTGGTGGTGACAGGGGCGGGGGCCTCTCTGGGGATGCTCAAGCTGCGGTAGCTGCCGTTCATGCTGTCGTAGCGCAGGCCGGCGAGCAGTTTCCAGTGCTCGGCGATCTGGACCAGGTCCTGGGCATAAAGGCCAAAGGCCCTGGCCTTGAAGTCGCTGGCGTTGCGCAGCACGCGGCGCGATTCATCGATGCCGGCGCCATCGTTGGGCTGGCCCACCGTGGTATCGGGCTTGGACAGATCCACGCCGCCCTGTGCGGCGCTGCGTGCTGCGGACACGGTTTTTTTCTCATCGGTAAAGTCTGCGCCGGCCAGCAGTTCGTGCTGGCGGCCCAGGGCCTGGAACTTGTTGCTGAAGTCGCTTTGCAGTTGCACGCTGTTCAGTTCCTGGATCTTCAGGTGCGTGCGGCGCTCGAGCCGCGTGGCGGGGCCGAAGTTCTCCAGCGTGGCGGCCAGGCCACCGGGCTGCCGACTGGCTTGTGCGAACCGGATGGCGCCGGCCCGCTGGTCGCGCTCGAAGTGGCCGACACGCAGTTGGGTCTTGAGCTCGGCTTGGCCATCGAAGCGGTGGGTATGGCCCAGCGTCGCCAGGCTGGCGCTGCCGGCGCTGTAATCGCTGGCGGCGCCGTAGTAGGTCTTCGGGTCCAGTGGCAGCAGCGTGGTGGCGCTTGCCGGCGCGCTGGCATTCGGGCGAATCCAGGGCATGCCGTAGTTCATGCCGTTCTTGTTGTCCAGGTGGTACAGGCTGAGCGAAAACTCGTCGCGCATGCCCACACCCCAGGCGTAGCTGCCGGCCAGGCCCTTCTTTTCGATGCGGCTGCCGGCGCCGTCGTTGTCGGCGGTGGTGCTCATCGCATTCAGGCGCAGGGCGGCGTTCTCCCCGGTCAGGAGGTTGAAGTCACCGGTCATGCGCCGGTACTGGTGGCTGCCCAGCGTCAGGTCCACTTGGTGCGTGTCGATCAGGCGCGGGGACTTGCTCACCTGGTTGACCGCGCCACCCGTGGAGCCACGGCCGAACAGCATGGAGGCCGAGCCGCGCAGCAGTTCCAGCCGGTCCAGGTTGAAGGTGTCACGGTCGTAGAACGCGGGGTCGCGCATGCCGTCAATGAACATGTCCCCGGTGCTTTGCAGGGCAAAGCCGCGCAGCCGGATGTCCTCCTCGCCGCCTTCGGCCGCCATGAAACTGATGCCGGCGGTGTTCTTCAGCGCCTCCTTGACGGTGTCGAGGTTGCGATCGTCAATCAGGCGCTCGGTGACGACCGTGACCGACTGCGGGATATCGCGCAACTGCTGCCGGCCCTTGCCGATGCGGGTCTCGCTGGCGCGCAGGCTGTCCTTGCCTTCGGGGGCATCGCTGCGCTCCTTGACCACCACCGGAGCCAGGGTCTTGTCGGGCGTGGCCGTTTGTGCCATGGCGCCTACGCAGGCACCCAGCATCAGGGCGCCCAGGGGCATGAGAGGCAGCAATGCCTTGTCCGCAGCCCTGCCGCGCGCAAGCAGCGCGGGTGGCGCGGAGGTGAAAGAGGGTGCTCGGGAGTGCAGCATGGGGCTGCGGGTGCGGGATTTTGCCAAGGGGACCTCCGTCATTGGGGATGTGCAGGTAACGCGCAAATGCGCCAAGAGCAGGCGAGGGCAGTGGCTGGATCCGGATGGGCATGGCGGCTGTGCTTCGTCGTGCGGTACGATGGTACACCAAATGCAAATCATTCCCGTTTGTGTCTGCTTCGTTTTGGCACAGATGCGCCACACTTTGCTGTGCGTGGCCGTAAAAAAAGCCGGCAACGCCGGCTTTTTTCGGGGGCAACGAATGCCGTGCGTGTTACTTCACATGCTTGCCGATCAGGCCGGCGAGTTCAAACATCGACACTTGGGGCTTGCCGAACAGTTCCTTGAGCTTGGCATCGGCGTTGATGTTTTGCTTGTTGGCAGCGTCTTGCAGGTTGTTGGCCCTGATGTAGATCCACAGCTTGCTGATGATTTGCGTGCGTGGCAGCGGCGCCGAGCCAACCACGGCGGCCAGCGCGGGGCTGGGTGTGAGAGCCTTCATGAAAGCGGCGTTGGGGCTGCGTTTCTTGGCTGCGGGGGCTGCCGCTGTCGGCGTTTTTTTTGCAGTTGCCATGTTGGGTTCCTTGTTGGACGTAGGTTGTCACCAGCGGAAACGACACTTTCCCACTGGATGATGGATGCTAATGGGAAAAAATCATGATTCCAAGGGAGGAACCATCTTTTTTGCTTCGATTCGTTGCACTGGCGCCCTGGTCTTGACATGACGGCTGTGCGCACCATGTCCAACGAACCCGCCCGCGCTTTATCGGGCCTGCGCAACTGACAGGCAGGCGCTATCACTTGGGAGGTGATCCTAGTGTCGCGTCACCGATCAGATGTCGTAGGCTGCGCGCAGCCATCGGAGCGCAGCGCAAGGCGCATCGCGCAGCCCATACCGAGCTGTATTGGCAAGCGATGCAACGCCGCGATGCGCTT
>Ga0081606_1000735_pt1 | contig 11954 bp, 4 predicted proteins | sample EareggfetidaYelm_FD_71127 | JGI IMG/M metagenome (GOLD analysis project Ga0081606, IMG submission 71127) | Earthworm egg capsule microbial community from the University of Washington, USA - E. fetida Yelm (SPADES assembly) (version 2) | ecosystem: Host-associated > Annelida > Reproductive system... | reverse complement strand
AGAATTGTGCAAATTGCAATTCTTCATGATGTCTTTCAAAAGCCGGAGATCAATTAGAGGAGCAGTTGGTGCATACGGTGCTTGAAACCAGGTCTTGAAGTGCAGCATCACGGTGAACAAGCAAATGTCTTATATGCCCTTCTCTTCCTACTTGGTCAACTTGAACTGTCCTTTAAAAATCAAAATCTTGATAACTATATACGCTCTTTGCCATCCATCTTGCCCGGTGCAGTCCAGCTGGAACTCTGAATGATATACCACCGGAAGGCACTCCACCCAAGAATGTGGTGGTCAGCTCCAACAGTTCCAGGTTTTCGTCACGTGGCTACAGGTGTTCAAGTTGTCTCTGGCAACACAGAATACTGCACTGTATAAAACCTCATCTGATGTAACTGTGTCATAGGTTGATCAATCTATGGCTTCCCATTCGGACTATAGCCTTTTGAAGATCGTTATGTCAGGACCTTTTGACGGACCTAGATAAAGCACGATTAGTCGACTATTGCCTCCAACATTATTTCCAGAATGTGATGGCGACATGCACACCACACAATGGTTTTGTCCTTGTCCAGCTTTTGCTCCAGTTTGATGCAGGCATCGTTTCTAATTACAATGTTGACTGATGTGGTATCAAAACACATGCATTTTACCTCATCAACAATGTTCCAAGCAAAAATAGCTCCATACACAGCAGCAGGTGATACCTCACCTTTCCTGATGTTAATTTGGGTACCTCAAGTCTAGACCAACTCCAGAAACCAGGGCAGGAAGACTATCCATTATCCAATATTTTGTTAAGACTTCCAATGTAGAATCTTAATGTTAATCTTCCAATGTAGAATTAAAGGCTCGAACATCTTCATTGATTTGCACTATGCTGTTGAAAAACAGTGACACCAAATAGTTCTGCACTATTGTATGATGTACTTATTTAGTTCTACTATTGTTTTACAATGTATATTGGACAATACAATAAATACTTCACACCTGTAACTCTTTATTTGCTATGGTGAGTGTACTGTCAATTGTAGTAATGACATGAATTTAACAGTTCAGCTATTACTCAGAACTCATCGTTATTTAAATTTATTTAGCAGACAGTAATCGTATAAAATAGATAACAGCCATAACTGACTTTATGAACAGCAGTTTGGCAGATCTCTTAAGTGAGACTCAGTGTTCTAATGTTAAACAATATATATTTGAGATTAGAAACGCTTCCAGCAAATGACTAGCATGCTTTCATTGCTTAGTGCTGTTTGAAATGTCTGGATGCAAACTGGCTGCAATGAGGAGTTGAGGACAGTCCTTTATGGCAAATGTATAGGTAAGTAAGCAAATAGTTATTAATCAAGGTTTTTTATTTACAAAGCAACCAAGCAAACATATTAAATATTGCATGTTTGAAATTTTTTTTATTGCATTTTGTAAATGAAATAAAATACACATGCAACAGAAATTATTATTTGGTGGCCACAGCTCAAAATCTCTCATGTGGTAGCAACCTTTAAATATTGTCCGATTTTCTTCAAATTTTTATATGATTTTTTTCTAATCAGAAGAAACAAAATTAGAGGGTGCCCCATTTAGGAATCACACTTTCAGAAATAAGGACCAGCCTAATGCAACCACAAAAGATGTCAGTTGTAGATAAGGCAAGACTTACCATTCTCATCATGTTTGCCGCAAGTTCTTGTGTTTTACCGTAAGCCTTAGTTATATCACGCCGAACTGCGTTGTGTCGGTCAACAAACTCTTGTCGCTGAGCGTTGGTATTACGAACCTCCACGATTGCTCTTCTTTGACGTCTCGTTCTCTCGGTTTCAGTGTCGCCAGAGGCGCTGCTGTTAAGTGACGTGTCACCTCCAACCGCCCAGATGGTACCAATAACTGCCAACATAAAAGCAGATACGCGTTTGCAAAAGACGGATCTTTAGGCGCAATCGTTTTTAGGGCATTCTAAAACAGACGGAATCAACAGAATAAAGCGTTCAACACGTAAACCACAAAATTAATTATTCAGTATAACTGTATAAATTATGTGCCTGTGTATTATGTGAATGCTAAACTGTAAAAGATAGAAAATATGTTGTATTCAAAATCATTCAAACTTTAAAATAGTTGAAAACAAAATTTTCCATCACTTGGGGCCCTTCGAGATGCGGGGCCCTAAGCGCGCATCTAGAGCGGCTACATGCGCCTCTGCATAAGACAATGATAAGTCTAAGAAGCAATCACAGTCATAGCCCGAGGTACATGCATGCATACTCTGGAAGCCATTGCTAATAGGAAGATCACAGTGCAGGGATTTTGAAATGCTCATAACACCAGAACAGTTTCCAACTGTCTTTCGCTCGTTCACTCCTGGGCCCCACAGCTCGATTTGACTATTGCTGCTGCTCACCCTGTGCCTGGACGGTACCTGGTTTTTGCGCTTCGCCTCACGCCTCATCAAGTAACAAGAGGTAATGGTAACTGTAACTTGAGGTGCTCATCTGTACAGCGCTTTCAAGAATGACTATAGGGGACCGCCAAGCCGCCTCCAAATTTGGAATACTAGGGGACCGCCAGTCACGTGATTCAAAAACAACAGCCGTATATGGGACACCACATTTGTTTAGCATGTCTCTAATGACTAACCAAACCCCAACCATGATCCTAACCAACCGTTACGACGCTTAATCTTCATGACCGAAAACGAAAAAACACCTCGTTGAGTCTGGCACCTCAAAAATCTCGATCGAGATGAAATAGCCGATAGCGAGCACGCTAACTACAGAACCTGTCGCCATTTATGTCGATACAATACTAATTCTCTAAACTAGCATAGGCCTACTTAGCTTTTCTATTCTTTAATTCTATTGTACACCTCTCCTGCGTCTGTGTCAGAATGGGTTTTTCTTCAATAAACGAAGATTTCATTGATTGATTGACTGATTGAGGTTGTACGGCGCATAATTGGTAGAACTGAATATTAAGGGGAAGGGCGAAAATGGTTAAATAACGTTACATGACGATAGAGCGGACTATGCGTGTTCAAACTTGGCTATTCCCGTTTGGGGGACACGATCGCAAAAAAGTTACAGCTGTTTTAGTGAAATTTTAAAATCATTTATTTTCACAATGAAATGTTTGTCTAAATGCTTAAAAGACGTTATTTGACGATAGAGCAGACAATTTACATTCAAACGTGACTATTCCCGTTTCCATATGACGATCCGAACATTTTTGTACAGCTGTTTTAGCAAAGATTATAGAGTCTTAGACTAAGATTTGACAGTCAATGTATCTGAATGTACACCTCACCTACCTTGGGAAGTGTGGATAAACCCCATTCGCGTGGGGGCGCCACACTCCCAAGGTAGGTGAGATGTACATTCAGATACATTCATGGTAGTAAATATGGCGTCGAAGCGAGGAGGGAATTGTTGTGCTGCAATCAATTGCAGCACAACAACGTACAATTCACAACAGATTTCGTTATTTAGATTTCCGAAAGATGCCGAAAGGTAGGTTTAAACTAACTTATAAACCTGTATTAATAAATATTTGATGAATGCTGTGACTTGCTGTCGGACAGTGTCGGTTAAAGCAGGGCTTCTCAAACTGTGGGTCGCGTCGCGACCCACAAGTGGGTCCCGGAGCCATCCCATGTGGGTCGCGAGAATGTGTGTCTGTCTGTGTGTTTGCTTGAGTGTCTTCTCTCTGTGTCTGCTTGTGTGTGTCTCTGTTTGCCTCTGTGCCTGCGTCTACCTGTGTGTCTTACTGGCTGTAAGTCTGTCTTTACGTATGTCTGTGGCAGTGGCTAGCGTACGGGCACCCGTACGCTAAAAGCCAGTCGCTAGCGTACGGGCAGCATGTTTCAAAGTCCTGCGGCCGTAAAGTCCAGTGGGCGGGCCTAATGCTAAACGACGCATACGTGACGCATTTAATTAGCTCGTTAGTGCCCAAGTGATGCTCGCTTAAGTTATACATGTGGAATTGTATTTGCTAAATATTAAGTAGAAGCTGGATTAATGAAAAGAATACTGTTTAAATAGAAGATGGATTAAATAGAAGTCGGGTTGCTGAAAATAAAGCGTCTCTCATAGACCATCGATGTTATCATATTCGTTTAATGTATGGGTGCCCGTACGCTAGCAACTGCTTTTAGCGTACGGGTGCCCGTACGCTAGCCACTGCCTATGTCTGTGTGTCTGTCTGCCCGTAAGTCGCTGTTTCTGTGTCTGTGTGTGTCCCTGTCTGTCAGTGAGTGTCTGTATGCGGGTCTGTTTGTGTCTCTCTCTGTATCTGTCTGCATGTCTATGTCTCTGTGTGTCTCTGTCTGTTGTTGTGTGTGTGTGACTATGTGATTTTGTGCCTGTATTCGTGAGCGTCTCTGTCTGTCTGTCTGTGTCTATCTGTGTGTACTGAACCCCACCAGTGGAACTAAAATGGTGTCCATGTCAGCCGACCAATCAGAATGCCGGAATCCCTTTATGATTGCGCCAATTGGAAAAGACCAGACTCTCAGTAATAGAAGGCTCTGGCCCCGGGCATCCAGGATAAGTAGAAATTGGGAGAAACGACTAAACAAAGTCGTCAGAAATTTTTGACATGAATTGGAACGGAGAAATATTTGTGTAGTTGGTGGGCATCCAAAAACCTCATTGGCCCAGGGCATCCAAGACCCTCTGCACGCCACTGCCACCGCTAGTCTGCCAACAAATAAAAGCCTAACACAACAATTATTTTACTGGCTCTGACTAGCGATTTCTTCTAAACAAAACGCTGCTGTTAGTAATCAGTTCAATACTAGGTAGCTGCTGCTAACGGATTTAATAGTCGCTGGCTTGAACCAGAACTCACCCATTCGGCATTGGTAGCATGCACGCTCAAACGATTAACTGTGGTTCTTGAAATTAGCCTGTCTGGTCCACATTTCTTGATATTTGAATGAATGAGGGGGGTGCGAACGGTGCGACGGCCCCGGGCATCCACCCTGGGGGGCATCCAAGGGGCCAGTTTTCTTTAAAATGTAGGTAAATGACCAAAAAAGAAGTTTAAAATGCTGTTACCGGGCATGATACAGCACTGGTGGGGCATCCAAGGAGCGAATTCTCGTGAAATTTGACAACTGATGCGAAAAATGTGAAAAATTAAGGTGAACGACTAAAAAAAGGTCGTCAGAAATTTTGCGAGAGGAATACAAAATAGTTTCGAGGGCATCCAAGAACCTCGTTGGCCCCGGGCATCCAACAGCCTCTGCACGCCACTGGAATGAATTGAATTTAATATTATAAGGTAAAAATAATGATTTCTTTCGGCATATTGACAAAATATCAGCATTCATGAAAACATAGCAACACTGGAGAATCCGAGTTCTCCAAAGCAGACTGTTTGACGCACCTTTTCAACGAATTGAGGTAGAAAAGGATAAGTTATCCTCAACAATATTGTCACCAGCCTTTTGAATTTTCTTCTTGAAAAGTTCATGCATTATTTTCCAAAATGAGATACAGAGCATATCGCAAGGCTGCGAAATCCTTTTAGCATCCTTAGATTTTTAAGAGATAAATATTTTATATTGGCGATTTTGACGTCCATCTAACCCTGAACGACACTCAGGACGCTTAACCTGACACTAAACGACCCTCACGACGCTTAACCTGACCCTAACCGACCCTCACGATGCTTTTGAAAAGATTTTGGGAGTGCTTTAAAACTGTTGTTACAAGTTGGGTGAAAGTCAAAACTAGGTCGCGTTATTTATAACTCTCATTTAATTGGTTCATATAGCATAGGATTCCTAGCACTGTAGGGTCTACTAATACGCTAGCCGGCCGACGTCGTCCACTGAAGCTCTAATACTATTGGACTGTAGCGTCACATGATTGCGTAACATGTCAAATTTTTGGTGTGTTTCAGAGATTAAATTTGTGTCTAATGACTACACTGACCCTAATACTAACCCTAAAAGACCCTCACGACGATTAACCTGATCCTAACCGACCAGCACTGGATTGCATTGCTAGAGTGATGTTTGTGCAGTGATTAATTGATGAATTCATAAGCAAGCTAAAAGTGTATTTTCTATCCTAACTTTGGATAAGTGTTTGATCGTGTTGTTGCTGGTTCCGTATTTTGCTTGCAGAGGAGTATAAGGCAACTTTAACATGCCTAGTCATCATTATTTAAGGGCATGACTTAAGCATGGGCTACCTGGGCACCAGTTGTCCTTTTATTTTTGTGTCTGTTCGTCCTTCACTGCATGTGTCATCTGACTAGGGAGCAGATTCGAAGAGTGACTAGATATGAGAATTAGTGTTCTGCAGGGCTTTTTTGTAAAAAAAGAGGTTCTGGTACTAAATAATAGGTGCCGGTGCTAACTGACCGGGAATCACTTATTCGTTAATAAGTCATTACATATAATTTTTTTCTTTACTTGGAAAAAAAGGTGCGGGTATGCCATACCAGCGCGTACCATCACAAAAAGCCCGGGTGTTCTGAATGTCTAATAGCATTACCTAACTACAATTTTCTTTCTCAGAAAATGACCTTGAAGTAGCTCTGTTACGAAGACACCTAACAAATTTCCTATTGTACAATTTTATACCTTTTGTGACAAGCAATATTTTTAAAGAAATTTATTCACTAATACTTAGTTTTACTTAGTGTTTACGAAACAATTCTTTTTGCGCCATCTGATAACTGTGATGAGTCAAACTATAAATATAGCAAACCCTACCCATGAGTCCCACCATCCTAAATCCGGCCTGGCTAATCATTGCAATGTGAGAGTGAGTTTTGCTGGGACTAGAGGATATAATAGTAATGGAAACTGACAACTATCAGATCCCAGAGGGCCATTCTGGTCATGCAATTTTCAATATGTGAATGAATTTGCTTATAAAATGCTACGCAGAAGTTTATAATAGAAATTCCAGTGATATGCTGTTATTATTTGATTTTGTGTGAACAGATGTAAGAAGTGGAGAATCAACACAAGGCGTTTGGATCTGGATTGCAAAAGTTTTGAAATCCTGAACAGCAACTTTCGATTGTGCAGTAGGCACTTTGAAGACTCACAGTTTATGAACGCCAAACGTGAAAAACTTGTTTGGAATGCTGTCCCAACACTGTTTGATGTTCCAAACAAGCCATCACCAGTCACACGAAAACGACGGAATGTTATCAGACATAGTCCAAATCCAAAGTCCAACGTTTCTACCAAAAGCAGCAAATCGCAGGAGATCAAAGACATTCCTAAGGAGCACAGGGACAGCAATGAAGTTCTGGTTGTGGAAAAGCCCCTTTCTGCTGCTGCGATAGTTAATGACATTCTGCCCACTTCGTCGTCTGCTCGCCTGGAACTTGCAAATGACCGGCCTGAAGGTTGCTCCAGGAGGTTGTCAAGAAGCTCTCCTAACAAAAAGAAGTTGAAGAACGAAATTGTCAGACTGCGGAACAGACTGAAGAGACAGGCAAAAAAGGCTAGTAATACATTTAAATGCAACAATGGCTCTTCACGGAAACTAGAAGCTGCATCCTGCGACCGCCTGATAGAAGAACTTTCCAACCATCTTCCACCATCTACTGTCTCCTTTCTGAAGACTCAAATCAAGATGGGTCTTGTTTCAAAACAGGGTAGGCGTTGGACAGTAGATGAAAAGATGTTTGCAATGTCTATTTTTTATCAAAGCAGAAAATGTTATAAACTATTGCGAAAGATTTTCTGTTTGCCATCAGAAAGGACTTTGCAGCGTACGCTTCAAAATTGCAGCCTTTACCCTGGTTTTAGTAAGCAATTTTTTCATGCTTTAAAAACAAAGATGCAGAAAGCCTCTGAGAAGGCTAAAGATTGTGTACTAATGTTTGATGAAATGGCGTTAAAACGAAAACTTGTATATAACAGGGAACGAGATTGCATTGAAGGTTTTGAGGAGTTTGGTATACTTGGAACTACTCAGTGTGTAGCTGATCATGTCCTAGTATTTATGATGCGTGGAATTTCTGTTAAATGGAAGCAGCCTCTTGCTTACTTTTTTGTTAAAGGATCTGTAAAACCAGTCATATTGGGGCGCCTCTTGCATGATTGTTTGGCTAAATTGGAAGACATACAGTTATTTCCAATAGCTGTGATTTGTGATCAGGGGCCCACCAATAGATGCTATTTAGAAACACTGGAAAATGTTTCTGTATCTCAACCATTTCTGTTTCATGGTTGCAAAAAAGTATATGTCATTTACGATCCCCCACATTTGCTTAAAAACATTCGGAATAACTTCAGAAAGCATGACTTTGTATTGGGTTCAGGAGATAATAGACAAAATGTGAGTTGGAATCATGTTAAAGAATTTTATGAATTTGACAGAAATCTACCCATTAGGATGGCACCTCGTCTGACAGATAAGCATCTGGATATGCCTCCATTTGCTAGCATGCGCGTCAATCTGGCTGCACAAGTTCTGAGTCATTCTGTAGCAGCAGGTATCCAAACACTTTGTCATCTTGGAAAGTTAGACAAAAATGCGGAACATACTGCAAAATTTATTGATATGTTTGACAAAATTTTTAACTCTTGTAACAGTCGAACAATTAAGAGTTCGCAACCCATGGGGCATGCAGTTTCTAAGGGTAGTGGGCATGAGGAGTTCTTCCAAGACATATTGGCATACTTGCAAGTCTTAAAACCTGCCAGATCAAAGAGTGAACTCCCCTGCATTCTAGGCTGGCAAATCACAATAAAATCTATTATTGAATTATGGACAAATTTACGTGAAGAGAAGAACTATAGGTTCTTGTTGACATCTCGCTTAAACCAGGACTGCATTGAGAATTTTTTTTCAATGATCCGTGGTAGTGGAGGGCATAGGGACAATCCTGATGTCATGCAGTTTCGATCCAGTTTTAGGTATATCGCTGTTGATAAATTGTTTGTTGACAATTCGGGACGTAATTGTGAAAGTGATTTAGATCATGTTCTTTTAGATATATCGTCACTGTCCAATCTGTTGAAATCTAGGCCACATGACGATGTGCATTGTGTGTCATCTTCACAAGTTGACCATGAGGTTTCTTGTGAAATGACATGTGAAGATGACTTTGATCTTCAAGATTTTTCAGAGATTCCTGATTTTTTACCATTGGAAATTGAGAATGTTTTGGCGTATATGAGTGGCTATCTCTTAAGAAAGTGCGGCTTAAAATATACACGTGGCATGTGCCAAACATGCATTGATTTGTACACAAGTGTACGCTTACCATCTTCTTCTCAGTTTTCTTTCTTACAGCAAAAGGCTTTCAAAGACACTGGTTGTTTAGTTTATCCATCCATTGCCTTTTTGGAATTCACCAGGAAATTGGAGCAACTTTTTCAGAATTCATTTGACAAATTGCAGCATAGTTCAGGTATATTGAAACGACTATGCTTATTTACCCAAAAGAATTTAGATATTACTGCTTGTGGCTCAGCGACATGTGATGCCCGACTTAAATACATGATTAAATTGTATTTGACAGTTCGCATTCACAGTCAGATTAAATATCTTAACCAGCAACTTCAAAACTCCTGCAAACCCAATATGAAGCGCAATCGTAAAGCAAAGAAAATTTTGCATGAATAAACAATACAGTGAAACTTCTTGTTTCATTCATTTGCCTTCTATTGGTTTGATCACGGAACTAGTCTTTGAGTCTTAATTGTTGACAATTTTTCTCTGCTGATGTTAAAAGTGAAATTGTGTAACTCTGCTTGGATGCTTACATTTGGTTCAATGTAAATATATATATGTGAATTATATGAAATGTGAATGAACTTTATTTGAATGCAGAGTCCTTTCTGATGGCAAACAGAAAATCTTTTGCAATAGTCGTATTTAAAATTCCCTTTTTCATTATTCTACCTTCTATTGGTTTGGTTATGGAACCACTCTTTGAAGTCTTAATTGTTGACATCTTGTGACGTAAAATGTGAAATTTTCTGTAAAACTGTTCGGCTGTATACATGCAGTTCAATGTCAATATTAATATTTGAATTATATAAACTGTTAACGAATTTTATTTTAACGTCATGGTTAAAATTCCTGTTTCAGTGCTCTACCTTCTACGTGCAGTTCAATGTGAATATGTAAATAATGTAAATAAGAATAGTTGAATTATATCAACTGTAAACAAATTTTATTTTAACGTCATAGTTAAAATTCCTGTTTCAGTGCTCTACCTTGTACGTGCAGTTCAATGTGAATATGTAAATAATGTAAATAAGAATAGTTGAATTATATAAACTGTAAACGAATTTTATTTTAACGTCATAGTTAAAATTCCTGTTTCAGTGCTCTACCTTGTACGTGCAGTTCAATGTGAATATGTAAATATGAATAGTTGAATTATAGAAACTGTTAACGAATTTAATTTTAACGTCATGGTTAAAATTCCTGTTTCAGTGCTCTAGCTTCTTCGTGCAGTTCTATGTGAATATGTAAATATGAATAGTTGAATTATATAAACTGTTAACGAATTTAATTTTAACGTCTTGGTTAAAATTCCTTTTTCCTCTACCTTCCATTGGTTTGGTTATGGAACTAGTCTTTGGAGTTGTAATTGTGGACAATGTTTCTCTTGTGACGTAACATGTGCAATTTTCTGTAATACTGCTCAGCTGAATAGATGCGGTTGAATGTTGATATGTAAATATGTAAATTATAGTAACTGTGAATGAACGTTTTTTGAACAACACATTTAAATTCTTTTTTTAGTGCTCTACCTTCTATTGGTTTGGGCATGAAACCTCATAGAACCTGATCATTAATTGTTGACAATGTTTCTCTACTGACTGATGTGAAATTCTGTAATGCTGCTCGCAGAGCATATTTTAGTGGCAGTTGATCACAATCTGCGCAGTTGTAAAATCTAAATGTGCAGTTGAAAAATGTAGTATGTGCAGTAAGAAGTACAGAGATTCTGGTCAAAATGATAATTTTGGAACCAATTACCAGGATTTGTGCAATTGTAAATCTTACTTAAAATGTGCCCCGGCTGCAGATTCCTACATGTGGTTAAATGTTAATATGTATGTATGTATATTTGAATTATGTAAACTGAGAATGAACTTTATTTACAATAAAGGTTTATTCACAACAGTATATTCATTTTATCTGAAGATTTCAGGCCATCAGCTTTTGCCTCTCTGAACATTCATGTTGCACCACTCAAGATCTTCAGAAGCACTTCAAGTCCGGCCAAGGCAAAATAAAAAGTTTCAAGTCTTGTTAAATGGTCCTACAAAAGTCCCTGATTGCAGGGATGATCATATCTAATGACGAGGCGGATGATGCAACTACATAATGGCATGACATTGCATTTGCATTGTGGAAGTGCCTGCAAGAGTAGTATAATTTGTTTAATTGAGAAAAACAATGTGTGAAATGCTGAAATGCTAGAATGAGTTATAGTCATTAGAATAGTAAAATGAATAACTATATATTTGTATGGAAGGATACGGTGGTAAATTGAGAGTTGTCTTTGGTTGGGACTTTGGAGTACATGGTTGTGTGCTGTAGGCAAATAACATTGAACCCCACTCTGGCTGCTGCATAGATACCTTGGGCAAGTCCTTTACTCACAGTTGCCAGTAGCGCTTCGCCATGTTAACTCCGACACAGTATGAATGCTGTAGTCGGCAGCGCTTCTGAATGGCTCATGATGAGAAGCGCTATATAAATGGATAAATACAATACAACAATTATGGTAGTTGCAGTTTAATGACACTGCGGTAACAATGACCATTTATCCAGTCAGAGGGCAAACCATTAGCGGCACCCTCCTCGCTTATCCAGACTTGAGACTGGCACTGCCAGAGTGCAAACCATTAGCGGCACCCTCCTCGCTTATCCAGACTTGAGACTGGCACTGCCAGAGTGCAAACCATTGGCGGCATCCTCCTCCTTTATCCAGACTTGAGACTGGCATTGCCA
>Ga0081606_1000634_pt2 | contig 11957 bp, 10 predicted proteins | sample EareggfetidaYelm_FD_71127 | JGI IMG/M metagenome (GOLD analysis project Ga0081606, IMG submission 71127) | Earthworm egg capsule microbial community from the University of Washington, USA - E. fetida Yelm (SPADES assembly) (version 2) | ecosystem: Host-associated > Annelida > Reproductive system... | reverse complement strand
ATCGGCATCCCCGATCCATTGCAACACCGACGCCACATCCGGCAGCCCCTGCCGGGAGGTCTTGGCGATTCTCAGTTTGGGATGCGGCGTGGCCACGCTGGATTCGTCGTTGGCCAGCAATTCCTCGAACAATTTTTCGCCGGGCCTCAGGCCGGTGTAGCTGATCGGAATCTCCAGTTCGGTCTTGCCGGACAGACGAATCATCATGCGGGCCAGTTCGATGATCTTCACCGGCTCGCCCATGTCCATCACGAAGATCTGGCCCGAGCGGCCCATCAACCCGGCCTGCAGCACCAACTGCGCCGCTTCCGCAATGGTCATGAAGTAGCGCACGATGTCCGGATGCGTCACGGTGACCGGGCCACCGGTGGCAATCTGCCTGGTGAACAGCGGCACCACCGAGCCGCTCGAACCCAGCACATTGCCAAAGCGCACCGAGACGTAATGGGTGCCGGCAAACGCCTGCGCGGCACTTTGCACCATCAACTCGGCCAGCCGCTTGCTGGCGCCCATCACGTTGGTCGGGTTGACGGCCTTGTCGGTGGAGATCATCACGAAACGCCCGGCCCCGCAAACACCGGCCGCGCGCGCCGCATGCCAGGAGCCGGCCACGTTGGTGCGCAGGGCCTCGATCGCGTTGAGCTCCTCCATCAACGGCACATGCTTGTACGCAGCGGCGTGAAAGACCACGGCCGGGCGGTGCTTGTCCGCGATGGCCAGCAGGCGCGCCGGCTCGCGCACATTCGCGGTGTAGTAGCAGCCTTGCATCTGCGGGTGGGCTTCGCGCAGTTCCTGCTCCAACTGGTAGACGGCAAATTCGCAAATGTCGACGCACACCAGCCGCCGGACACCGAAACGCGCGATCTGGCGGCACAACTGCGCGCCGATCGAGCCCCCCGCGCCTGTCACCAGCACGGTTTGCCCCGACAGCAGGCCCGACAGGCTGGCCACATCCAACTGCACCGATTCGCGGCCGAGCAGATCCTCCAATTCCAGCCTGCGCGGCCCCGCGCCGTCGCTCTTGAGCCATTCGTCCGGCCGTGGCAAGGTCAGCAGCGCCACGCCGGTATCTGCGGCTTGCAGCAGCATCTCGCGCCGGCCCGATGCGCCCGGCGGGCTGGCCACCAGCAAGGCCCGCACGGCCAGCGTCTGCGCCACGCGCGCGGTCTCGGCCGGCGTGCCCCAGACCCGCACGCTCTGCAGCGAGCGGCCCACCTCGTCGGGTTGCGGCGACAAAATGCCCACCGGCTGCCATTGCGAGGACCCCTTGAGCGCCCGCAGCGCGTCCGAAGCCTGCGGCAAAGTGCCCAGGATCAGCACCGGCTTGCCCTGCCGGGCCACCAGGCGCCGCTCGGCGAACGTGCGCCAGCCCGCCCGGGCAGCGCCCATCAGCACCAAGGCCAGCAGCGGCTGCAACAGCAGGGTCGAGCGTGGGAAAGCGTGCAGCCTGAGCATCAGCACCCCCGCCGCAGTCAGCGTGCCGCTCAGGACGATGCCGATGGCCAGTTGGCGTAGCTCGGGCAGGCCGATATAGCTCCAGACCTGGCGGTCGATCCGGGCGAACGCGAAGCCGACCCCGTAGGCCAGCACACACCATGGGCTGCTCGCCAGGGCCAGTTGGACGAATTCCTCCGGAATGTCCAGGTTGAAACGCAGCCAGAAGGCCAGCCACCAGGCCAGCAGCGCCAGCGCCAGGTCGGCGACAAAGAGCACCAAGGGGGAGCGCAAGAAGTGCATACGCCGTCACAGAGCCAGGAAAGAGCGCAACACGCCAAGGCCGTGCTCGGCGCTGCGCTCCGGATGAAACTGGCAGCCCCAGATGTTGTCCCGACCGACTGCGGCACAGATGCGCACACCGTCATAGAAGGTATCGGCCAGGCGGTGCGCCTCGTCGGCAGGAACCGGGGCGAAGGAATGCACGAAGTACATGCTCTGCCCTTCGGGCATTTGCGCCAGCGGCGAATGCGCCCAAGTCGCCCGGGCGGGCGGGCGGACAAGGGCGCTCCAACCGATATGCGGAATGCGGTGCCTGCCGCCGGACGGCGTGGCCTCGGGAACGGGCTGCACCCGGCCGGCAAGCAAACCCAGCCCGGGGTGCTCGCCAAACTCCTGGCCGGCATCGAACAGCATCTGCGCCCCGACGCAAATGCCCAGCAGCGGCCGGCCGGTGGCGGCGAAGCGGCGCATCAGATCGTCCAGGCCGCGCTGGCGCATCTCCACCATGCCGCCGATGAAGGCGCCGACGCCCGGGAGCACCAGACGCTCGGGCATGGCGTGCAGCCCGGCGGCGCGCTCACGGGCGAACCTCCAAACCGGCTGCGCGCGCATGGGCCTTCAACTCGGCAATGGTGGCGCGCTGCCAATGCAGCGCATCGGCGATGGCCAAACCCGAAGCACCGGCCTCGGCCGCCTGTTGCAGGTCCGAGGGCCGGCCATAACCGCCGCTGGCAATGATGGGCACCGTGACACAGTCGGCCACAGTGCGCACCAGGTCGACGTCGAAACCTTTGCGCGTGCCTTCCTGGTCGACGGAGGTCAGCATGATCTCGCCCGCCCCCAGGGCCACGGCCTGCCGGACCCACGCGACGACATCCAGCCCGGTATGCTCGCGGCCGTTGTCGACGAAAGCCTCCCAGCCGCCGCCGGATCTGCGCTTGGCTTCGACGGACAGCACCATGCACTGGGAGCCGAAGCGCTCGCAGACTTCGGCAATCAGCCCGGGCCGGGCCACGGCTGCGGTGTTGATGGCCACCTTGTCGGCGCCGGAGCACAGCATGGTGCGCACGTCGTGCAGTGACCGGATGCCTCCGCCCACCGTGATCGGCACGTATATCTGATCGGCCGCGCGTTCGATGATCCCGGCCAGGTTGTTGCGCTGATACAGGCTGGCCACGATGTCCATGAAGACCAACTCGTCGGCGCCTTGGCTGTAATAGCCCAGGGCGAACACATGGGGATCGCCGACGACCCGCAGGCCTTCGAGATGGATACCCTTGATGAGATGCGGGCCCTTGATGTCGAGCCGGGGAATGATTCGAATGCCAGCCACAACGGTTTTCGGGTCAGACGCGGGGTGCGGGCTTGTATAGTACCCGCACACTCCGAAGCAAATCCTCGACGACTGATGCCAGCACTGCAGAACATCCTGATCACCGGCGCCGAGGGGTTCATCGGCTCCCACCTCGTCGAAGCCTTGGTGGCACAAGGGCGCCGGGTCCGCGCCATGGCCTTGTACAACTCGTTCGGACACTACGGTTGGCTCGACACGCTGGCGCCGGCCACGCGCGCCAGGATCGATCTGGTCATGGGCGATGTGCGCGACGCAGCGTCGGTGCGCCAGGCGATGCAGGGTTGCGACGCGGTGATGCATTTGGCTGCCCTGGTCGCGATCCCGTACTCGTACACAGCGCCCTCGTCCTATGTGGACACCAATGTCACCGGAACCTTGCATGTGTTGCAGGCGGCGCGCGACCTGGAGGTGCGCAAAGTGGTGCATACCTCGACCTCCGAGGTCTACGGCAGCGCGCAGATCATCCCCATCCCGGAAACCCATCCACTGCTGGCCCAGTCGCCCTACGCGGCCAGCAAGATCGGCGCCGACCAGATGGCCTACAGCTACTACTGCGCCTTTGGCACACCGGTGGCGACCGCGCGGCCGTTCAACACCTATGGCCCGCGCCAGAGCCTGCGGGCGGTGCTGCCCTGCATCATGCTGCAAGCCCTGAGCGCCGCGCCGCGCCTGCGCTTGGGGGCCTTGGCGCCGACACGCGACTTCAATTTCGTCACCGACACCGTCGCCGGCCTGATCGCGATCCTGGACAGTGACAAGGCCGTGGGCGAGACCATCCATCTGGGCAGCGGGCACGAGATATCCATTGGCGAGGCGGTCCGGCTGGTCGCCGAAATCACTGGCAAGCCATTGGAGATCGAGGCCGAGCCGGCGCGCCTGCGCCCCGCCGCGAGCGAGGTCGGGCGACTGGTCTGCGACCCGGCCAAAGCCTGCGCGCTGCTGGGCTGGCAAAGCAGCCTGGCCGGACGGGATGGCCTCAAGGAGGGCCTGACGCGCAGCCTGGAATGGTTCGCCAACCCCGACAACCGCAGCCACTACCATGACGCGCAACGCTACGTCGTCTGAGATCATCGCCGCCATCTCGGCAGTCGTCGGCGATGCGCCACGCCCGATTGCGCTGCACGAGCCGCTGTTCGTCGGCAATGAGAACGCCTATGTCAAATCCTGCATCGACACGGGCTGGGTGTCCTCGGTCGGTGCCTTCGTCAACCGCTTCGAGAGCGACCTGGCCGCGTTCTGCGGCGCCCGGCGCGCGCTGGTCATGGTCAATGGCACCTGCGCGCTGCACGCGGCCTTGATGCTCTCGGGCGTGCAGGCCGGCGACGAGGTGCTGATCCCCGCACTGACCTTCGTGGCCACCGCCAATGCGGTGGTGCACGCCGGCGCCGTGCCGCACTTCGTCGATGTCGAGGAAAGCTCGCTGGGCGTGGACCCGGTGGCACTGCGCGCCCATCTGCAGCGCATCGCCAGACAGCAAAGCGGCCAGACGCTGAACCGGCTGACGGGGCGACCGATCCGTGCCCTGATGCCGGTGCATGTCTTCGGCCATCCGTGCCAACTCGGGGAACTGGCCGCCATCGCCCGGGAATGGGGCCTGCAACTGATCGAAGACGCCACCGAGGCGCTGGGCGCGACCCTGGACGGCCGGCCTGTCGGCGACGGCCGGCACACCGCCGTCTTCAGCTTCAATGGCAACAAAATCATCACCACCGGCGGCGGCGGCGCAGTCACGACCAACGATGAGGAGGGGTACCAGCGCCTGAAGCACCTGACGACGGCGGCCAAGCAGCCACATGCCTGGGCCTTCTTGCACGACCAGGTCGGCTACAACTACCGCATGCCCAATCTGAACGCGGCGCTCGGCTGCGCGCAACTGGAACAGGCCCCGCGCTTCCTGGCGGCCAAGCGGGCCCTGGCCGCAGCCTACGCGCGGGCCTGCGCCGGCCTGGGCGGGCTGCGCATCCTGCCATCCCCGCCCGGGACCGAGAGCAACTACTGGCTGGTGACGCTGCTGGCCGACAGCGCCGACCAAGCCTGGCTCGATGCCACGCTGCAAGCCTTGCACGACGCCGGCCTGCACTGCCGACCGGTCTGGCAACCACTGCACCTGCTGCCCATGTACCGCCAGCATCCGCGCAGCCCGCTGACCCGCGCCGAATCGCTGGCGCAGCGCATCATCAGCCTGCCCTCGGGCGTGCGCCTGGGCCTGCCGCTGCTGCCTGCCTAGGGTGCGACCCGGCCATGCTGCTCGACGCCACACAGAACATGCTGCCGGAGCAGGCGCCGGTCTTGCAGGCCATACGGGTCATCGACCAGGCGCAGGCCAAGATCGCGCTGGTGGTCGACGCCAAGGGCCGGCTCACCGGCTCCGTGGTCGACGGCGACGTGCGCCGTGGCCTGCTGCGCGGGCACAGCCTGCAAACCCCGGTCAGCGACATCATGCACCGACAGCCGTATACGCTGCCGGTCGGCTCGACCCGCCAGAAGATATTGCAAGCCATGCAGGTGCTGGAGATCAAGCAGGTGCCGCTGGTCAGCCCCGAAGGCATGGTGACCGGCATTGCCGTGCACGACCTGCTGCTCGGCCTGCAACATGGCCAGCGGCCCAACCATGTGGTGGTCATGGCCGGGGGCAAGGGCCAGCGGCTGCTGCCCATCACGCAGGACCTGCCCAAACCGATGGTGCCGGTGGGCGGCAAACCGATCCTCGAATGGATACTGCTGCGGCTTCGGCACTACGGCTTCCGGGAATTCAGCTTCGCAATCAATTACCTGGGCCACATGATCGAGGACTACTTTGGCGACGGCAGCAGCTTCGACTGCCGCATCCGCTATATCCGCGAAAAGGAATTCCTGGGCACGGCCGGCGCCCTGTCCTTGCTGCCGCCGGGCGAGGCACACCCGCTGGTGGTCACCAATGGCGACATCCTGTCGGGCATCGATTTCGGCCATCTGGTGGACTTTCATGCCGCCGGCGGGCGCAGCGCCACGGTATGCGCCCGCGCTCACCGCGTCGAAGTACCGTATGGCGTGATCCAGATGAGCGACGGCTGCCTGCAGGGCATCGTCGAGAAACCCGTCCACGACCACCTCATCAGCGCCGGCATCTACGTGCTGTCCCCCCAGGTGCTGCCCCGCATCCCGCAGGGCCAGGCGCTGGACATGCCGGAACTGCTGCTGTACACCGGGCACTGGGACGAGAAGTTCCGCAGCCGCAGTTGGGGCCGCTACCCGCCGGAAGACTTGGTGCGCTTCATGGGGCGTCGTTTCCGCGCGGCGGACAAGGGCGCGGTAAAGGTGCTGGAAGTCGGCTGCGGGCCGGGCGCCAACCTCTGGTTCATGCACCGCGAAGGTTTTGCGGTGCATGGCATCGACATCTCGCCCACCGCCATCGCCATCGCGAACGCCCGGCTGGCCAATGAAAACGCCGGCATCCCCAGCCCTGCCGCCGACCTGCGGGTGGGCCATTTCGCTCGACTGCCCTGGCCCGATGGCCATTTCGACTTGGTCGTGGACATCTTTGCGCTGTATGCCAACACCACGGACGTGATCGGCCAGACGCTGGCGGAAATTGCGCGTGTGCTCAAACCGGGCGCCCTGTTCTACAGCAAGCTGTGGGGCACGCACTGCACTGGCTACGGCCTGGGCCGGCAGATCGAGCCCGGAACCTTTGACGAGATCCCCGAAGGGCCGTGCCGTGGCATGGGTGTCGCCCATTTCTTCACCCGCGCGGAGATCGACACGCTGTTCGGCGGCTGCTTTCAGGCCACGGCCATCGATCGGGTCATCCGCAGCGATGTCGGCGCGCACCAGCAGATCGAGGAATTCCACTGCCAGTTCACCCGGGCCCGGCGCTGACATGCCTCGCGTCTGCTGCGTCACCCTCAGCCGCTCCGACTACGCCAGCCTGCGCCCGGTGGCGCTGGCCGCGCTGGCCGATCCGGCCATAGACCTGCGCCTGATCGCCGGGGGCAGCCACGCCCTGGCGCGTTACGGCAATACGCTCGAGCAGATCCGCCAGGATGGTTTGCCGCTGCACGCCGTGGCCCGCTTTCTGCGCGCCACCGACGACAGCCCGTCCGAACTGGCCGCTGCCTATGCGCGCGCGGTGACGCAGTTCGCGCGCATCCTCGGCCGGCAGCAACCCGACTATGTGTTCGTCATCGGCGACCGCTGGGAGATGCTGGCGGTCGTATCGGCGGCCTCGATGCTGCAGATTCCGATCGTCCACCATTCTGGCGGCGACATCACGCAAGGCTCGGCCGACAACCAGACGCGCTATGCGCTCAGCGCCCTGTCGCACCTGCACCTGGTGGCGTTGCCCGAGCACCGCGAGCGCCTGCTGCGCATGGGCGAGCAGGACTGGCGCGTCATCACCACCGGCGAGCCGGCCCTGACGGCCCTCACGGCCCTGGCCGATCAGGCCCGGCTGCGGCCCGACATCCATGGCCGGCTCGGCCTGACGCCGGGCGAGCCGTTCGTGCTGGCCACCTTCCACCCGACCTCGTTCGATGCGGCACCCCCTGAACGCCAGGTCGAAGTCTTCTTGCAGGCGCTCGATGGCATCCGCAGCGCAATCGTCCTCACGGCGCCCAATCCGGACCCGGCCAGCGCGCTGTTCCTGGCCCGCTACCGCGCTTATGCGGACGCCCACCCGAGGGTCCGGCTGCACCACAGCCTGGGCACACAGCACTATTACGCGGCCATGGCGCAGGCGCAGTACATGATCGGCAACTCGTCCAGCGGCATCTGGGAGAGCGCCAGCCTGCGCCTGCCGGTGGTCGACATCGGCCCACGGCAGCAGGGCCGGGTCCACGGCAACAACGTGCTGCACTGCGCGCTGGAGCCGCAGGCCATCGCGGCGGCGATCGCCCGGGCCACGGACCCGGCTTTGCGCGCCAGCCTGGACGGCAAAAACCCCTACGTGCGCCCCGACACCCTGGCGCTGATCGTGGACAGCCTCAAACACCCCTGGGACCGGGCGCGGCTATTGGCCAAGCGCTTCGTCGACCCGCTGGCGCCACACTGAGCGAGCGATGCAACGCCTGATTCCCGCAAGCGAGCGCGACGACTGGCGCGCGGCGCTGGCCCCGCTCGGCGCCCTGGACCCGAGCTACCTGCCGGAATACCACCTGGCGTATGCGCTGCGCGTTGCGCATTCGCGCCCCTTGCTCTGGCATTTCTCATCGGACGGCCAGCATTTTCTTTATCCGTTCCTGCTGACACCGGTGCTGCTGGGCACCGTGGCCACCCCGTACTTCGACATCACCAGCGTCTACGGCTATACCGGACCGATCGCGACGACGGCCGACAGCCGGTTCCTCGCAGCCGCATGGGCGGCCTTCGACGGGTACGCGGCGCAGCAGCGCATCATTGCCGAGTTCGTGCGCTTCAGTCCGTTCAACCGCAACCAAGGCTTTGCGCACCCGCAGGCCAGCGTGCTGGCCAACCGCACGCTGGCGGCATCGCAGTTGCCGGCCTCGGACCCGCCGGCTTCGCACCAGGCGCTACGGCAATCGCTGGGCGCGAAAACCCGCAACATGCTGCGCAAGGCCGAACGGGCGGGGCTGGTCGCGCGCGAGTTGCCCCTGCCGCAATACCTGCCGCAGTTTCGGGCCTTGTACGACGCCACCATGGAGCGCCACCAGGCGCCGCCATTCTTCCGCTACGACGATGCGTATTGGCAGCAACTGCTGGCGCTGGGAGCGCAGGGCTTGCGCCTGTTCGGCACGTTTGGTGGTTGCACTGGCGGCCGCATGACCGCAGCGGCCATGGCCATCGTTCATGGCGCCTCGGGCCTGTACCACCTGGGCGCGAGTGGGGATGAAGGCGCCGGGCCAGGCGCTGGCAACCTCAGCCTTTTCGCCATGTCCTGCGCGCTCATGGACAGCGGGGTCGGGTTTCTCAACCTGACGGGCGGGCGGACTGCCGCCCCGGACGATCCGCTGCTGCTATTCAAACGCAGCAATGCCAACGGCACGGCCGTCTTTCATATCGGTCAAAGAATCGTCGATCCCCCGGCATACAATGCCGTGGCGCGGCAATGGCAGCAACTGCGGGGGGCACCTCCGGAAGCCGGAAAAGTCGTTTTCTGGCGCTTTTGAGGGAATGCATGGACTTCATATCGAAGCAATTCGGCTTTCAGCCGGGCGAGCGCTGCATCGTCATCGGCGAGATCGGCGTCAACCACAATCGACAGCAAGACATGCTGTTTCGCCTGATCGACGAAGGCATCGCCGCCGGGCTCGACGTGATCAAGCTGCAACGCTTCAAAGCCGAGCAAGAGATCGCCATGCAGGCGCCTGCCGCCGACTACCAGAAAAGGGCCGGCGCAGGCGAGAGCCAGTTGCAGATGGCGCGCCAGTTGGAATTGCCCGACGCCTGGCTGACCCAGGCATTCGACTACTGCCGGCAACGCGGCGTCGGCTTTCTGTGCACGGCTTTCGACCACGGCAGCGTGGACTTCCTGGCCGATCGACTGGGCTGCAAGACGGTCAAGATACCCTCCCCGGAAGTGAGCAACAAGCCGCTGCTGCAACACATGGCCCGCAGGTTCGACGGCCTGCTGCTGTCCACCGGCGCCAGCTACCTGGGCGAAGTGGCCAGCGCCATCGACTGGCTGGCCGGGGCCGGCCCGCGCGAACTGGCGCTGATGCATTGCCTGTCCGAATACCCCGCCCCGGTGGAGCAGGCCAACCTGCGCGCCATGGCCAGCATGCGCGCGGCGTTCAAGGTGCCGGTCGGTTATTCCGACCACACGCCCGGCCAGGTGGCGGCGGTGGTGGCCGTGGGTCTGGGCGCTGCCATGATCGAGAAGCACTACACGCTCGACAAAAACCTGCCAGGCCCGGACCACCAGGCCTCGCTGGACATCCCCGAGCTCAGGGCCTTCGTGACCGCCGTGCGCCAGGCCAGCGCCAGCCTGGGCGATGGCATCAAGCGCCCGGCGCCGGCGGAAATCGATAACCGCCCGCTGATCCGCAAAAGCGTGGTCTGCGCCGTGCCGGCCATCGAGGCCGGCACGGCGGTCACCGCAGCCATGCTGGGCGTCAAGCGCCCCTGGACGCGCGGCGCCGTCGAACCCTTCGAGATCGAGAAAATCCTGGGCCTGTCCCTGCGCCATGACAAGCAATACGATGAAGCCATCCTCTGGTCCGATTTCCACTGACCCGGGCCGCCCGATCAGCCCGAGGATCCTGTGCATCAGCCTGGGCAGCATCGGCCGGCGCCATCTGCGCAACACCCGCGCGCTGCTGCCCCAGGCCCGCATCGCCGTCTGGCGCCAGCGCGCGGGCGCTGGGGTTGCCCTGCCCGAAGGCGCCGACGACGTCGTCACCAGCCTGCAGCAGGCGCTGGCGTTCATGCCGGATGCCGTCCTGGTGTCATCACCGGCCAGCGAGCATGTGGCCAACGCCCGGCCGTTCGTGCAGCGCAACCTGCCGATATTTCTGGAAAAGCCCCTGGCGGCACGCAGTGCTGATCTGGGCGACTTCCCGGCACTGTGCCGCGCCTCGTCCGGTTTCACCATGGTGGGCTACGTGCTGCGCTTCCTGCCGGCCCTGCACGCGATCCGGCAAGCGCTGCGCGACGGCCTGCTCGGCCAAGTGCACACGGCGCGCGCCGAGGTCGGCCAGTACCTGCCCGACTGGCGCCCTGGCAGCGACTACCGCCAAGGCGTGAGCAGCCAGCAGCGACTCGGTGGTGGCGCGCTGCTTGAGCTCAGCCATGAGATCGACTACGCCACCTGGCTGTTCGGCTGGCCGCAATCGCTGCAATGCAGCCGCGCCCGGCTGAGTCCGCTGGAAATCGATGTCGAAGACTCGGCCCATGTGCTGCTGGAGTACACCGACAAGCGCATCAGCCTGCAACTGGACTTCCTGCAGCGCGTGGTCCATATGGCCGTGCAAATCGTCGGCAGCAAAGGCACGCTGGTGGCCGATCTGGTCCGGCAAGAGTTGCGCTTGACCGACCCCGCCAACCCGCAGGGCCGCAGCCTGGCAGCGCCGGCACTGCCCGACGGCAACGACATCTACCTGCGCCAGTTCGATTTTTTCTTCGCCAAAGCCCTGGCGGGCTACCAGCCGGTGGATCCCCAAACGCCCGGCTTCGATGCTTGGGCCGATGTCGACAGCGCGCACAAGGTGCTTGGGCTGATCGACCTGGCCAAGCAGGCCAGCGACACAGGACTGCGCCAGCCCGTCCCATTCGCGCAGGCCCCGGCATGAGCGCCACGGCCTTCATCTTCGCGCGCGGTGGCTCCAAGGGCGTGAAGAACAAAAACATCTACCCGGTCGCCGGCAAGCCGTTGATCGCCCACGGCATTGCCAGCGCGCTGGCCAGCCAGTCCGTCGGCCGCGTCGTGGTGTCCACCGACGATGCGCAGATCGCGGCGGTGGCACGGGAACATGGCGCACAGGTTCTGGAGCGCCCGGCCGCGCTCGCCGACGACAGCGCGCCGGAGCTTCTGGCCTGGCGGCACGCCATCGACAGCTTCCCGCAGTTGTTCACCGGCCCTGCGGCCCAGCCCTTCATCTCGTTGCCGGCCACCTCTCCCCTGCGGGCGGCGCAAGACGTGGACGCCGCGATCGGAAAATTCCGCAGCCATCCCTGCGACATACTGTTTGGCATCAGCCCGGCCCGGCGCAACCCGTACCTGAACATGGTGACCATCGACGCGCAGGGGTTCATCGAGATCGCCATCCCCGGCTCGACCGCCGCGCGCCGGCAGGATGTGCCCGAGATGTACGAGGTGACGACCTGTGTGTATGTCGGCGACGCGTCGTACATACAGTCCTGCACCCGCCTGATGCAGGGGCGCGTGGGCCATGTCGTCATCCCGCCCGAGCGCGCGCTGGATATCGACAGCTACTACGACATGCACTTGGCC
>Ga0081606_1000183_pt1 | contig 11974 bp, 11 predicted proteins | sample EareggfetidaYelm_FD_71127 | JGI IMG/M metagenome (GOLD analysis project Ga0081606, IMG submission 71127) | Earthworm egg capsule microbial community from the University of Washington, USA - E. fetida Yelm (SPADES assembly) (version 2) | ecosystem: Host-associated > Annelida > Reproductive system... | reverse complement strand
ATCAGCGCACCGAATCGAGCAGTTTGTTGACGCGCGTCTCGGCGGCGTTCTGCATGTCCTTCAAGGACTTCTTGCTGGTCAGCATGTTGCCTATCTCTTGGTCTACCGCGATTTGTATCGCCCGCTGGCGCGGAATGGACAGCGGTATGCCGCGGCCGCTGGCGGATATCTCGGCGATGTTGCTGCGCATCGGCAAGGCTTTGAACCCCGGGCTGGCCAGTGTCAGCTTGCTGATCGGCAGGTGGCCGGTGCGCGCCCATTCCACGTCGTTGTCCCAGATGAACTTCAGAAAGGCGAGCGCGGCCTTGCGGCTGGCCTCGTCCTTGGCGCCGCCCTTGAGCATCACCCAACTGTGGCCGTCGGCGCACACCGCTTTCTGGTCGAACAACTGCGGGAAGGGATAGACCGCATAGCCTTTTGCCAAGGGGGTGTCGGCTTTCTCGGCCTGCGCCACGAAGTCGTCGATCTTCCAGGTGCCCACGACGACAACGCCGACCTCGCCATTGACAAAGGCCTGGTTGGAGGGGCCGTAGTCGAGGCCGGTCATGACCAGACCTTCGCTGTAGATCTGGTTCATCAGCTTCAGCGCCTTGGTCGCCTGCGGCGACTTCATGTCGATGCGCGGCTTGGCGCCATCCGTAAACAGCTTGGCGCCGTTTTGCTGATAGAGCAGCGTGAGAAACGTGCGCATGTAGGACGCCGACGAGTTGACCGTTTGCCACGCGAAGTAGGGCTTGCCCGTGGCCTGTTTGAACTGCCTGGCCTGGGCGAACAGTTCTTCCGGTGAGCTTGGAATGACCGGGCTGCCGTCCGGTTTGGTCAGGCCCGCCTTCTTCATGAGGTTCAGGTTGAAATGCCAGAGCCAGGCGTGGGTGTCGAAGGGCAGCGCGTAGGTCTTGCCGGAGAAACTGGTCCCGGCCCGGGCCTGATCGCTGAACTGCGCCGTGTCGATGCCCACCGCCTTGAAACTGTCGTCCATCGGCTCGATCAGTTTGCGCTGGACGAAGTCGCCCAGCGATGATTCGTGCATGACCGCGATGGTCGGCACATCGCGCGCCACGATGCGCGCCGTGAGTTGGTCGTAGTACGGGCCCCACTCCACGATCTGTGGCTTGACGACGATGTTGTCCTTGTTGGTCGCATTGAATTTGTTGACCAGCGTCGTGATGATGCCGCACTCGCCACGCGCTGCTTTCACGTCGATCGATTTGCTGTAGTCGGCCTCGCAAGAGCCGAAAAAGCGCGCCAGCGTGATCTCCGTTCTGGCCTGGGCCAGCGCACTGCCCGCAGCGCAGGCGAGCAGGCCAATGACGGCCAGGTGCGATGTCATCTTCATGCGTGTCTCCTTATCGGTCATTGATGGGTCATCGATGGGTCATCACTTCACGGTCGTGCCGGACACCGCCGCAATGATGTATTTCTGGAAAAACAGGTAGAGGATGAACACCGGCAGCCCTGCGAACACCGCTTGCGACATCAGGTAGCCGATGCCTTCGGACTGGCCGAAGTTGGACTGGGTGGACGCCAGCCCCAGGGTGAGCGTGTACATCTCCGGTTTGGACGCCGAAATCAGCGGCCACAGATAATCGTTCCACGCATGCAGGAAGGTGAAGATGCCCAGGGTCGCCTGCGCGGGGATCGATAGCGGCAGGAGCACCCGGAAAAAAATCTTCAGGCGCGAGGCATTGTCGAGCAGCGCGGCTTCCTCGATATCGCGCGGAATCGCCTTGAAGTACTGCGTCATCAAGTACACGCCAAAGGGCATCGCCAGCCGGGGCAGGATCAGCGCCGTGTAGGTGTTGTGCATCTCGAGGTCGGCAAACATCAGGTGCAAGGGCACGATGATGGCCTGCTCCGGCACGGCCAGCCCGGCCAGCACCAGAACGAACAGCACATTCTTGCCGGGGAACTCGGTGCGGGCGAAGCCGTAGCCCGCCAGCGAGGCCAGCACCAGCATGGCCAGGGTTTGCGATAGCGCGACGATGATGCTGTTGACGATCCACCGGAACACCGCCGAGGTGCCGATGATGTCGATGTAGTTCTTGAGGGTGAACGGGCCGGAGAAGATCACATCGGTGCGCTGCGTGAGAAACTCGTTCGGCTTGAACGAGAGCGCGAACACCCACATGAGCGGCGCCACCCACACGATGGCCAGCGCAATGACCGCCGCAAGCACCAGGCGGTCGGCCAGATTGTTGCCGACGATGTTCATGTCAGAACGCCTCCTTGCGGCTGGACACCCACATCTGGAGCGCCATGGCAACCAGCATGATGCCCAGCAGCACCTGCGAGGCAGCGGCGGCATTGCCCAGTGTCCAATGCGTGAAGCCGGATTCGTAGATGAACTGCACGACGGGCCGCGAACTATTGTTCGGGCCGCCCTGGGTCAGCAGTTGCGCCTGCCCGAATACCTGGAACTGGAGAATGACCTCGATCACGGCCACCAGCACCACCGTGCGGCGAATGGCCGGCAGGGTGATGTGCACCAGCGTGCGCCAGCGGCTCGAGTTGTCGAGCGCGGCGGCTTCATAGACCTCGCCCGGCACCTGTTGCAGCGCGGCCAGAAACAGCATCATCGGCAAACCGATGATCCACCACACCGTGACGGCGGCAATCGTCGGCAAGGCCCAGGCTTCGCTCGTCAGCGGCGAGAACCCGGGCAGGCCGGCGGCGTTCGCAAGGTTCGCCAGCAGCCCGTGGTGCGGCATCAGCACCAGTTTCCACACCAGCGTGACGATCGTCACCGACAGCACCGACGAGCCAAAGAAGATGGCGCGCAACACCGCGCCGGTGCGGCCCGGCCGGTTCAGCGCCAACGCCAGCGCCAGGCCCAGCACCACGAACACCGGCGTTGACATCAGCACGAAACAGAAGGTGTTGCGCACTGAACCCATGAAAATCTCGTCGCCCCAAAGGTCCGCGAAATTCTTCAGGCCGACGAACTCGGAGGTCTGCGACAGCATGTCCAGCTCCTGCAGGCTGGTCCACATGCCGCGCACCAGCGGCGCCACCAGCAGCGCGAGGTAGACCACCAGGAAGGGCGCGATGAAGAGGGCATTCGACCAGCGCGCGCCATGCACACGTCCATGCCCATGGTCCGCCACCGCCTTCATGCCGCCCCCCGTGGCTGGCGCGGCAGGGCATGGTATGCGGCCCCCGCTTCGTCAAACAGATGGACGGCTGCGGCATCGAGGCGCAGCCCCACCGTTGCGCCTGCCGCGATCTCACTGTCGCGATGGGCGTGGGCGACCACGGAACTGCCGCAACCCAGCACGACATGGACATGGGTCTGGTCGCCGAGCCGCTCGACCAATTCCACCCGGCCAGCAATCAGGCCGGCTTGCCCGGAATGGTCGATCACCAGCGCTTCCGGCCGAACGCCGAGCGTGTAATGACCACTGCGGCCACCACGACCACCACCGGGCAAACCCGCAGCAGCCACCGTGGTTTGCACCACCGAGCCATCGGGCAGCCGCACCGCAACCGCGCCGACGCGCTCAGCCGCCAGTTCCACCGCGATGAAATTCATGGCGGGCGAACCAATGAAGCCGGCCACGAAGCGCGAAGCGGGCTGGCGGTAGATATCCATCGGACGCCCGACCTGCTCGATCTTGCCCTCGTTCATCACGACGATGCGGGTGGCCAAGGTCATGGCTTCCACCTGGTCGTGCGTGACGAAAATCATGGTCGACTGCAAGCGCTGGTGCAGCCGCGCAAGCTCGACCCGGGTGCGGGAGCGCAGGGCGGCATCGAGGTTGGACAGCGGCTCGTCAAAGAGGAAGGCGTAGGGGTCCTTCACAATGGCGCGACCGATGGCCACACGCTGGCGCTGCCCGCCCGACATCTGCGCCGGCCTGCGCTGCAGCAGCGGCGCCAGTTCCAGCATGCGGGCGGCCTCTTGCACGCGCCGGTCGATCTCGGCGGCGGGCAGGCGCACATTGCGCAGGCCGAACGCCATGTTCTCGTAGACCGTCATGTGCGAGTACAGCGCGTAGTGCTGAAACACCATGGCCACGCCGCGCGCACCGGGCGCCAGTTGCGTGACATCACGTCCGGCAATATGAATCTGCCCGGCCGACACCGAGTCGAGACCGGCGATCATGCGCAGCAAGGTCGATTTGCCGCAACCGGACGGACCAAGGAACACGAAGAACTCGCCGCGCCCGATCTCGAGGTTGAAGTTCCTGATGACCTCGACCGCGCCATAGCGCTTGTCGAGTCCGGTGATCTGGATGCCGTCCATGGTGCGCGTCTCCTGAAATCGTTTTGGCTGTAGTCGATGCAAATGCCGTGGCACAGCCGCGCCGCGCTGGCCGGCAAGACGATCGGAGCCGCAGCCTGCGCCGGCCTGCCGCACATGCGCGGCATACAGCGTGCGGTAACCGCCGCTGTCGGTTGAAACGGCAGCGCATCGACCCGTTCTTGTCGGCGCTTCCGAAGCATTCGGCGAACCCGGGCTTGACGGACGACGGCGACATGAAAACCTTCGTGACCTTCGTGAATGCGAGCGCCACGAATTCAGGATGGGCAGACCCGTTTGCGCGTGGCCTCCAGCCGCTGTCGAATCTGCTCTCGGCGCTCGGGTGCCGCCATGAATTCCTGAAAGCCGTTCAGACCGGCCTGTGCCATGTCAGCGCTTGCAGCCACGGCAGCCAGCACGGCGCCGCCGAGTGGGACGAGCTCGCGACGCCTGGTCGCCATTGCGTTGATCACGTTGACTCCCGGTTGACTGACCCGCTCGAAGAACTTGCAGCGATGGAATGCGTGGCGAAACGATGATAGGCAGACTTTCTTTGCCGTAATTACCGGAAAAACCCTGACAGAGCATCGATTCAGGCATAGATAGTATGACTATCATCCTTGACATGCCGGGTGTCGAGCAGCGCCAACCCGCGCCGGTATGGCGGTGCAGGCCAGGCCACCTGCCGCCTTTCTTCCTCTTTCCTCCTTGCGACCAGCGAGCGCTTGCAGCACGGATGAATCTCGTGGAAACCCCGGTTGTTTTTCTGAAATACCAGGACATGCTGTGCATTCCGTGTGCATTCCGATGACCCAGGAGACCCCCCGTGCATTCCCTCAGCATCCCGTCTCGTCGCCGTATCCTGAGGGGGAGCGGCGTTGCCGTTGCTGCCGCGCTGCTCGCCGGCCATCGGGTGCTCCGGGCGCAAGACAAGGCGCGGCTGAGTTTTGCGGCCGTCACGTTCAGCGAGGCTGGTCGGGGCGAACGCCTGAAGGCCTGGGTCGGGAAGTTCAACCAGAGCCAGACTGCTGCCGAAATCCAGCCCATCGCCATTCCCTTCGGGAGCTTTGCCAAGACGGTGTTCACGCAGATGGGCGGCGGCGCGGGGCCTGATCTGGTGCGCATGGACTTGATCGACTACTACGCGGCGGTACAAGCCAGGCGCGTCTTGGCGCTCGATGACTTGCTCAAGACAGAGGACTACCGGTTCACGGCCTCGGACAGGCACATGATCATCGGCGGCAAGCGCTACGGCGTGCCTTTCGAGATCAGCAATTACGTGCTGCTGTACAACCCGGCGCTGCTCAAGGGCGGCAGGCCACCGGCCGATTTCGACGAATTCCTGGCCAGCGCCAAGGCTGCCACCGGCAACGGCGTCTACGGCTTTGCGTACCGCGCCACGATGGCCGAGGGTTCGGGCTTTTGGCAAGACCTGTGCAGTTTCGTCTACGGCTTTGGCGGCCGCTGGAGCGATGCGCAGGGTCGCCTGACGCTGAACGATCCGAAGGTGATCGAGGGCGTGGCCGCTTACAAGAAAGTCTACGACGCCGGCGTGATTCCCAAGGGGGCGGATGCTGCCACCTATCGGCGCATGTTCTGGGAGCGCAAACTGGCGATGGAGGTCGACAACGGCGGCGTGGCCGGCATCTTCAGCCAGCAGGCGCCGCAGTTGTCGTTTGCGGCCGCGCCGGCGCCATTTCCGACCCGGGCGCAGGGCATGGTGCTGACCGCGCTCACGATCAATGCCAACACCAAACACAAGGCGGCCGCGCAAGCCTTCGTCAAGTGGGCGCTGCAACCCGGGAACCAAAAGCAATTGCAAGAGCTTCTGGGCGCCAGCAGCGTGGCCACCGTGGTCGATCGCAGCCCGGAGGATCTGGCCAGCAAGCCCTGGCTGAAGGTGTATGACGAGCAGGCTCCGCATGGCATCCCGCAGGTGGTTGCGGGCCTGGAGGCCAAGACGCCGGAGATCCAGCAGATCGTGCTCGAGCAGGTGCTCAAGGTCTTGCAGGGCGGCATGGCGCCGAAGAAGGCGCTGGACGATGCCCAGCGTTTGGTCTTGGCGCGCGTGCTGCGCAAGTAAACCCGTGCCTACGCCGCCGGCTCGCCCGATGCGCACGAAGCGCCCGATGCGCCCCCATGCCGCGCCATCTCCGGTCGCCGCCATGCCGGCGCGGCCGGGCCGTGACTGGACGCCATACTGGTTCGCTGCGCCCGTGGCCCTTTATTTGCTGCTGTTCCAGGGCTATCCGCTGGTGCAGGAGCTTTATCTGAGCTTCACCTCGACCGCGTTGCTGACGCCCGAGCAGCATGTGTTTGTCGGGTTGCAGAACTACATCGATCTGGTGACGCAGGAGGACTTCCGCCAGGTTTTGCTGATCACCGCCATCTACACGGTGGTTTGCGTGGTGGCGGCGATTGCGCTGGGCCTGGGTGCGGCGCTGCTGCTGGATGCGCCGTTTCGCGGACGGGGCCTGGCGCGGGCGTTGGTGACGATTCCCTGGGCCGCGCCGCCGGTGGCCGTGGCGCTGATCTTCGTCTGGATCTACAACGGCCAGTACGGCATCTTCAACCATCTGCTGGGCGCGCTCGGCGGGTCGGCCCGGCTCGAGAGCTGGCTCGACAGCCCGGCGCTGGCCTTGCCTGCGGTGTTGCTGACGACCATCTGGCAGATTTTTCCGTTTGCCGCCGTCGTCATCCTGGCCGCGCTGCAAGGCGTCTCCTCTGAGCTGCGCGAGGCTGCGGTGATCGACGGCGCGCACCGGCTGAGCGTATTTCGCGCCGTGGTCTGGCCGACCATACAGCCCTCGGTGGCACTGCTCGCGCTGTTCCTGAGCATTTGGTCCCTGCGCCGCTTCGACCTGATCTGGCTGATGACGCAGGGCGGCCCGATCGGCTCGACCAACACCCTGGTGATCGAGTTGTACCGGCGGGCCTTTGTCTACCGCGATCTGGGGCAGGGCGCGGCTGTCGGCATGGTGGGCTTGTCGATTGCGCTGCTCATCACCGTGGTCTATTTCCGCCATATGCAGCGCGCCGGGCACGGCAAGACCGTGGCGCGCCGAGCGCCCGGGGAACGGCAGCGATGAGTTGGCAGCACGCGCTGCGCATGATGCTGGTGTTGGCGCTGCTGGGCGTGGCCGCGTTCCCGCTGTACTGGATGCTGGTCACCTCGCTGACCGCGTCGCCGAACCTGTTTGCGGCCAGGCCGCAACTGCTGCCGGACTGGTCGCAATGGCCGGTCTACGGCCATGCGTTCAGCGCCACGGCCGTTGCCGTCTGGCTCAGGAACAGCGCCATCGTCGCCTTCGGCACGGCGGCGCTGAGCATCGCGCTGGCGCTCTTTCCGGCCTATGTGCTGTCGCGCTACCGCAGCCGGGCGCTCGCCATCCTGGGGGTCGCGCTGTTTGTCACGCAGATGCTGCCCGAGGCCATGCTGGTGGTTCCGCTGTACGCGATCTTCGGCCAACTGGGCCTGCTCGACAGCCTGACGGGCCTGATCCTGGCCAATACGGCGTTCACGGTGCCGGTGATCACGCTGATCCTCAAGGGGGCGGTTGACGGCGTGCCGATCGACATCGAGGAGGCTGCCGGCCTCGACGGCTGCTCGCGCCTGGGGCTGGTGCTGACCGTGGTGCTGCCGCTGGTGGCGCCGACCCTGGCGGCCGCTGCCGTGATCGCTTTCTTTCACGGCTGGAACGAATATGTGTTCGCCCAGACGCTGATCAGCGACCAGGGCTTGCAGACCGCTTCGGTCGGCCTGGCCGGATTCGTCGGGGAACTGAGCACCCCCGTGCATACCGTGATGTCCGTCGGGCTGATGTACACGCTGCCCGCCGTCATCTTCTACCTTTTCGTGCAGCGCTATGTCGTCTCCGGCATGACCGCCGGCAGCGTCAAGGGCTGAGCCTTTTGCGGACACACCCATCATGGCAGCCATCTCCCTGCGGGGCGTGAGCAAGAGCTTCGGTGGCAAGAAGGTCGCCGATCAGATCACGTTCGATGTCGCCGACCGCGAATTCCTGGTGCTGCTCGGGCCTTCGGGCTGCGGCAAATCGACCTTGCTGCGCATGCTGGCGGGTCTGGAGCAAGTCGGCAGCGGCGAAATCCATGTCGGTGCGCGGCGCGTCGATACCTTGCCGCCCAGCGCGCGCGACATGGCCTTCGTGTTCCAGTCCTATGCGCTGTACCCGCATATGACGGTGCGGCGCAACATCACTTTCCCGCTGATCATGCGCGCGCACCGCTGGTGGTTCCATCTGCCGCTGATCGGCGGCCTGGCCAAGCGGCGCATCGAGCAGACGCCGGCGGTGCGCGCCCTGGTCGAGCGCACGGCCAGGACGCTGGCACTGACCGAGATGCTCGATCAGTACCCGCGAACGCTGTCGGGCGGGCAGCGCCAGCGTGTGGCGCTCGGGCGCGCGCTGGTGCGCCAGCCCGAGGTGTTCCTGATGGACGAGCCGCTGTCCAACCTCGACGCCAAGCTGCGCAGTTCGATGCGCGCCGAGATCATCAAACTGCACCGCGAAGTGGGCAGCACCTTCGTCTATGTGACGCACGACCAGATCGAAGCCATGACCATGGGCACGCGCATCGCGCTGATGCGCGACGGCGTGGTGCAGCAGTTCGGCACGCCGCGCGACATCTACACCGACCCGGCCAACAGCTTCGTGGCCCGCTTCATCGGCACGCCGCCGATGAACCTGATCGAAGCGCGCATCGTGCCGCAGCGCGGCCTGGCCATTGGCCCGGTGCTGCTGCCGCTGCCCGGGCACCTGGCCGCATTGGAGCAGCCGACGGCGCGCGATGTCCTGCTCGGCATCCGCCCGCATGCGCTGCGTCCGGGCCGGGGCAAAGACCTGCTGGCCGGCCAGGTGGTGCTCGTCGAGCATGCCGGGGCCGAGTCCATCGTCAGCATCAGGCTCGACCATGCCCACACCGCCCACCACGAGGACGGCACCAGTGCCGCCGAGGTCATGCTCGTGCTCCAGGGTTACAGCGACTTGTGCGCCGGCCAGCCGGTACAGTTGTCGCCCGATCTGGGCGAAGCCGTCGTGTTCGATCGCGCCGGCCAGCGCATCCGCGTTCCGGCGCACGACCGCCGGCATTGATTCCTCTGACCCGGGGCCAGCCATGCACACCATCAAAATCGCATTTCACGGCACGAACGCCGCCAATTTCCGCCAGGGTTTCGAGACCCTGATCGGGCACCTGCGGCACCCGTTCGAGATCGTCGATCTGAGCGACACGCTGGCCGCCCCCGGCGAGCGCGCGCATTACGCGAGCGCCGAGGTCATCGTCGGTATCCGGCTCGATCGCGAGCTCCCCGGACCGGCGCGGGTGCGCCTGTTCCACGCGCCGTCTGCGGGCACCGATGCCATCGACCAGGCGCTGCTGCCGCCGGGCGCCATGCTGTGCAACTGCTTCGGCCATGAGCAGGCGATTGCCGAATATGTGCTGGCGGCGCTGCTGCAACGCTATGTCCCGCTGGCGCAGGCCGACGCCGATCTGCGCCGGCAGCGCTGGACCTACTGGGCCGGCAGGCCGAACGCGCTGCACAGCGAACTGGGGGCGCAGACGCTGGGGTTGCTGGGTTTTGGGCATATCGCGCAGGCCATCCTGGCAAGGGCCAAGGCTTTCGGCATGCGGGTCACGGTCGCCAACCGCAGTCACGTTCACGAGCAGCGCGCAGACCAGGTGTTCACGCTGGAACAGTTGCCCGCATTCATGGCCTCGGCCGACGCCATCGTGGTCTCGCTGCCGTTGACACCGCAGACCACGGGCCTGGTCGGTGCCCAGGCCCTGGCCGCGATGCGGCCCGAGGCATTGATCCTGAACGTCGGGCGCGGCCCGGTGATCGATGAGCAGGCGCTGTTCGATGCGCTGTCCCGGCGCCGCATCGGCGGCGCCATCATTGACACTTGGTACCGCTACCCGAGCGCGCACCAGCCCGAATGCAAGCCCGCGCACCTGGATTTCGAGTCGCTGCCGAACCTGCTGATGACCCCGCATATGTCGGGCTGGACCGCCGGCACCGTGCGCCGGCGCCAGGAAACCATGGCCGACAATATCCGGCGCTGGATGGATGGCGCAGAGCCGATCAACCTGGTTTGGCGCAGCCCCATCGGCGCTGCATCCTGATGCAGGCCGGTGCCATGGGCGAGCATGATCCGGCGCCGGCCTTGCACGCGCCCACCACCGGCCTGCGCCGGGACGAAAGAGAAGCGCGCACGGCAGCCTGGCCCGGCCTCCACTGACCTGTTGATTTTTTCGACCATGAACCACGATCGACATCCTTGTCCCCCACCGCTTGGCAGCAGCGCCTTGGCGGTCGTCACCAGCCTGGTCGCGGCGCGGCGCAGTGGACGGCCGGCATCGGCCCTGGCGCAAGCGGTGTGCAGCGACGACGAGGCCTACGCCATCCAGGATGCCGTGGCCAGCGCGCTGGGCTGGTTTGGCGACAGCCCGCCCAAGTACTGGAAATCGGGTGGCGCAGCGCGGGACATGGCGCTGACCCACGCGGGCCTGCCACCTGCCGGCGTGCGCACGGCGGGGCAATCGCTGGCCGACCTGCGCTGGCAGCAGCCGGCCGTCGAGGCCGAGATCGCGCTGCGCCTGGCCCGGGAGGTGACACCCGAACAGGCGCAGCGGCTGAGCCACGCCGATGGCCCGGGCCTAGTGGACGCCATGGCCGTCGCGATCGAGATCGCCGACTCGCGCTGGCAAGAGGGCTTGCAGGCACCGGCCGCCCTGCGGCTGGCCGATCAGGGCTCGCATGGGGCCTTGGTTCTGGGCCCGTGGATGCGCTGCCGGGCGCAAGACTGGGCGCGCCAGCGCTGCGAACTGCGCTTTGGCGCGGCGCCGCCAGTGGGCGCCAACACCGGCGCTTACTCCCTGGGCGATCCGCTGTGGCTGCTGCCGATCTGGCTGCGCCACGCCACGCGCGGCGGCCGCACCGTGGCCGCGCACAGCGTGGTCACCACCGGTTCCTGGGTAGGCGCCATCCCGATGCCGGCAAACGCCGAGGTGCTGGTTCGCTTCCCCGGGCTTGGCCACGTCGGCCTGCGCGCAGGCAGGGTCGAAGCCGCGCTGTATGAACCCGATTGAACGGCCTCAAAATCCCAGCGTGCGCCCATCCGGATTGCGCGGGTCTGAATAGCCGTAGAAAGCGCCATCCTTGATCTGTATGGTTTGGGTGCGCCCCATGGCAGGCTGCACGCTGATGGTTTGCCCCATGTTTTGCAAAATCCTGAGCGTATCGGCGCTGATGCCTTTTTCGATACGCAACTGATCGGGCGCCCATTGGTGGTGGATGCGCGGCGTGACCGCTGCTTCGGCAACGTTCATGTCGTGGTCGATCACGTTCAGGATGGTTTGCATCGTGGTGGTGATGATGCGGCTGCCGCCCGGGCTGCCGGTGGCCAGGAATGGCTTGCCATCCTTGAGCACAAAGGTCGGCGACATGGAGCTCAGCGGGCGTTTGCCGGGGCCGACGGCGTTGGCGTCACCACCCACCAGGCCGAAGGCGTTTGGCACGCCGGGCTTGGCCGAGAAGTCATCCATCTCATTGTTGAGCATGATGCCGGTGCCGGCGGCGACGATGCCGCTGCCGAAATTCAGATTCAGCGTATAAGTGGCGGCGACCAGATTGCCTTTCTCGTCGGCAACGGAAAAGTGCGTGGTTTGATCGCTTTCATGAGGCAGCGGTTTGCCGGGCTTGATGTCTGAGGAGGG
>Ga0081606_1000733_pt1 | contig 11987 bp, 8 predicted proteins | sample EareggfetidaYelm_FD_71127 | JGI IMG/M metagenome (GOLD analysis project Ga0081606, IMG submission 71127) | Earthworm egg capsule microbial community from the University of Washington, USA - E. fetida Yelm (SPADES assembly) (version 2) | ecosystem: Host-associated > Annelida > Reproductive system... | reverse complement strand
GGTCGAAACTGGGATTCCGGCCCGCCGTGAATGTAGATTATAACCGGACGCTTGCCCGTAAACTTGGCTGCTGCCCGATAGTAAAAGCCCGAAATTTCTTTCCCGTCAAAACTTTTCCAAGTAATTAATTGCGGCGCGCGGAGTTCATCGACTGCTAAAAAGCCTGTTTCGCTGGTTGTCCAACGGGTCAGTTTTTTGGTTGCCAAGTCATATTCAAAAACATCGCCGGCCGTGTGGTGGGCGCTCACCGTAAAGCCTATAGATTGGGAGTTGGGGTGCCATGTTAATCTAGTGGCTACTCCGTTTATTTTAGGCAAAGCCACGTTGGTTTTGAAATCAACGGTACAATAATATACATTGGATAAACCGTTTTCATTGGTCGCGTAGGCAATGTGCTTTCTGTCGTCGGAGAGCGCCGCCTCGTCCACTTCCCATTTGACGGGAAAAGCGGCGTCCAATTTTTTGGAGTCCAAATGATAGACGGCTATTCGATTGTATTCGTCATTCCTGTTGGTCAAGACGTACAATTCTTTTCCCGACGCGGAGCAACCAATAGCTTTATAGCTTGCTTTCTCGTTGCCGACGGGAAGCAACAACGTTTTTTTACGGGTCGCCAAATCAAGCGCGTAAATCCGACTTTCATTGACCGAAATCTGTTCGCCCAAAATAAGTTGGGTATCATTTGCGCTCCAGTCGGCTATCGACCAGCCTCCGCCTTCGTTTTCGCTCACTATGCGCATCGAAGTTTTATCCGTCGGCGTCATCAGATACACGTCGCGGTCTTTTCCGTTGCGCATCGTGGAGGCAAAGGCTATTTGTTTTCCGCTTCTGCTCCACTGTACGCCGCCGTTCTGCGATTTTTTTCCGTCGGTGAGCAAGGTTACTTTTTTACTCTGCACATCGAAGCGATAGAGTTGCCCGAATTCATTGCCGCCTGTATCTTTTGAAAACAAAAAATAGTTTCCCGCCCGATCATAGGAAGCGGAGGTTACGGGTTCATCGAAAAAGGTAAGCTGACTCCGGGCGCCCTGCGGAAAATTAACTTCATGCAGTTGATTGGCATTCCCAAAGCGCGTGGCAATCAGCATCGACTTTTTGACGGGATGCCACGCCGCTATTCCTGCCGATCGGTACTCCGTATAATTTTTTGTGGCCGAAACAATAGCCGAGGGTATCGGCGGGATGCCTTCGGTTACTAAATTGCTGCTTACTTTTAATGTGTCCTGCGCCTGCAGTCCATAGACGAGGAAACATAAAAAAATTAAGTTCTTTTTTGAATTATGCATAAGATTTAGGTTTAATTACAAAATTGTCCGCGCAAGCGGAGGGCGAAAGGGGGGCAGGGGCGCTTACTTTTCTTTTGGAAAAATTAAAGGTTATAACAACAGAGTTCATGAGCAGTTTGGGTTAAAAAATATTCCGGCCGGTTGAAGGCATGAATTTACGTCCTAAAATTAAAGAAAATTTTGAAACAGGCGGTTAATTAATGCCTCAAAGTTAATACTTTCGGGAATTTTGGGATTCCCCCCTTTGTTTCTGTTTCTTACTTTGTTTACATTTGTCGCAAGACATCTAAATTAAAAAACATGAACCGCATCCTCAACGCCCTGCTGCTTTCTGCGGCCTCCTTTTTACTTCAATGTAAACCCCAAGAAAAAAAGCCCCAAGAATTTGTCACGGTTGCCAACATGGACAAAGGCGTAAACCCCGGCGATAATTTTTACAACTATGTGAACGGAGAATGGCTCAAAACGGCCGTCATTCCGTCCACGGAATCGGGGGTTGGCTCATTCATTGATTTGCGAAATAAAACGCGAAAGAATTTGAATAATCTTTTGGAAGAACTTGCCAATATGAAGGACGCGAAAGGCATGGAGCAACTCATAGGCGATTTTTACGCCTCGGGACTCGACAGCCTCACAATTGAAAAACGCGGCTATGAACCCCTCAAACCCGTGTTGGAAAAAATCAACGCCTTGCAAAATACGGAAGACGTCAAAAATTTTATCATCTCCCAATTCAACGAAGCCAATGGTTTTCTGTACGGATTCTATGTGGGCGCAGACGATAAAAACAGCCGAATGAATATTGTGAACTTTTATCAAAGCGGATTGGGATTGCCCGATCGCGACTTCTATTTTAAGACGGATTCTATTTCTGTTTCCATTCAAGACGCTTACAGAAATTACATGGCCAAACTTTTCACGCTCACAGGAGAAAGCGCAGACTATGCCTCAAAAGCAGCTCAAACCATTTACGCCTTCGAGAAGGAATTGGCGCAAAGCCATTTGAAGAATGAAGACCTGCGCGACCCGGAAAAAAACTACAATAAATTTGCCGTGGCTGTTTTAGACAAAAAATATCCGAATTTCGCGTGGGAAAAAACATTGTCCGCCATGGGCGCAAAGACAGATTCCGTCAATGTGAGTCAACCGAAGTATTACGAGAAACTGAACGAAGTTTTTAAATCTGCTCCCCTCGACGCATGGAAAGCCTATTTGAAGTTTCATGAAATCAGCCGCTCCGCCAACGCCTTGAGCCACGACTTTGTGCAAGCCTCATTTGACTATAATAAAATATTTTCAGGACAAGAAAAATTAAAACCTCGCTGGCAACGAATAGCGGCAAGCACAAGCGCCAATCTCGGCGAAGCGCTGGGACAAGTATATGTGAAAAAATATTTCACCGAAGAATCGAAAAACCGAATGATCGAGTTGGTGAACAACCTGGAAGCGGCTTTTGAAAAACGCATCCAAAACTTGGATTGGATGTCGCCCGAAACCAAAGAAAAAGCGATTGACAAACTGCATTCTTTCGCCAAAAAAATCGGCTTTCCCGACCAGTGGAAAGACTATGCTTCCGTGAAAACTTCTCGCGACGCTTATTTTGAAAATTTGGCGTCGTGCGATAAATATGAACACCAAAGAATGATGGACAAAATCGGGAAACCGGTCGATCGCTCAGAATGGGGCATGACTCCCCAAACCATCAATGCCTATTACCATCCAACCAATAATGAAATTGTTTTTCCCGCGGGCATCTTGCAATTCCCGTTCTTCGACAAAGACGCCGACGACGCGATAAACTACGGCGGCATCGGAATGGTGATCGGACACGAAATGACCCACGGTTTCGACGACCAAGGTTCGCAGTACGATAAAAACGGAAATCTCAAAAACTGGTGGGGAGAAGAAGATAAAACGAAGTTTCAAGAAAAAGTGAAACAGATTATTTCCCTCTACTCGTCATACACCGTGCTGGACACCGTGCACGTCAACGGAAAACTGACCACAGGCGAAAACATGGCCGACTTTGGCGGAGTAGCCATTGCTTACGACGCCTTCAAACTCACTAAGCAAGGACAAGACACCGTGAAAATCGACGGCTTCACGCCCGATCAACGTTTCTTCATTTCGACGGCACAAATTTGGCAATCCAAAAAGAAGCCTGAGTCTGTAAGAACTCAAGTCAATACTGACCCGCATTCTCCTGCGGAATGGCGCGTACTGGGCCCTCTCACCAACTTCACGCCTTTCTATCAAGCCTTTGCCATCAAAGAGAACTCAAAGTTATTCGTGCCTGAAGACAAACGACTGAAAATTTGGTAAGCCTCCGTTTTAATTTCAAACTTGTTGTAGTCGGGAGGCGGCTTTCAAATTTTCCTAATGCGGGGTTGCCGTACAACTCCGCATTTGCTCAAAAATGAAGGGATTTGGTATTTATAGAAAATCCGCTTTATGCCGAGTCGGCATTGACTTCTTGGACTAACGGTTGAGCCTCGAAGCAATGCTTTTCTTATATGCCCCCTTTTGGGGTCAGACGAATGCGGGGCGCCGTTTTCTATAAATATTAAACCCCTTCCTTTAGAAGAGGAGTATTCGCATTAATTCAAAAACCCGCCTCTTATACCCGACTTAGGATTAATGATAAAATCACCGTCCGCGATTATCAATCGGTAAAAGCAGGATTTGAAAACAAATACCGCGAAAAGGAAGAAAAACTAAGAAAAGAGAGAAAGAAAAGCAAGAAGGAAAAGCCTCGCAAGGGAGAGCCGCTAAACCTATTTTATCCCCTCTGTATGTAAATACCGCGCAATCGGAAAGTGTTTAAAAAACTTCCCCCAATGTGCAAATTGCTTGGCATTGAATATTGTAATTTACCGACCTTATGAATATTCACATACATCAATTTTTTAAAAATAAGTTGCATATTTGTACCATGAAAACCATCACTGATGACGCATACAAAAAAGCAGACCCTGAAGACAAATTTTCCTATGCTAACGATCCTCTTGGATTGGAACGCTCCCTTGTGGTAGAAATCCACCATGATTTAGTGGCAAGCTTAACAGGGTACTATACGGTCGTAGCCAGAATGATTGAGAAAACGGATCCTGCCAAAGCAAAAGAATTTAGGGAGCGATCTAGCGAAGTTTTTCAATCTGAACATACGGGCATTCGCCAGACTTATTCCGAGCGCGAAATTATCAGCGAAGCACTCTCTAAAGAATTTAGACAATTAGTAGCCTTTGCTGATGAATGGAAAGCAACGCATAAAAATATCTCGTAACGATGCCCGCGGGCAAATATGAACTAGCAGAAAACGTGCGCAGGCGCCGTTGCAAGCGACGCTGTTTGAAGGCTTGGGGGATATGCCGTTGTTCAATCCTGATGCGGAACCGGCCAAGGCCATAACGGCAAGCGCAACGAGCGTTTGAATTCCATCTTAGCCGTTTTTGACCTTAATCGCTAAAACCTCCGGTCTCAAATAAGGTTTGTTTAAATTGACAATCGGTTTGCCTGCATAAGGATCTTCTCCCGCCACCATAACGATGTCGCGCAGGTCTTCTGTGGGCGGCAATTTTCCGTCCTGATCCCAAGGCAACATGCTTTCCGCGCTCATGTAGTGGTTCACTAATGCGGTACGGAAATTATTGGCCGTCTTGTTGCGCCGCGAACTGTGCAATACATAGCCATTGAAAAATATGACCGTCCCGCTTTTTACTTCCACAGGAATTATCTCTTCTTGTTTATAGCCGCTTACATCTACCGTGTCCACGTCTGCATACTCGTGGCTGTTATTCTTTACGCGGGGCATTATATAGCCGGGAATATGACTGCCGGGAATAATCCATAAACAACCGTTCTCAATGGAGGCGTCGTCGATGGCAATCCACGCGCCAATCAACGATTTATCTCTGGTGGGAATGTAAAATTCGTCTTGATGCCACGCCTGCCCTGCTTTGCCGGGGCCTTTTACAAACAACATGCTTTGCATGCATTTCACGTTGGGGCTTACCGCTTTTGTCAGCACATTTACGATGCTCTGCGCGGCCAAAAAATCCTTAATAACGGGCGAAATTTTGTGAGGGAAATGAACGGCTACGTATTTCTTCAGCGCCTCCTCATCGGTTTCGCCGGGTTCCACGGACATCAACCCTTCTATCGTTCCGTATTCCCCTCTGAATATTTTCACGGCGTCCTTTTTCAATGTTGCAATTTCATCCGACGACAAAATATCCGGGGCAATGAGATACCCGAAGTCTTTGTAGAATTGAACATTTTCAGCACTTGCTTCTCCTTTGCTGATAAACTGCGATTGGCGGTTCATAAAATAATTGGTTTATATTTTTTGATTATGTTTTGTTGTTTAAACAAACGGCGAGCGCGGTTTCGCGTGATTCCGTTTTTAATTATTCGTTTTCAGTCATAATGCTTTGCGTCTTGCGGGAGCTTAAAAGTCTGGGTCAGCTTTTTTTCCAGTTCTTCCAGCGTACTGCCTTTTGTCTCCGGGATGACCCTCTTCACATAAATCCAGTAAAGCGCACAAAAGCCCGCAAAAATGGAAAGCGCCGTTTCCACGCCAAGTTGTGCATTTAGTACGGGAAAAGCAAAACTCGCCGCAAAATCGGCAATCCACAAGACCAGCGTACTGACAGACAACGCCAATCCCCGTATTCGATTGGGAAAAATTTCCGAAAGTATAACCCACGCCACGCAGCCCATAGTGGCAGAGAATGCCGCGATATAAACCAAGAGAAAAAACAAGACTACATAATTTTCAAAATATTGGAAATGAAAACAAGCCGCCACGCCAAGCAGGGAGAACCCCATAGCCGCACAGCCCGCCAAGAGTAAAATTTTTCTTCCCGCTTTATCAATCAGCCATATCGAAACGAATGTGAAAAGGAAAGAAATAATTCCAATGCCAATGGTTTGCAACAGCGCATTCTCATTATTAACGCCGGTTTTCTTTATTATTTCGGGAGCATAATATAAGATGGCGTTAATTCCTGTTATTTGCTGAAAGACAGCCACCATAATTCCCATCCATACCAAGGGGCGAAAAGAAGGATGCCATAAATCAGAGAGCTTTTCATTGTGCTCATGATGAAAACTTTCTTCAATGGCGGCTGTTTCCGCGCGGCTGTACTCCTCCCCTCCTAGCTTGGCTAAAATGTTTTCCGCCTCCTTTTTGCGTTCTTTTTTCATCAGCCAACGCGGCGATTCGGGAACGAAAAACATAGCCGCAAAAAATAACAAGGAAGGAAAAGATTGAGAGGCAAACATCCAACGCCAATTATTTTCGCCTGTGTCCGCCAATAAATAATTGGACAAGTAAGCCAACAATATGCCCGAAACAATGGCTAACTGATAGAGCGAAACCATGCGTCCGCGGATGGAAGCGGGAACTGTTTCGGCAATGTACATGGGCGCCGCCATAGCCGCAATTCCGACGGCTAAACCTCCCGCAATTCTAAAAAATACAAAGACGGAAAATGTATCTGCCAAGCCGGTGCCGAGACCGGTAATGGCAAAAAGAAACCCGCAAAGAAGAAGCGTCTTTTTTCTTCCCCACGCATCGCACATTTTTCCGGCCGCCGCGGCGCCTGCCATGCAACCGATTAAAATGCAACTTACAGCCCAGCCAAGACAGTATTCGTCGAGTTGGAAATAAGGCCGGATGTAATGTATGGTGCCCGAAATAATGGCGGTGTCGAAACCAAAGAGCAAGCCGCCCGACGCCGCCACCAAACTGACTAAAATAATGTAAGCAAAGTTTAGTTTCGCATTGCTTGAAAGTTTTGTCGAGGTTTGCATTATTTATCTGTTATAACGTTGTTTTAATAAATTCATCAGGTACGCGTTTATTTTCCGCGGCTTGGTCGTTGGCATTTGGGCAAATGGCATGTCGGGCAAACAGGGCGTTTGACCAAACTCGGGCGCAATGGTCAGTGTTTCTTCTCTTATGATGTTCAAGAATGGCATCCCGCCATTTCAAGCGCCTATTCGGACGCTGTGACCATTCGGGGGCACGGGGAATATTCGCTTGCGCCCCATGCTCGTGCTCCGCCTGCGCATGGAGACAGGCAAGGCGTTCACAAGCAAGCGCCGCCCGCTTATTGAGAGGCATTTCATGCGAGACGGAAATGCCGCTGTTGTCAAAAAGTTTTTCGGCTAATAAATTAAAGGGTCGGTTATTTTGTTCCTGCGAAAAACAGTCTTTTTTGGTTTGCGCATTGATTTTCAGTTGATTGACTCTTGTTAGGTTGAGTAAATGGTTTTCATAATTGGCTATGTGCTTTCCGATGTTTTTTTCAAAAGATTGACCGCATTGCCCCGCCGAGAGTAAATCATTTTTTTTTAACGTCTGTATAATTTTCTGCTCCGCTCCCGACGGAAGCCCCGCTCCCGCGCCGCGACAATCTTCTTCTTTTGCCTTTTTACATTGCTCTCCGCCTATGTTTTCGCTTCCCCGGCGGGGATAAAAAAATAAAACTTTCATTGCCCGTCGCTTTAAAAAAATGGATTGCCCGACTAAAATCAGCCGCGTATTTTTATTTAAAACTTGTCCGTTTGGTTCAAAGGTATCTGTTTTTTCAGCATTTTGACGGCTCCATAAAAATTTTTTTTAAAATTTTATTCGGATTGTATTTTGGCGCGTCTGCGCAAGCAATGCCTAAAGTATTTGCTCAACTTCATTCTATTAAACAAGTACTTAGATCTCCCTTCAATATTCTGCCATTTAATCATGCGGAGATAAAAAAATAAAATTGTCGGGTTACTATTTCACTGTTTTTAGTATTTATTAGTGAAATCTCAATTTTTTTTGAAACCTTTGCGAAAATAAACGTTTAAACATATAAATACACAAATCACAAAGGTTGTGAAGTTATTGCCGCTTGTTAAGAACCAAGAGATGACTGAGGAGGCCATTTTTCAGCGCATTGTGGAAGGCGATGAAAAAGCATTGGCATGGGTTTATAAAAAATATTATAAACTGATTACGAAGATGGTTATCTCCAACAGCGGTTCGTTGCAGGAGGCGCTAGACGTGTACCAAGAGGGGTTGGTGGTGTTTTGGCAAAAGTCGCGAAGCGGGAAATTTAAATTGACCAGCCGAATAGGCACCTTCCTTTACGGCGTCTGCCAAAATATTTGGTTCAAAGAGTTAAATCGCCGCAAGCGGACGGAGCATAGCGAAGAGGATTTTGAAGCCCCGGACGACACGGCGGAAAAGGAAAGAGAGAAATTGGTGGAAATGTGTTTGGACAGATTGGGAGAGCGTTGCAAGAAAATATTGATGCTCTACTATTTTGATGAAGTGTCGATGCAGCAAATTGCCGCCGAGCTCCACTTTGCCACCACAGACACAGCCAAGACTCAAAAGTACAAGTGCATGAAAAAATTGGAAGAGATGATAAAAGAAAGCAAGAAGGTATTTTTTTAAGGCCATGAGCAATTATTCTGACCAAATCGACGAATACATCACAGGGCGCTTAGGCGAGGCGGAGAAAGCAGACTTTGAGTTGCGAATGAACGCCGACTCTGCTCTCAAAAGCGAAGTGCAGATGAAGCAATTGATAGCGTCGGGAATTCAGCGCGCACGGGCTCGCGAATTGAAAGCCATGCTCAACGGAGTGCCTGTGGCGGTCACTGCCGGACTGCTGACAAAGATCTTCACGCCCATGAAGGCATTTCTTGCGGTTGCCACAATAACAGCCTCTGTATCCACATGGTTTTACATAAATAAAAAACTAAACCCTGAACAAAATCCCAAAATAAAAGAGGTTCAGGAACCGATAATTCAGGAAAGGAAAGATACCCTTGCGCCCTTCCCGTTGCTTGAGAAAAATGAGTCGAAAGGCAGGGACAAGCGGCGGAAGCACCCGAAAAAAATGAGAACGGCAGTCGTAATACCGCCTGCTATTTTCATGCCAAATATCTCGCCTGAAAATACGGCCGCAAAAGAAACAGAAAGCATGGCTGTGAAAAAAGACACTGCTCTGTCCGAAAATGGACATAGTTTCTTGCTGGAAGTAATGGAGAAGCCCCCCTTGAGTCATCACCCGTTATCCTACAAGATTGAGAAAAATACCCTCGTGCTTTACGGGGACCCCGGCAAAGGTCCGTGTAAGATCTTGGATTTAAGTCGCGCTCAAAATGAACTCTATCTCTTTTTTGCAGACAGCTACTATAAGTTGGATCCAAATCAAAACGAAGTGAAGGAACTGGAGCCAATTACAAATCCAAAACTGATAGATCAGCTGACGGAGTTGCGGGATAAGCAGAATGATTAATGGCTAACGATTAACGTTGCCCTCTTCGCCCGCCCAATCATACGCCATCGCGGGACACCATAATGATTAAAATGTTTGTCCACTCCTCCCCCATTCGCGTAAGCCTCGAAGGCGGCGCGGGTTAGGGATTGGAAGCGGAAAGAGCCAAATAATGGTTAATATTGCCACACCACCCCATTTGAAAATGCGGACTATTGACCTCACCTGCCCAAGCATACGCCATCGCGGGACACAATAATGATTAAAATGTTTGTCCACTCCTCCCCCATTCGCGTAAGCCTCGAAGGCGGCGCGGGTTAGGGATTGGAAGCGGAAAGAGCCAATAATGGTTACCTGCGTCCCTCTGCCATCAACCTGCAAAGCAAATAAAAATAAGTGAAAATCATTCGTTTACCAGCCATATTGGGTAAAAACTATTTTTTTATAATTATCTTTTTCGTATAGGATGCCAATGTGTTTTTTGTCAACCGCCGCCATATCAGAGTAAGCGCTGAAAGCCCCCCGATAACCTATAGGCGATTTTGCCACAACATAGTTTCGTTTCCAAGTTTTGCCTTCGTCAAAACTAATGCGGAGGGTAAGGTTATCCCTGTGCAAAGTGTCGGCATTATTACAAACAGCCAGGATTGCTTTGCCTTTGCTTTTGCCTACATTTAAAATGCTGCCCTGACAAATCGGATCGGGCAAATGGGGGTCAAAATAAGAAGCGTCCCAGGTTTGCCCGCCATTGCTGCTTACCGCGATGATACGTTGCTTTATATTGCCCAGTTGGTTGCGAATATTCATCATCAATTTATTGCCGACGAGTTCAACCGCCATACTTTCATTGGAACCAGGCATATTAATTTCTGCGCTCAATTTAAATGTTTTGCCATGGTCATCTGTATAATAACCAAAGGCGCGCCCGTCTGCATAATGCTTTTGCGGTTCGCCTGCCGAATGGTTAGCGGCTACATATATCCTGCCCTTGTATTTGCCTGACGTCAATTGTATGGCATGTCCCGGGGTATTCGCATAACTCCTCCAATCTTCGTTAAAATTATAAGCGCTGTTCACCCGCGGCTGCCGGGGTTTGTGTACCTGCAATGTGATGTTTACCGGGGCCGACCACGTTAAACCATTATCGGTTGATGTTTTGTACCATACTTCACGCAAGCCCCTGCCCTTACGCACCATGTTTTCGGAGGCGTTGCCCGTATTGTAAAACAAGAACAACCGGCCTTTTGGATACGCCGAATCCGCCCGATCCACCACGGGGGCAGGATTACCGGCCTGTAGCGTATCATTAGAAGCTGCCACTTGTAATAAGCTCCATGTTTTCCCGCCATCGGCGCTTCGCTTAAGCACAATCTGAATATTGCCAAAATCATCCTCGCCGTTTACTCTCCCTTCCGCAAAGGCAAGCAGGTCGCCATTGGGCGCTTTAATAATTGACGGTATCCTAAACGACCGGTACCCCTCAGCGCCCGATTTAAAAACTGTGACTTCTTCTTGTTGCGCATAAATAGACGAAACAAGCAGATTGATCAATACGTACCCGATTAACTTTTTCATAGCTATATTGTTTGTTTTAATAATTGCATGCAATACCACTCCTGACGAGGCAAGTGAAAGGGCCCTTTAAACAAATTGCCTTTGGCTGTTTGCGCTAAACTGCCATCCCTGTGCAGGTAGCCAAACCATTCGCCATTTATCGGATCATGAAATTTGCCATAAGCATACTCATGCGCCATTTTGTGCCAACGGGCATATTTTTCATTGCCTGTGAGGGTATAGGCCAGCAGGGAAGCTATAATAACCTCGTTATGCGGCCACCAAAATTTCATATCCTGCCAATATTCCTGCACGGGTTTATCGTACACATCGCGGTAATATAAAATGCCTCCGTGCTCTTTATCCCATCCGCGTTCCCACATATAGTCCAGCATCGTACACCCAAGTTCAATTAAACGCGAATCATTATTACGGTATTTGGCTTCGTGCAGAATAAACCAAGCTCCTTCTATGGCGTGGCCGGGGTTTAACGTCCGCCCGTCCATATGGTCAATAATGCTTCCGTCGGGGGCAACCTGCTCCATCACGCATTTGATCTCATGTTTTACAAAGTCGTTTTCAATTTCGCTGATCCATTTGTCGATATAGCCATCGCAACGCTCGTCCCCTATGGTTTCCCGCAGTTGCTGGGCTGTATTGATCATTATCATGGGCACGCCAATTCCTTTTGAAGGACGCGCGGGCGTAAACTTGGCCGGAAGCAAATCGGGGACCGCGGCATATTCAATGCACTTGCCAAATAAGTCCCTTGCTTTTTGGGCTAACATTTGATCGCCAGATGCTTTAGCGTAGGCGGCCATCGCAATAACCGCGAATGTTTCGGAAAAATAATAGCGTCGTTTGCGTATCGGGC
>Ga0081606_1000732_pt1 | contig 12009 bp, 7 predicted proteins | sample EareggfetidaYelm_FD_71127 | JGI IMG/M metagenome (GOLD analysis project Ga0081606, IMG submission 71127) | Earthworm egg capsule microbial community from the University of Washington, USA - E. fetida Yelm (SPADES assembly) (version 2) | ecosystem: Host-associated > Annelida > Reproductive system... | reverse complement strand
AGTTTTGAGATTGAGCATAGGGCAGATTCTTCGAAGGTCGCGATATGCATGAAGCAAGAACAGGGAAAGATGACTGGTCAAAAATTGCACATAAGTTGCGGACAGGAGAGTTTGGATTGAATGTGTGAGTCGATGCAGAGTCAAGGATAAGGGAAATACATGTAGATATTCGTTGCTGTTTAGCGACACTCTGGCATTATACAGATGATAAGCGTCTCCCTCCTCCTTTGTCCAGGCTTTGGACAGCCACTGTTAGAGAGCAAACAAGTTTGTCAAACTGCTGGAAGGTGCCAAGCGAATTATTGCCTTTTCAGTTGATTTAAACGGAGGCGGTTTGACGACATCCATTCATTGAGAAGGCAAGTGACCAGATACCACTAAGATAGCAGATCGAGCATCAGATGCCAGACAGTGTTTATAGGCCTGAACATTGAACATCATCTGCTTAAGAATGGCTCAGAAGATACATGTAGCAGGAGGCAAGGAGAGACCCAATTTTGGCAGTAAAGAGAATATAAAGAAGAAGTCCTAGAACACAACTAGGCCTATAAGGCAAACCAAACGGAGTGGGACGACAAGAAGAGCGAAAAAGAGGACAGATGCAGTACGATCAGTAAGATAACTGGAGACATGTATCCCAGAAGATACCGAGAGGCTACGGTGTTCCAAAAAATGAGAGTGTACGAAAGTTACTCTCCAAACCACCATTACGTGATAAAGGGTTTTAGAAAATCCCAGTAAAAATGTGAACAAATTATTTTAATATTTAGGACTTGCACAACCCAATCAAAGTTATTGTGAAATGTGTTTTGTTAATATGGCAATCTATTCCAGAATAATCAATCGATTAATCAATGTGTATTATTTGTATTATCAATCAGTGTTAATCAATGAAATATACTATTGTATACTATTTAACTATTCATTCAGTTCAGTTTGAATTACTCTATGAGTCTAGTGTAAACTGTGTAGGCCCTATTAATACTGTATAATGTGTGAAACACAGCTACATTATAGTCTATTATACTGGGTAGGTCTATAGTTACTGGTTTGTTATTAGCTGGACTTATTCAATCTAAAACAATAGCCCTCAATCCTTCATTGGTTCTGAAATCCTATTTCGTAGTTTTATAAAACATTCAACAAGAACTGCTTTTGTTCTGCATTGTGTGTCAGGAAGAGTTACTTTCTTGGATTAGCCTGACTCCTCGTTCTTCCAGGTCATATCTACTTTGATCGATTGCAGTAGCGGGTCCAGAGGGGGGTGCAAATCCGGCCATGGCCCCCATCGAAGTTGGCAATGGAGTTTGCTCCCCCTCGGGGGCAGAAAGAGTCATAATAGCACTGTGAATATGTCGAAAAGTAAAGATTTTTGCCCCCCCGTATCGATGTCGGCTACGGATTTGGCCCCCCTACGGAAAATGCCACATTAAAACAGACTCCCCCGTTTCTGAAGTTCTGGATCCGCTAGTGATCGATTGAACAATAACCTGGTCTCTTCACTGTGTTTCATGGAGTTCCCATTGGCTTACGTCACACTGCATGAAAAAATAGAAACAACTGAAAGCTAAAAGCACGCGTTCTTGTAACAACAAGCATTCGAAAACAAAAGCCTTTTACCTTGCCAATAATATATTCTCTTCGTTTATATAAAATCTTGAGTTCTCGCTTTGAAATAAGATAAGCCTACAAAGCCCTACATTTAAGCAGCAAATTATCTAAAAAAAAGCCCTATTCTTGTGACGATATGAGGTGACGGCTAATTCTACGGAAAAATCTGTTCATTCAAAAATAGCTACTACATGTTTTGAAATAACGTTTTAGAAAGCTGAACATTATTTGAAACGAAGTCGTATTCACGTTTCATAAACAAGAACACTCCTCGTTGTTTCCGATATAATTCTCAGTGGTGCTTTTTGTGTTTGTGATGACAATGATGCTTCTGTTGATGACAGTGACCTGGTCGTCTATGATGATGCGGTGTTCTCGCGCATGGGTTAGGAGGAGGAGGAGGAGGAGGAACTGGCGGTGGACAAGGGGCAATAGGTGGACAAGGGGCAACAGGTGGACAAGGAGCAATAGGCTGAGGAGAAACAACAGGTATTTCTGGTTCAGAAGGGACAACAGGTACTTCAGGCTGGCAAGGGTCAACAGGTACTTCAGGCTGGCAAGGAGCAACAGGTACTTCAGGCTGGCAAGGAGCAACAGGTGCTGTTGGCTGGCAAGGGGCAGCAGGAACTTGAGGACAAGACGCCCCTGGTTCTTCCAGCACCAGATCGAATGCCACCGGCCCAGACCAGGTGAAACCAATTCGGAAGAACACCGATGTCTCCCACTTGCTTCTGTGCTGGACTCCATCCAGTGCTATCTCGATCTGGTGCTCGTTGAAAATGTACTTCACTTTCTTGCCGTCGTTGGTAACTACACCCATGGACCAAATCGGGAATTCGATGTTCCGGTCTATGAAGATTCTGTTCAGATTGTTACCAGCGCCAAAGTAGAACAGAACGCGATTCGTGTAGCTTCTCCTATTGTGCCCCTGATTATCATTCCACCTGTGGACGACCTTTCCCCATTTGTCTAGAAGTGTCTTGAGTAGCGGAATGGCTTCCGCATCCGTCGGGGACGTACTGGTGGGTCAGTTCAGCAGAGAATAGAATAGATAAGTTTCGATCTGTGTCTGGTCGATGTCGGAGGTTTCCCCGGCGGAGACGAGTTCCTGGACCAGTTGCTTAAGCTGTAGAAAGAGGTCGTTTCCTAAGCTTTCGGTTCTGTTTTCGCTCACGATGAATACGAGAAGCGATGTTCTTATAAAGGTCAGGACGTCTCTCATATTTCGGTCCGGCATCTGTAGGTTTTGCTCAGCCATGAGCTTAATCTGTTCCAATGTCGTAAAGCTTCCACGGCGAAAGTGCTCCAAGCTATGCACCAGCGTATTTCCTTTGAGCATAAAGATTTGGTGTCTCCTGTTAGTCGTGCTTGCTTCCGGGGAGGGAAAGGGTGTCGCCTGACTAGAACCTACCAAAAAGTAGTTTCTGAATCCGTCAGTCAGTTTAATGACCAGCTCTCGATTCTTCTTAACCCGCGGTTCCTGGATTGAAGTCTTGTCCGTGGACCAGGAAAGATCCACACAGTAACTTTCCAGCTCCTCTGAAATGTACGTGGTCCTAATGACGAGCCTTCTGACGTAGACAATTGATTCATGTTTCCATGACGACAGCCAGCTCGGCAGGTAGTCGCAATCGACAAGAAATCGACGTAGTTCTATGTCCTGAAATCCGATGATAAGTTTGAAAGTATCGATGAAGGTTAGGATGGTGTCTCCTTCGCAAATAAGTCCGTTGATATCCTTGCCGCCATTCTCTTCTTTCTGGAACATCTCAACTGCGCGACGCAAGAGTCCGAGACAGGACTCCACTTCTTCGGCTGTCAGCGGTTGCTCCATCTGCTTAAATCTATGAAACAACTGTTCTCTGTAGACTAGGCCACAGGTATTCCAAACTGTCTCCATCGTTGGGCATTTTTCTGTCAAACGCGTATTCAACCCCTCCCCCGAGCTAAAGTCTTTCGTGAATACGTAAACGTGAGCAAGCTGCTGGGCGAGGAGGTGGTTATCATCCAGCTCCAAGGCTCGCTTGAACATATTTATAACTTTTATACTGTTGTGGCTATGATCCGCAATAAGGCTCCAAATCAGGGGAGAAAATTTGTGCTTGTATTGACCATCTCCTTGTCGGATGCGACGGGTTAACAGACTGGTAACAGTCCTCAGCAGCTGTTTCGTAGCGACATCTCTGGATCGAAATATATCCGACTGCAAGAACTCCATCATGATGTCAGCAGGTGTTTCGTTCTCCGAAACAACTTCTCGGAAGATGTGGTGGGCAAGGAGACTGTGAGCAATACGAATTCTCTTCATCGGAAATCCAGCTCCGGAGTCAGAGTTGTTGCAGACGAGGAGGACTTTCAAGGCTTCACTTATTCGGTTGAGCTATGTCGATTCAAACGGCTTGAGATCGGCCATCAGTTGGTCGAAGCAAGAAGCTGGAATGCCGCGGAAGGCCGGATCGTAGGATCCAATAAAAGCAATGTACTTCAATAGAAGCCGTTCCCTGTGGGATGTAACAAACTTCACGAAACTCGACACCTTGCACTCGGCGAAGTAGCGGCTGAAATTCTCTCGAAATATGTTGAACGAAACCAGTTGGTGTGGATCGGTGTCTTGTCTATGTTGCAACAACCGTTCGTATGCAGCGTGAAACCACTGAAGCTCCGAAACACTCAAGCTCAATTTCAAACCATCTCTCGCTTGTGATTGGCTGTGCCTCCGGAGAGCAGCGCATGCAGACGAGTAGCACGTAAGGAACAGGTGGCGGTTTCTCAATATCGCTTCCCAGATTGCGAGCCTCCAACTCCAACGCTGCCTTGAGATTTTCAATCTGTTGCTCGTCGTAGTTGTCCAGCAAAACGAGAACCGGTTTCGGTTTGCAGGTTTCGTGATAAGTAAGCAGGCGAGTGAGCTGGTTGTGCGTGCCTTTTGTTAGAGTTCTAAGTACTGTACACCTCTACTGATCATTGAGCTCCCACAGGACGTGTTTGGCTAGGGCTGTGGCCCCGGACCCCGCCATATGGTAGATGGTCACTACACCAATTCTATCGTCTGCTACAGAGTCGAGTTGCTGGGCAAATAGTCTTCGTATACATGAGACGATCTGCGGTTGAACGTCCCTCGTCAGGACCTGAGACTGAAACCAGAAATTCCACCAGTCAACCTCCGCTCCCTGGTAGAACCGATGTTCCACGTCCAACCTCAACTTGTTCAGCTTCTCGGCGTCGTTGCCTAAGACAATAGCAGTGTTTGCCAAGTGTGTGGAACCTAGAACCTCGAGCTCCTTCATCTCATTCAGGTCCTTCTTGCTGACGACGACCTTTGAACCAGTTGACGTCACCAACTCCGTATGCTCAACGGAATAATCGCTGATAAATTTCGTGAACACGTCACCGACCTGGAGCCAAGGCATTCCGACAAGACAATGCCGATTAAACTCTTCTTCACTACCGACAACTTTCATCATCTTTATCAAATGTTCTTTGAACTTGGAGGCAAGCTGTTGGCTCTCACAAATCACCAGCCATTTAAATTTAGGACTGAACTCTTCGGCTGCCGGCAGCATAACGTCGTAGTTATCAGAAAGTAGTAGAAACACTACAATCCCGTGTTCTTTTGGAATCGCATTATAAAACAGCTCGACCGCCTTTGAAAACGCTGGTCTTCGCTTAAACTTCCACTCAGATACAGCAAGAGCTGTCTCGTTTATTCGCTGGCAGCCATTGCAGAAGATCCAAGGCTGAGAGCAATCGTCAAGAAGACCAGAGATATCGTTCATGCCGGAGGATTTAAAGTGTTCGACACTCAGAAGGTTTGAAGGAGCTCCGCAGTGTTCCTGGTGTCTGGTAAAAGCTGAATTCAGGGAGTTCGCGTCATCGAAATCGAAGACAGTCTTCCTCTCGATCGACTGAAGAAACCGAATCTTTCCAACCGAGTCTTCGACGCCGGAAATGGGACTCAAGACAAATATCGGGTAGACGTCACCGACGAGGGACTCCTTCCCAAGTCCGAGCAGCTCCTTCAGTTTGCCCCACACTAACTCGGACTGAGCCCCGTGTTTTGCTTCTTGAAGAAAGAGTAGCTCCATCCCACGTCTTTTAATGGCTATCTGTACTTTGCTTTCCATAAAGCTTTTCAGAGTGTCACCGGCACATCCAATTACAAATCCGTCGTTGAAACGATAGACGCTCGATAGCTCGTACTCCCTACGCTCGGAACTTCTCATACATCGGCGAATCGCCCTCGCAAAGAAAGCCTCATCTGTGCACAATCGATGAACTGGAATGACATCTATTTCGACCACGAACAACTGCTCTCCAGGACCTTTCCTCTTCACTTCGACGAGTCTCACAGGTCGCACGCATCCCTTCACTGTCTCCAGCTGATCGCGACTGAAACACGTCTCAATCACGCTATCCGAAAGTTGCTGAAACTCCTTTCCATCCGCTGGGAAGCCATGTATCACCCCTTCCTTGTCGACCCCAAAGTGACAAGTTCCATTGGTTCTCTCGTTCAAACAAGCACATGTAAACGGAACGACCTCTACGGAAAACTGGTGCAGTGCCTCTTGACTCTCCACGCCTTGAAGGTCGAAGTACGCGTGCACAGGTTCCAGTAGGTTCCCAGTGGTGACGGACTCCTTAGGGAAGCAGGCGCCCTGGCTGTATGGTATTGCGACAGCTCCTCGTCGGCCAAAGTTTTGAAACTTCTTCGAAACGTATGTGTTAGTGTTTTCCTTATCGGAAGCTGATCTCTCCATCTCCCTTTTCAGCTGCGTGTCTCGCTTTCTGGTGATCTTGCTTCGATCTCCAAATTTAGACGCCGGGCAGAAGCTTTCAATGTCGGACATCGTAACGGTGCAAAGAACATCACCCGAGATTCTCTCGGATTTGAAGGTCGCGATGACGTCATGGCTCTGTTGGATGGATTTCAGCCAACTGCAGACGTCGTCAACCGACCAGTCCTCCATTCGCTTTGTAGAATTCCAGTCGGCTGAAAGTCCAGCAGTTGTGAAATCAGTTCAAGGATTTACAGAATGAAAACTGTTTATTTACAGAGCAACATCGACTCCGTTGAGCAAATAGATTGGTGGATGAATGGATAAATACATGGGTGGATGAATGGGTGGTAGAATGGGTAGATGAACGGGTGGATGAATGGCTGGATTAATGGGTGGATGAATAAATAGGTAGATGAATGGGTGGATGAATGGGTGGATGAATAGGTAGATGAATGGGTGGATGAATGGGCGGAATGAATGGGCGGATGAATGGGCGGATGAATGGGTGGATGAATAGGTAGATGAATGGGTGGATGAATGGAGGAATAAATGGGTGGATGAATGGCTGGATTAATGGCTTGATGAATAGGTACTGTAGATGAATGGGCGGATGAGTATAGGTGATGGATAGATTGATAAATGTTGGGTGGATGGATATTTGGATGGATGCGTGGCTAAATGGATAGATTAATGGGTGAATGGGCGGATGAATGGAGGGTGGGTAAGTATATGCTTTGATGGATGGATGTACGGATTAATTCTAATTTAGTATTTTGCAATCAATGGCTTTGTCTTTTTATACGTTTATCTACACTCTTTATCTAAACTAGATAATCATGAAAACTTAAAAACTATATTAAACCATTGAAAGTGGCTAGGTCATAATTATACCATGCATCGTTTAGCAGTTACATGTATACTATTTTTGTTTTCGTCATCCTCCGTGACGTTACTCAAACCATTTAAAAAATCCCTTGCAAAAGATCCTGCGAAAGCCTCTGGTACAGGCTAATGTAGAATAGATATAACACTGTAAAAGCTTACTATTTATTATAATAATAATTTGTTGATATTAAGCGACTCTGCGTCATAACATAGAAGATTAGCGTCGCCTCCTTTCACCATGCTTGGGACTACCACTGTCAGAGAGCAGACAGTGGTAGAGTGATTATCTATAGAAGTATTGCGTTGATAGAGGATCAATTAAAAAATGAACATGTGAGAATTAATTATAGAGTCTATGTGCAAGGAAATAAAGGTGTCTAACTGAACTTATTAATCTTATCCATTATAGAGAATGTAACGGCATCGTGTGGCTGCATAGACAGTCTACGTCAACGTTGGTGAATCTCAAGCAACGTTATAGCAAACTTAGTCTATTAGTTGCAGTTTAGGGACACTTATCAATAACAAAGACCACTAGCGTCGCCCTCCGCCTTTATCCAGGCGTTGGACTGGCACTGTCATAGTGCAAACTGTGGCGAACGTTTTATATAATATGACAGGGAAATGTAGATGGCTATTTGTATGAGATGGCCTGTATAATAGGCCTACAACGACAAATGTTTGCTTAGCACGTGAAGTAGGTATGACCACAATGTCAAACAGTAGACAACTGTCATGAAACATGAAACGCCCTTCGCTTGTAATCCAAGTAGTCACGGCTGAACAGCGGTTAGGTCTACCTATGCAAGAAATCCTCGACTTTGAGATTCTAATCTCTCCGCGTATTTGCATTGCGAGCGTTACGTATGCTATCCGAGTAGGATCCAAGGTCCTGGCACAAATAATAATAATAATGATAATGATAATGATAATGATAATGATACCGATAACGATAACGATAACAATAACAATAACAATAACAATAATAATAATAATAATAATAATAATAATAATAATAATAATAATAATAATAATAATAATAATAATAATAATAATAATAATAATAATAATAAAAATAACAATAACAATTAAAATAATAATAATAACAACGACGACGACGACGACGACAACAACAATAATAATAATAATAATAATAATAATAACAACAATTACAATAACAATAAATTTGGGCATGCAATTGGAGTATAAAAATAATGAAATAACCTGCTTGTTGTCACGGACTGAATATCTCGATACAGGCACACCTTTGATCGCTCTACGGCAGCTGTTAATCTCGTAATTCAACTTGATGTCGAGTATAGGCCCTATTTCTGCTATGCAAACAGTTAACTCTTTTGGGATTTCTGAAGACGATAAGTAAGCCAAGGACCATACAACGGGCTGTTTTGTTTAAAGAGTCGATATCACGGACGTGTAGTTTTCTGGTCCTAGGATCTGGAACGGCGCTATACAAATGATATTAACGTTTGAACGAAATTAAAGCGAATTGAATGGGAATTAAGAGATAATCCGAATTTTCAGGGCATAAATTTATTGCACGAATTGAGAGTTTGTTAATTAATTGCAGCTAAACAACACTGTGTGGTAACAAAGAGTAACAACTATTGGCGGCACCCTCCCCATTCATCTAGATTTGGAACTGGCACTGGCCGAGTGCAAACGGTGGCGGTGTTGAAACATTCAAAGGCGTTTAGAGCAACGGTTCTCAGCCTTTTTATATAGTCTTAAGGACCACTTTATGAATTTTGTCTCGGTTCGCAGACAGCCACTGCTAAGACTATAATTTTAGCAGTGGCTGTCTGCGAATCGAGACAACATTATTGTTCCACTGGCGCACTATGGCTGATTTAGTCCTCATTATGCCACCCTGCCATTTTTTTTATAAAATTACAGTACATCTGCATACTATGTTTCGCATTGCCATCTGGTTGTTTTCCAGTGATTGAAATAAAAAAATTGAAAAATTGCCGCATTTTGTCTGTTTGCATGTTTTTACCTGAGAATGAGATAAATGTTAGGCCTTGCTGCGGACCTCCAGTCAGAAATCCGATGGTTTAGACAATAGAAAAATTATCGAGGTAGCATGTATAAGGTAATTTAATCATTTTAAAAGCTGGCAATTAATAGCCAATTAAGGGTGTCCAAGATGAGCGTTTCTCAAGAGAAAGTCTATATACATTGTAAATTAATCTCTGAGAATTTCGCCACGGTCTCTTTCTGCAGGCTCTGTCAGTCCCAAACCTTCCTTAGGCACAAAGGACCACGCTAGCGGTCATTGTTACAAGGCATGATCGTCAAGCAGGAACTACCACTTGAAAACTTGCAAGTATTGATTGCAGAACTGATCGTACAGTGTGATTACACGGTTGATCGAATAACTGAACGAAAAATGGTCTTTAAATAGTAGCAGAGGGCAGCGTTGTAAAGGTGTCTTTTAAGGCAGGACTTGTTTTAGAATTCTAACATCTTTTTCGGCTGCTATTGCCTTTGTCGACTTTTAGGTTTGTCTTTATTTTCTGTAGTTCATTGTTCGCTACTTTTGTTATTTTTTTTATTATTTTGATTTTATTGTTTCTTCGCTTCCGAGGTGGCCGCTCTTGTTCTCATTCTTCGCTGTTTTCCTTGTTCTATTCAAGTTTTTCTGCCAGCTGTAGGTCTCGTCAGTGCGCGGGCTTTAGTGTTGATAATGGTTATTTTAGTCATTTATTTCTTCAAATCCCTTGTGTCTTTTATCTGTTTTTCTTCTGTTGCCACTGGTTTCATTCTCTGCGCTTTCTTCTTCTATATCTCTTTGACTTCGACGTTGCAGAGGACAAACGGAGGGGCAAGGGGGCATTTTGCCCATTGCTTCTCTGCATATTTCACTAAGTCGTAGCTTTCAGAAATCAATGGCCTGATTAATTTTAGACATTTTCTTCCAAACTAGCTTAGATAAATTTATATTTTAAATATATTAAAAGATTGAAACCTTTAGCCGTTTCGTTTCATTTCCGACAGCACCGTTGATCTGCGTACAAGCAATTTAAAAGTTTGTCTTCAACGAAAATAGAGCTGTAATATGTCAAAAACTAATTTATGTCGAAGACGACGGCCATTGTTGCCATAGGCCCTCGTCAAATTGGGAAACCAACCACTTAACTGCTATTTGGATTTTTCGGCAGCGGGCTCCGTCCAAGAGGTAGGGGGTTTAAGACCGTATTCTCGCTGGTCGATCGCTCTTCTCCCCGTGCTCTCGAGATCTTCATCATTTAAAGACGTATCACATCATTAACGATATAGTGAGTAGTTGCAGTTTAACGACACTATGTGATAACAAAGATGGCTAAAATGATTAGCGTCGCCCTCCTCCTATATTGAGGATTGGGACTGGCACTGTCAACGTGCAAACAGACGATCATAAAGGCTTTTTTTCTGAAGAGGTTACAGTTTATTGATGGAATTTGGGACATAGGTCTACATATAGCATTAAACGAGGTTGGATATGAGCTTATTTATAGGAATACGAGATCTTGTTTTAAAGGTGTCCATCTAAGCTGCGATTATACAATTTATAACGACAACTCGCGGCTGCCACGGCTGTTAGCATTGCCATTTAATCTATTTTCTTTAAATCAATTCGGTAGCAAGGTTGATTTGAAATCCAACGCTAGAAAGTACGAGCCTGCCGACTGGACGCTGTTTATATAATTGTGGGGCATGGTAGCGCATTGGTAGAGACGACACCTTTCGACCGGAGGGTCGTTGGTTCAAATCCCGCTCTAGCCGCAATGTAGGGACCTTGAGCAAGTCCTTCACTTACAGTTGCCTGTAGCGCTTCAACGTGTAAACTCCGGCACAGTGTCAATTGTTGTGGTCGGGAGCGCTTCTGAAAGGTTCATGCTGTGAGAAGCGCTATAGAAATGGATAAATTCAACAAATATAAAAGTTAAATAGCATTGCTATTGGCTGGAATGCAAACGGGAAGTATAAACGATTTATCTAGCTGAAAAGGATTTTCGGTTAGTGGGGCAATCGGTTGAGACATTTTAAAGTTAGATTAACCGGTAATAATTAGAAGTTAATAATTATTTAGTATGTTTCATAATTATGGCGAAATACAGTGGGATATTATATAAAACACACAGATCATCGCCTTAATGCTTCCGAGGGCTTTCTACAGTGGCAGTGCCAGTCCAAAGCGTTGAGAAGGGGGCGACTCTAATAATCTATCTTATGGCACAGTGCCGATAAATATAGAAACCAACCATTACTGTGGATTGATGTGCCAGTCCAAAGTCTAGGTAAAGAGGGAGGGATACCACTTTTACCAAGTGTCGCTAGGCATCAGGATTGTCCAGACCTATTTTAAAAAAACCTAAAAAACCTGAAAAGTGTGAACTTTAAGTTTCTTAATTTTTTAAGTCAAAATTGTTTACTTTTTCAAGTCAAAGTCTGTAATTATAGGCTACTTGAATTTATTGGAGTTGCTATTATTTCGTAACGTTCATCATTGCAGCGTATGGGATAATCTTTGTGTAGAGCGTACTCCTTGGTCGTATTTTTGTGGCAAATGCAGTGGCGTGCAGAGGCTGTTGGATGCCCGGGGACAACGAGGTTCTTGGATGCCCTCGAAAATATTTTGTATTCCTCTCGCAAAATTTCTGACGACCTTTTTTAGTCGTTCACCTAAAGTTTTCACTTTTTTCGCATCAGTTGCCAAATTTCACGAGAATTC
>Ga0081606_1000731_pt1 | contig 12024 bp, 8 predicted proteins | sample EareggfetidaYelm_FD_71127 | JGI IMG/M metagenome (GOLD analysis project Ga0081606, IMG submission 71127) | Earthworm egg capsule microbial community from the University of Washington, USA - E. fetida Yelm (SPADES assembly) (version 2) | ecosystem: Host-associated > Annelida > Reproductive system... | reverse complement strand
CCATTCTTTAATAATATGTCACGTGATATCAACAAGCTAATGTAGGCGCATATATATTCCCAGATGAAGATGGTGGCAAGGGTGGCAAGATCCAAACCTAAATTTTATTATTTACCGCCATCTATCAGTACAAGGCAAATTACACATTAAAGGGAATGATGAAATACCACATCATTCTGTACATAATTTTTTCTATCCAAATTTTATAGGCGTCTTAAAATATTAATAAATACTACCATTTTACAGTACAAATAAGCAATATTTGTTTTTACGATAACAATTCTGGTGTTCAAGAACTTGTTTGTGTAGTACTCTAGTTCGCTCAGCTGGTAGTGTGCCATGGTTCGCTATACTGACGTCATACGCATAGAATCTGTTCTAACATATAGGCTGCGGCGCAGGACGAGGATGATTATTGTCTGTGATTCCTCGCCGTTTCGAGGATAAATAACAAAATTACTGCTATCCTGCTGTGGAATCGCGCTTTCATTGCGACGTCCAATCCTCTGGTTTTGGTGTTATTGGTTATATTTCAAAATCGTACGATAGTTGTTTGCGTAGTACGACATTTCTTGTATTCTTCTTGTCTTGGTCTTTGGCGTGATTTATGTTGGTAGACTGTAAGAGGCGCTGAAAGGAGATGCGTTAATATTGCGTGTGCATCGGCACTCGCTGAGTGAATACTTGCATTGAGTAGTTGCCATTTGACGCATTACACTAGTTTGTAATTTTGGCGTCTAAGAGCATATCCGTTTTTCAACCTGAACAATTTTACCTCGCTAATGCTTGTTCAGCAATGAAGAAATGCTATGCTCTGATATACATAATTTAACGTTGCGATAGGACTCGATAAGTCGGTAGATTATATTTGGTACTAGGGTGCAGTATTGTCTTTCCACAATGCTGATGTTCGTGTTGGTGAGTATGTTGTCCTGCATAAACACTGTCATCTGTGATGATTACACCCAAAGCATCCACTCAGTCACTGTGAACGTTACGTATTATGATCCAATGACTGGCATGACCCGGAGTGAGTCTGATGGGAGTGGTCATTATGGACTGTTGAGTCGAGTCGTAGGAGAATATGGCGTTGTTGTCCACATCAGGACTTCTGATGTTCAGGGATGCATTCCACAGATGACGATGCCAAGCGAGAAATGGATAGCATTAGTCGACAGGGGTCTGTGTCGAACAACCAACCAGAAGGTCCAGAATTCACCAGCTATAAGGAATGCTTCAGCCATTGTCATATATAGCGGAGAAGATGATGCCGATCTTGATAATATTCCACCCAAGAGCAAGAAAGGTAAATTCTTGATACATGTGTGTGTTATGAACCATCATGTGGAAAAGAGTATTACCTTTTATAAATGTTTATGTTTTATATATTTATGATTGCAATATTTATTTTCACACCAACGATGTGTGTGTGAGGTTGACCTACCAACGAACACTGAGTATTGACCAAGTGAAATAATTTTATTTCAGTTATAGGGTCTCTTATTTTAAGAAGTCTGTCCCCATGCAATATTGGCAGATTAAAATTGAATTGCCTTGTAGAGTTATGCAGAAAGTTTAATAACATTTTATTTTCAGGTTATGTAGAGAACATCAGACAAGAATACACTGTCTGTGCTGTCTGTATTTGGTATGACATTCATGCTTCATATAAAAGTTTAAGTGTAGCTTTAAAAACAAACAAGAGGAAGCATGGCAAACTTTGGTATCTTAACATTCTGTGGACCAAATCATACAAATCAAAAAGTTGGGTAATATAAAATTAATTATTCTTAGGCTTTACTATTAACATAAGGAATGAGAGACGGGTTGGGTTTGGTGCCTTCCATCCGGAGGGTCGCAGGTTCGAATCCCACTCTAGCTGCCACGTAAGGACATTGGGCAAGTCCTTGATTTGCAGTTGCCTTTAACGCTTTGGAGGGGTAACTCTGACACAGTATCAGTGTTGTAGTTGGGGTGCTTCTAAAGGGCTCATGCTGAGAAAAGCGCTATATAAATGGATAAATACAATACAATATAACGAACATACAGGAATAATAAGAAATAAATACTAGCGTGCGGATGACCGCAAGGTCCTTCATCCCTTTCCCTCCAATTCTTTCAATTACCCAACCCCATCTCTGCAGATGTCCATTCTGGTGACCCCTTACTGAAATTTTGGATGAATTTATTCTTGATGTTACTCCTCATGATGCAGCTTTCTTCCTTCCCTTCCAGGAGACCTCCAAGGCTATTAGTCCTTCTAAAAGAATAAGGTGTCAAAAATACCTTGGCAGGCCACTTGAAATCAATCAGCTGATAGGCCGCATGCAGGCGGCTGTTTGGAAAGCACTGCTTTATGGTCAAAGGCTAGTGCCAACAGTACATCTGCTTTTTTTAAATTATTAAAGTTTGGCCATGGCCCCTTGCACACCTGTGTACTGAAACCCTTCCTAATATTTGTCTTTGTGGTTGCTTGTAAAAAGCTGACCACTCCTTTTTTATTATGGGTCGTCCAAAAAGGAAGTATGCAAAAAATACCTTTTTCCAACACCCCTCCCCATTATCCGCTCTTGTCTGCGTGTAGCTTAGGCGGGACAAAAACCCCTGGACAAACCCCCCCGAGAAAAACCCTCCTGAACAAAAACCCCCATCTGTAAATACAAACATAATATATACATACATACATACATATGCACACAATACATACATAAATACGTACATGCATACATGCATGCTTTTGTACATACATATACACACAGGCATACTTACTTGTATATACAGACATACATACATACATATGCACATAGGCCCATAATACATACATGCATACATACATACAATGTCATACATGCATGCATACATACATACTTACGGGGGGTTTGTCGTACACTCAGCTTAGGCACCTTTCTGTAATGGTTATCAGGTCTGTATTTGGTACATCTTTCAAGCTGGCTGAGCCACAGAATTTGAACTTGTCTTTGCAGTTACACTTAAGAGTGCCAACTGAATACTATTAACTAAATATTGATGGTTAAATATAACATCCTGCTCTGACAACTACTTTCTGAAAGCAATCTGTATGGTTCTGTAGCGCTAAGGTCATCAAACGGTGGTACATCAGATGTTGCTAAATGGTACTCGAAAAGCATTATGACATTATCTCGAAGCAATCTCCATTTGCCATCAAATACTCCAAATAATGCTTGCCTTCAGTTACTTATCCTAGGACAGGGAATTATTCAATTACATTTAGCCAGGGGTCAAAACATAGAAAATATAGGTGGTGGTGGGCCTCTGGTGAAAAAAAACATTTTACCATTAAACTACATGGTAAACATACTTTCACTGTTGACTTAAAACAGATAAACTTGGTAAAGGTTGGTGCTAGGCTGGATCGCTAATAAAGATTTGTAACTTTTACCAGAAAATTATTTTCTTTTAAACTTTCTAAGAAATTTTTTAACGTTTTGGCACTGCTCCACCAAGGACCAATGTCATGCCTTTGTGTGCGAGATTTGGCCTGAGGCCACTAATTGAATGGCCTAGGCCCTAGGGAAACATTCAAATGCAAATAGACAAAGCATTTGTGAGCATTCACTGTCCATAAGCTGCTTGAGGTTTTTGGATGACTCAACCCTGGTTCTATGTCCTCACCTGTGACCTTTTGTGCATGTGGTTGTATGTTTATGTGCTTGATTTAGAACATGTTTTTGCCTCAAGAGGATGTTCTTTCACAAAGAGAGGAAGTCTTCCAGGGAACCAGCTGTATCTTCTATTTATAGGGTGTAGAAAGATGATAGATGTTCCCAGTGCAACCCATAGGATGCACTTACCCATGTAATAATACCAGCAGCAGCTGGAATATTGCTTGCTATAGTTCCTGCTATGTACAATCATCTGAGGCCCTGTTGTTTGTGTAATTAAATCTTCTGGGTCAGATTATTCACTAAGATCAGAGGCCTGATAGGTCAATGTATGCCAGACAACTTCAGCATTGACAAATGGACAAGTGGGTTTACATTTCTTAGCCTTTTCTTTGTTAGAACTAGGCTCTGCTGCCCATGAGTCATTCATAAAAAGCAACCTCTACTGATACTGTTTGTTTATCTAATGGAATATTTCCTCATGATGTCCTATTACTGACTTTGTAATTGCTTCGAAGATTTTCTTTACAAATTTTGCTTAAAGCGAGTTTTGCTGAATATTTGAACTTGAGTCTATTAAAATTTATTACTTAGTATTTGGGATTTAGCATCAGTAAAACATATTGCATAATAGATATTACACTTATTTGAGAGAAAAGTCTGGCTTTGTCTAAAAAATGTTCAAGGCAAACAATATTACTGTATAGGACAACTGAAGGGCGTTATTTCTTTCTTGCCATACTTTATCTTTCTTAACCGTGTCCTATCTTACCATTGCTCAGGAATCTAATCCATTCACCTCTGTTGTGCTCTTGTCGTAATACATAAAGCATCTATCAGGTGAAATTGTAGACCAAGTTATATTTTAGGAAGCCAGATCTCTAACCGATAAGTAAGAGAACCAGAAGAAGAAAGAATGAGGGGTGATCCATGTCCACAAGAAAATCAGGTTTCTTGACCCTCTGTCCACATGTGTCAACATGAAACTGCCCCCTCCCCCTTGGGGATATCCATATGCCGTTGACATGAAAAACAAATCACTCTCTTAAAGCAGCTAGTGCAATGACCTTCTGGACCCTAAGCTAAAATTTGACTATAATATCATTGTAATATTATATTTAATACTGTACTACAGTGATATTTTCGTGAACTGAAATAGAACAACTGAAACGAAAATTATGAACTTTCATTTTACAGAAACTGAAACTAAAATGAAAATTATTTTGAAAACAAAATAAAAATAAAAATTTGAAAGTTTAAAACGTAACAGAAATAAAAAAGATAATTAATTCCTGAACTAAAATTGTTGAAAAGTTGTAAAAAAAATTCTTGCGTTCCTGGTAGGCTTCAATTGGACTAAGTCCCTGCCTATGCAGCTACTGGTATTTAAGAGAATTCTTCGGTATTTAGGCGAACCTTTGAATCTCGTTGGAACGCAACATCCGGCGACCTTCAGCAATGCGTATGTGTATTGTCTGTTAGTGCCAAGTTGCTAAATTTGTCTAATAGAGATGAGCCTGTCCCGATTATTAGCTGGACAATGTGACATAAGCGCGAAAGCAAAGTAACTTGAATATAATAATAAAACAAATAAGAGCTCCTGTTTGGAGAAAGTTGAATTAGATGATATCAATAAGCCATGTGGACTGCAGCTGGTTGGAAAGAATCCGACTAATCTTAAATTAAAATGAAACGATTTAAATATCTTTCTAAGAAGATATGGAGTAATGCCGTCCATTGACTCGATTGGATTCCATACAGAGCCAGGTTGTCAAATACATAAATGAGATACAAAGGCCTACCCCAACACCATACGAGGATGCACTGACATTAACGACAATCATATAACCTGTTGGGCCGTGTGTTGGCACCTTTGACAGAAGATTTAATTGCTTCGCCGGCATCACAGACCTATGTGGAAAGAATTTTCTCCCATTGTGGCCTCTTTACAGCAGAAACAGAATGAGCCAGAACCTGGAGATCAGGGTTTTTGTGAAACTTAATAAACAGCTGGTAGATCAATTCAGGTGTAGGTCTGTAGGATGTTGAAGCTACAAACTTGCTTATAGATTTTTAGCACACAATGACAGAACAGTGCTTCAGCTTGTCAGCATGTGAAATCATAATAATAAGGATTCTATATGCTATTGTTGTCTATCAATGCTTATACATCTATGTAGAAGCTGAAACTAAAACTGAAACAAAAACGAAAATTATTTCAAAACTGAAATACAAACGAAAATTATTTCAAAACTGAAACTGTAATAGAAACTAAAATTATTTCAAAACTGAAATAGAAATTATTAACCCAAAACTGAATAAAAACTAAAACTGAAATTATTTTCAAACCTAAAATATCACTGCCTCGAAGGTGCAGTTGCAGCAGAGGCGTACCGAGCAAAAGTGCCGCCCGGGGCGACAGAGCAAAAGTGCCGACCATGGCCGCCGATTTTGGTTAAAAAATTTCATCCGTCAAAATTTATGATGACGTTTTTCTTGAGACTGCCACCCCTTTGTCTGAACTTTCCATGATTATGTTGTCATTTACCTTCAAATTTTCATTTTTACATCTACATACTCCTATTTTACATGCATTTTTTTCAACCCCCTTTTCAACTGCCGCCGCCCCCTTCGGAAATGCCGTCCGGGGCGTCTCGCCCCTTCGCTCCCCCCTCGGTACGCCACTGAGTTGCAGCAATATTGCACACCAATAGTAGTAGTGTGTGAAAGCTTTGGTCAAGATCCCCCACACAATAATTGCATTGGACCTTAGGCGATAGTATATTTACACGACGTTCTGAGTCCTCTTTCACCTAGAGCTATTTTCTTCAGTCGTTCATGCTTTCATGTACTTCCGAATGTTGGGCTTAATTCTCTTTTTATCTGTCATTCTAAAGACAGTCTCTTTCCACCCCAATCCTTCGTTGTAGGCTGCTGCTAGACTCACAGTTCGTCTTCCAAAATCCTTGTCTATTCCTTTTAATATGAGTGACCATCTTCATTGGCCTAATCCCCCTTGGCTCGAATTCCGCTGAAGGTCATCGCTTCAAGTGGAAGGCATCGCAGGATCCATTCAATGATTACAGAGCACCTTATTTTCTCCACACCTCTCGCACTGGGATTCCCGGAGAGCATCTGCAGCACTGAGAGTGACGCAATATAAATTGACAGATACACTTCAATGCAATGCATTCGAGGAGAAATACTGCTATGAAGTAGCAACATAAACGAGAGTATCAAATTTTAAAAACTGGAGTCAACGCGTCTGCGTTCAATTATAAACAACTCATTATAGTTGCACGAAAGAGTATACACGCTTAAAAAGGCTTAAAGGTGATTTCAGGTACATAAAAACAAGGAGTATTATTAATGGCTTATCTAATTGCAATCAAACAGTTCATTTATATAGCTCATCTCTACATAGTCCTTAGGCCTATACCTAAATGGACGAAGCCTATATTTAAAGCTCTGAATTATGTGTATAATCAATCGATCGATCAATCAGTCAATCAATAATTAATCGTTTAATAGAACAGACAGACCAAAAAATGTTGTCTCCTCATACTTTCGTGAAAATACGGTTTTAATCGAGTATTGAACGATGACTACTTACAAGAGATTCTTTGCCCCCACTTCGAAATTAAAACTTTTGATATTTGGCGATGTTCTTTAATAATCCAAATAAAAAAATGCACAAGTGTAAAAATGTTCAAACGAAGAGGTAATACATTTCATTCCTTGCAATTGTCTCACTCGTTGATACATTTGATCCGGAATTACTCAGCGACTCCTTCCTAAATGAAGTTTCGAAACTGAGCGACAATGAGGGTCACCGCCAGGCGGTGTGCAGCGGGCCTCATCCATTCGGAATCCGAGTCAGTTTCTTATAGGCACCTGGAAATCGGGTTCCGAAATGATCCATTCATTCATTACGGATATTTATATAGCGCCCCATATCCATGTCGCAATCAGTTTCTTGTTGAAATTCTTTCGAAATTGGTCGAATAATATTCTAATGGCGAGGATCCGTTGGCCTTCAGACGACGGAATCGAGTGGAGCGTTGTAGTAATCGTGTTCCTGTTCTCCAGGTATGACCTCATAATGATGGCTCCCTGCTGTGCCGTTCTTTCGTTCGTCGTTTGTGAAGGCCACATTCTGGTGCCCTGTTGCGTTGGGTTTGGCTACATACCGCGAATCATTGGCGGCGCTGGATGTGGACGAGCGCATTGCGGTGAGGATTGTCAGGATCTTGTCGGTTTCCTCTCGGCTGAATGTTCTTCCTGTCTCCGGTCGTACGTTCTGTTTCGTAGGGTAGGCTGCGGGAGTGGAGTTGTAGTAGGGGGGCGACGATGCCCCAGTGGAACTGGATCTTGATTGTGGATTGCGGGTGTAACGCTTCGACCCAGAGCCGACCTGTGGTATCTCGGGCTCCGCCGCGAATCCTTTGGCAGCAGCGGCTGAGTAGGCTGCGAAAGTAGCGGCTGGCATCTCCCTGGAGCTCTGCCGACGCAGTTCCCTCGTCTTTTGTTCTTCCCGATTCCTCTTATGACGACTGAAGAAGACGACGCCAACGACGATGGTTGCGATGAGGACGACTCCCCCAACGACCGATCCGACGATGATTCCGATTAGACTCTCTTCTGACATTTCATCTGACGATGATCCAGTTCCTGCCATCGTCCCCCCAAAGGCACATGTCTTGTTCTGGCGCTTGTAGTCTGGTCCGGCGTCCATTAGAATGCAGACCTCGTACTCCGTCGAGGGGTCCAGGTCCCCGAGGGTGTACTCCCTGAGGCTACCATCTACGGGAACCGTCTGTACTTTACCATCGCTCTTCGTCTGTCGTGAGATGGTAAAACCAAGGATGGACGACCAGATCGAAGAGTCGACTGTCCAAGTGAGTTTGAGGCTATCGGAGGTCTGGTTGGTGATGCGGAGCACGATCGGATACTGGAAGAAGTCCGGAAGTGTCGTTCGCTGGACCGTGACGCACGGAGCATCGGTCACTGAGCCGCATCCGAAGTCGGATTCACTGAGCAGTGATAGAAGCCTTCCATTGGAGCAATTCCACCTGATCGTCGAACGTCTTTGCGCGTCTAGGGGTTGGATCTTCTGGTAGAGCCATCGAAGGCCGCAGTCGCACTGTAGTCTCATTCCGGTCAGAATTAGTTTAGTGTAATCGACGTATTTGAATTGATTGAAGAGACAGTGGTCGAGCGTTGTGATTGGGTTTCCGTTGAGCTTCAGGCTAACAAGGCTGTTCTCGAGACCGATTAGGGTCAGCTGGGTGATCGAACTGATTTGGTTCGAACTCAGATCGATATTCTGTAGGTGGTCGTTGAACTGGAACGCGAAGTCAGGTACGGAAGATAGAGAGACGGAGCTTAGAGTCAGAGTCTCCAGGGCACCGAGAGGGGCCAATGCTGGCCAGACGGAGTCTCCTACTCCGCTTCGATCGAGGTTCAGTACCTTGAGAAAACGCTTCTGCTGAACGAAGCTGTCCTGGGTTAGTCGTAAAGAGGTCACCCCTTCGAGGGAGAGTTCCACAAGGGAGGTCAGGGTGGAGAACGTGTCCGAGGGAAGGTTTGTGAAGGGATTGTCTCGAAGTTCAAGGGTCAGGAGTGAGCTGGAGATGTTGAGAAAGAGGGCGGAATTGAGTGACGTCAGTCGATTGAAGTCGAGGATGAGGTAATGCAATTGATTCGTCCGGGTGAAGAGGTCGGTCGGGAGGTTGGTCAGGGTGTTCTGACGTAGGTTCAAGGTCGTCAGTTGCTCGAGGGGCTTGATCGCATCTAGGGATCGGTCGCCCAGCTGGCAGGAGAGGAAGGAAAGAGATTGAAGGGTCAGGGAGATGTCAGCGAACGCCCTGGGGTCAACGTTGTTCTGGAGTGGATTCAAATCCAGAACGATCGATCGCAGGGAAATGGAACCGGAAAATGCGTTGGCTGGAAGTTGTGTGATCTGATTGGCGGAGAGGTCGAGGGTCTGGAGACTGACGAGGGGCGCCAAGGCAGAAGTAGGAACCCGACCGAGCTGGTTCTGTTGCAGGTTCAGTGCAAGAAGACTGGCTTGCTGGCCCCTGAAGGTGTCACTCGTAAGGTTTCTCAACCGACCAGACACGATCCGCAGTTCCTTGAGGGCAGTTAGTCTGAGAAGCGCATCCGTTGGAAGAGTGGCTTTGCTGTAGTTCCTCACTTCTAGCAGCTCCAGCATATGAAGTGCGGAGAGAGGAACAACAGGGAATTCAGCCGTCGATGCCAGGGAGAGGATGAGCTCTTTGAGGACGGCCTCGACGCCGTTGAAGGCTAGGGTTGCGACGGTCGTTATCTGGTTTCCGGACAGATCGAGGCGAGTGAAGTAGAGACCGTAAAACGCCCTTTCCGTGATCGTCTGTATTCTGTTGTCGGCAAGAGTCAGCTCCGAATACTGGGCGCTGCTCGACGTGAAGACCGGAACAGCCGTCAGCTGTTTAGATCTGCAGTTGATGATTGGCTGGTTTACTCCAGGGGGCGCTTCGCAGTCGCACTCCGCGACCCCCAGACACGAACCGACACAGGGGTCAGGCTGTAGCCATAGCAACGCGACAATGCAGCCGGCGAAGAGGGTCCGAAGAGAACGATTCGTGAAGAATGGATCCATTCCAAGAACAGTTCGCGACCTATTGATGAACAGAAGACACAGGCAAAGAAATTAATCGATCGCTGCTGTCAGCAGAGAACGCTCTCTGGAACTAGGTTCGTGGTGTTGGTGATCGTGGTGGTGGTGGTGGTATGTGCTGGTGATGTTGACGGTGGTCAGAGACTTCCAGTACGTGTAAAGCATGATGCATAAATGCATCATGGTTAAAATAGGGGGGAAGCAGAAAACATAATCTAAATTAAGCCAAAAAACGTAAATTAAACAAAAATGCAGGGGAAATTTATAAATTTTGCGGAAATATGGGGGGATTTAAAATTATTGCGGAACTAAGGGGGAATTTTCAATATGCATCATTAACTCAGGGGGATGGACGCCCCTGACGGTTGTATTAGCGGTGTTGTTTTTGTTGGTGGTGGAGGCATGAACAGGACCTGCTGCTGGTGGTGGTGTTGATGTTGTTGTTGTTGTTGGCGGCGGCGGAAGTGGTGGTAGTGATGATGATTAATAATAACAACAGTCAACAATGAACCACTCCTCCCTCCCATCCACCGACTAAACACGGTGGTTGCGAACGTGCTTCTAACCATTATATTAATAACCAATCAATATGAAGTTACATAGCGCTCCTTAATATAAACTAATCATATTAACATAAGCTTATTAATTAATAATGTTCATTAGTGATATGTCACATGAATTGTTCTTATAAATTCTTATACTCTGGCTAACTTTATAAGTATGTAATCTAGTAAGCAGTCCCTATTAGCATGCCGTCCTCTCCGAAGTCATTCACCGAATACACCGAAACCTCTGTTCGTATTAAACGTAAGCCATTGAAGATAATAATTATGCCGTCCGTTCTTACCTCCATTTAGCAGCGATGTCACTCACCTGTTCATCTCTCTTTGTAGATTACACAATTACTACATTGTCTTTGACTACGACACAGCAACTTCAAACGACCGAAATCCGTCTAAAATAGCACGCAAGATTTAAACTTTTCCATCTAGTTCAGTATTTATCCGTTGTAGCGGACAATGCGTCGGCGAGTATATACCTGTCTTCTACCTGTATTGGTTGACCTAGATGGCTTGGCGTGGCCGGCCATAACATGCGTGCCTTTCACGCACCTGCTGTGAGACAGTCTAAAGCATCAGCCAATAGGGAGGCGTTGTATCTGCTCCTCTTCAAAACCTTCTCTCTTGTCTACCTGATCCACCCATTTGACATTCGCTGCGGTTCAGTTGTCACTTAGGCTGCAGCCACAATGAGGCCGAATGTTGCTGTTTACAAATGCTCTCATAATTCATTAACTCTAATTATGTCTGAAGCTCCGGGGACCAGCTTATTGACGAGCGCTGACTCCTCTGAGTCAAGTTCTATGGCCAGTTCAGAGACGTCGAATGAGTGCCAGAGAGATGGAGAGAGGAAGAGAAAGACAGACAGACAGAGAACCAGAGTGACAGAGACAAAGAGACAAAGGAAGAGACAGAGATCATAGATAGGGATCACAGTTTTCCACAGACCGAAGGATTTTGAGCCGATCCGCAGTTTTATCCTGAGAATTTTGCGGAATTCGGTACATCGGTCACGTGACTGCTTGTCTCCAATGACAGTTCGAAAGCCTTTTGCTCGGTTTCTTTTATAAGGGGTCATCCATTTATGACGTCCACAAAAAATCTGGTTTTCAACCCCCTTCCCTGTCCACATGCGTCCACATGGGCTGGACCCCCTCCCCCT
>Ga0081606_1000730_pt1 | contig 12033 bp, 12 predicted proteins | sample EareggfetidaYelm_FD_71127 | JGI IMG/M metagenome (GOLD analysis project Ga0081606, IMG submission 71127) | Earthworm egg capsule microbial community from the University of Washington, USA - E. fetida Yelm (SPADES assembly) (version 2) | ecosystem: Host-associated > Annelida > Reproductive system... | reverse complement strand
CATCGAAGCGCATCGCGGCGTTGCATCGCTTGCCAATACGCTCGGTATTGGCTGCGCGATGCGCCTTGCGCTGCGCTCCGATGGCTGCGCGCAGCCTACGACATCTGATCCGTGACGCGACACCAGGTCGTCGAGCTTTTTGGCCGCAGCGCGCGCGCCGGCGGCATCGCGCAGTTGGCTGCTGCCCAAGGCGGCGACGTACAGCGCGGCGGCGCGGTGCGGCAGCGGCTGGCTGGCCCAGCCGCTGCTTTGCGGTTCGGCGATCCATTGGCGCAGGCTGTCCACGCCCGGGTTGGCGAGCACTCTGGCGCGCGCTGCCACCAGTGCGTGTTCCAGCGTCGCGGGCGCCGCCGCCGTGGCGCCGATGGCCGTCGTGCCCGGCGGGATGCGCGCGTGCATGTCGGCGCTGCGCTCGGTGGTCAGCGGGTGGCTGCGCAGATAGGGCCAGGAGCCGTTGTCATTGAGGCGGTTGGCCTGTTGCAGTTTGTCGAACATGCCGACGAAGCCCTGGGGGGCGAAGCCGGCAGGCGCCATCAGCCCGTAGCCGATGCGGTCGGCCTCGCGCTCCATGTCGCGCGAGAAGTTCAGTTGGTTTTGCAGCAGCAGCGCCCGGCCGCCGACCACCAGGGCCTGGGCCGCGTCCGGGTTCTTGCTCGCGGCCAGCGCGCCCAGCACCAGCGCGCCGAGCAACAGCGGTGTCTGTTTTTTTTGCGCGGTGAGCAGGCGCGAGACATGACGCTGGAGGACATGGCTGAGCTCGTGCGCCAGCACCGAGGCCAGTTCATCGCGCGTGCTGGTGACGCCGACCAGACCGAGGTGCAGCCCGAGATAGCCGCCGGGCAGGGCGAAGGCGTTCACGCTCCGGTCGCGCCCGAGCAGCACCTCCCAGGCAAAGCGCTCGTCGAGTTCGGCCGACAGTTCCCCGCGGGCGCGGGCCGCCGCCAGCAGCGACTGCCACAGGCCCTGCACATAGTCCTCCAGCACCGGGTCGTCGATGTAGTCGGGGTCGCGGTAAAGCTCGCGGATGATGCGGTCGCCCAGGCGGCGCTCGGCGCTGCTGCCCAGTTCGCTGCCGTCGCCCAGGGTCGGCAGGCCGGTCTGCGCGCTGGCCGGTGGCGCCCATGCCAGCGCGCACGCGCCCACGGTCAGGGCCAGCAGCGCCCGTTGCACCACGGCTTTGGCCTTGCGGCACAGGAACGGCGGCATCAGAACGGGTCCAGCGCCAGAAATCCCCGGGGCTCGGCCGTGGCGGCGTCCAGCAGCATGGTCCAGGCGGTGCCGCGATCGATCAGCGGCAGGTAGCGCAACTGCGCTGCCGGCTGGCCGCTGTCTGCCACCGCGCGATCGATCCGCGCCGTCTGCTGGGCAAAGCGCTGGCGCAGATCGGTGATCGGCTTGGCCACGGCAAGGATGTCGGCGGTGCTGCTGGCATAGGGCTGCCACAGATCGCAGCGCGCCGGCAGCGCGGCGCCGTCGAGCGCGGCCATCGTGGCGTCATATTGCTCGTCGGCGTCCTTGAAGGGCCGCAGCGCAATCAGCGTGGGGCCGGTGATCGGCAGCTTTTGCAGCGCTGGCGGCGCCTTGGCCAGCAGTTGGTCATCGACATCGATGGCATGGACCACGCTCATGCGGCTGTATTCGAACACCAGATGCACCGGCCGGGCCACGAAGACGGTCCACAGGCCATAGCCCAGGGCCGCCAGTTGCAGCATGCCCACCATGGTGAAGTCCAGCACCAGCTCGCGCCGGCGCTTGGTGCGGTTGAAAATGGCCAAGGTGATCAGCGGCCCCATGATCACGTCGACACTGACCACGAGCAGGAACAGCGTCCGCCCGCCGGAAACGTCCCGGTACGGATACGGGTACCACAGGCCAAAAACCAGCAGCGCTGCCAGCGCTGCAATGCCCAGGCTGATGCCCAGATGAATGCCGCTGGCGCGCAGGCGCCCCGCCCAACCGGCGTGCAGGCGCTCTTTTTCTCTGGCGCACAGGCGCTTTATCCAATTGCGCATGATCGTATGATGCTCCCGTCCGATGTTCGATGATGGTTCAGGCAAAGCCTGTCCCGCACTGTTTTTCCACTGCATGTCCGCACTCACCCACTTCGATGCCCAAGGCCATGCGCACATGGTCGATGTGGCTGCCAAGCCTGCCACCCACCGCATGGCCATTGCCTGCGGGCGGATCGAAATGTTGCCAGAAACGCTGGCGCTGATCAAAACCGGGACGGCGCGCAAAGGGGATGTGCTGGGCGTTGCCCGCATCGCCGGCATACAGGCGGCGAAAAAGACCAGCGAGCTGATCCCGCTGTGCCACCCGCTGGCATTGACCCGCGTCGCGATCGAATTCGACGCCGCAGCCCAGGCCCCGACGGACGCCAGCGGCATATCGTGCACGGCCACCGTGGAGACCGTGGGTCCGACGGGCGTCGAGATGGAAGCCCTGACGGCCGTGCAGATCGCGCTGCTGACCATCTACGACATGTGCAAGGCGGTGGATCGGGGGATGGTCATCCACGGGGTGCGGGTGCTGCAAAAGCATGGCGGAGCGTCGGGCAGTTTCGTCAGCCGCTGAACCGGCCCCGGCTCAGCGCCCGCTGCGCGCCAGATAGCGCTTGCGCCAAAACAGCAGCAGCAACGCCAGCGCGATGAACAGCATCGCCGCCAGCGCCCACCAAAAGCCATTGGCTTTGTCGGTCAGCGGCAGGAACTCGAAGTTCATGCCGAAGATGCCGGCCATCAGGTTCAGCGGCAGGAACACCGCCGTCAGCGCCGTCAGCGTGCGCATGGTGTCGTTGGTGCGCTGGCTCTGCACCGAAAAATGGATTTGCACGGCGGTCTCCGTGCTTTGCTCCAGCCGCCGCACATGGCGCACCACGCGCTCTATGTGTTCGAGCACGTCGCGGCTGCGCACCTCGAGCAGATCCAGCTCGCGCAGGCCCGCCGGGCTGTCGGGCAAGGCCCAGGTCTCCAGCGTCTCGATCCAGTCCTGCAAGGCCGCGCGCTGGCCTTCGCAGATTTCGTCCAGAGCGTGCAGCGCCAGCCGCGCCTGCAGCAGCGAGGCCCAGTTCACGCCACGCGCGCGCGGCTTGAGCAGCTCGGTCTGCCAGTGGTCGAGTTGGCGCGTGAGTTCGCGGCGCAGGTCCAGGTAGCCATCGACCATCAGGTGGATCACGCGCAGCATCAGGTCGGCCGGGCTGCCGGGCAGGCGGGCGCCGGGCAGCGGGCTGCTGCGGCCCTCTGCGGGGCTGGCGCCGGGCAGGGCGGCCAGCAGGCGCGCCGCATAGGCATTGCGCACGGCGCAGTCGTCGGGGTGCACCGTCAGCAGCAATTGGTCGAACAGCGCAAAGCCGACGGGGCTGGTGTCGATGCGCCGCAGCACCGGCGGGCCACGGCGTTTGCCGGCAGGCGCAGGCCCGTCCTGCGGCGCGGCGGCGGCATGGCCCTGCGCGCTGGCCAGCCGGCGGAACACCAGCAGGTCGTACTGCGAGGTGTAGTCGAAATGCGAAGGCAGTTGCGCGTTGAGCAGGTCAGAGACATGCAAGTCCACCAGTTGCAGACCGGCGAGGGCCTGCAGGCTGCCCTGTATGTCCGCCAGCCGGGCCTGGAAGACCGGGCGGGAGCAGGCGATCCAGACAAAGCCCTGCGCCGGCATCCGGGCCGGCAGGGCCGCCAGTTCCTGCACGCCGCCGCCATGGATGTGAAAGATGCGCATGTGGCCCGGGCCGGGGTTCGTCGATGCGTGGATGCCGTGGATGCGTGGGTGCGTGGGTGCCTGAACGCCTGAACGCGCCCGTGGCGCCCGTTCCGTATGCGCTTTGAGCTATCTTTTGAGGAGCAATCTTGCCGCATCGCGGGCAAAGTAGCTCAGCACCCCATCGGCGCCTGCGCGTTTGCAGGCCAGCAGGCATTCCATCATCACGGCGTCGTGGTCGAGCCAGCCATTGGCGGCGGCGGCCTTGATCATCGCGTACTCGCCGCTGACCTGGTAGACGAAGGTGGGCATGCGGAACTCGTCCTTCACGCGGCGCACGATGTCCAGGTACGGCATACCGGGCTTGACCATCACCATGTCGGCGCCTTCGGCGATGTCGATGGCCACCTCGCGCAGGGCCTCGTCGCTGTTGCCGGGGTCCATCTGATAGGTGTTTTTGTCGGCCTGGCCGAGCGCGCTGCGCGAGCCGACGGCGTCGCGGAAAGGGCCGTAGAAGGCGCTGGCGTACTTGGCGCTGTAGGCCATGATGCGGGTGTGGATGTGGCCCTGCACCTCCAGCGCCTCGCGGATCGCGCCGATGCGCCCGTCCATCATGTCGCTGGGGGCGATGATGTCCACGCCGGCCTCGGCATGGGTGAGGGCCTGGCGCGTCAGCAGCGCCACCGTGTCGTCGTTGATGATGTCCCCGGCCGGGCCGAGAACGCCGTCCTGGCCGTGGCTGGTGTAAGGGTCGAGCGCCACATCGGTCATCAGGCCGAGTTCGGGCAACTCCTTCTTCAACGCGCGCACCACGCGCGCAATCAGGCCCTCGGGGTTCAGCGCCTCCTTGGCATCGGGCGTCTTCAGGGCCGGGGCGATGACGGGAAACAGCGCCAGCACGACAATGCCCAGCCGCAGGCAGTCCTCGGCCACGGGCAGCAACAAATCCAGGCTCAGCCGATCGACGCCGGGCATGGACGCAACGGCCTGGCGCTGGTTTTGGCCCTCGTGCACGAACACGGGGTAGATCAGGTCCTGCGGCGCGAGCGCATGTTCGCGCACCAGCGCGCGGGTGAAGGCGTCACGGCGCAGCCGGCGCGGGCGGCTTTGCGGAAAGGGGGCGGGGCTTTGGACAGGCATGGGGAAATTTTGCCTGAAGTCACCAGCGCGCAGCGCCGGTGCTGCCTGCCCCTCATGCTCCGGCATTGCGCATCAGGCCGATGACCCAAGCCCATGGCGCGTTCGGCAAGGCCGTTCGACAAGGCTTTTCCCCCCGGGGTTGGAACAGGTCTCAGGCCGACGCCATCAAGGCATCGTCGAAGATCGCCACTGCGCGCGTCCAGCCTGCCGAAGCGCCACGGATCTTGTGCGGAAAGCAGCTGATGAAAAAGCCCGTCGGCGGCAGCACCTCCAGGTTGTGCAACTTCTCCAGGTGGCAGTAGCCGATCTCGCGGCCTGCCTTGTGGCCTTCCCAGATCAGCGATGCGTCCTGCGTTTGGCCGTATTTCTTCGCGGTGTGCACGAAGGGCGCGTCCCAGCTCCAGGCGTCGGTGCCGGTCAGGCGCACGCCGCGCTCGAGCAGATACATCGTGGCTTTGTAGCCCATGCCCGCGCCGGCCGACACATAGTCGCCGTGGCCGTAGCGCGAGCCGGCGCGCGTGTTGACCAGCACGATTTCGAGCGCGCTCAGCGTGTGGCCGATGCGCTGGAGTTCGGCCTGAACGTCGTCGACCGTGACCACGTAACCGTCAGCGAAGTGGCGAAAATCCAGCTTCACGCCGGGCTGGAAGCACCAATCGAGCGGCACCTCGTCGATCGCGATGGCTGGCCGGCGCTTGCCCAGCGCCTTGTCCATGGTCGAGTGAAAGTGATAGGGCGCATCGAGGTGCGTGCCGTTGTGCGTGGACATCTGTACCCGTTCCACGGCCCAGCCTTCGCCATCGGGCAGGTCTGCGCGCTGCAAGCCTGGAAAGAAGGACGCGATCTGCTCATAGGTCTGATCGTGCGTGAAGTACTCGATCTTCGGCGCGAAGGCCGGCGGGTCGGAGAGCACGTCGTTTTCCAGGAAGATCGACAGGTCGACAAACTTGCGTGGCATGGGCGTATCCCGGGTGGGGGTGGGTGGGTGGATGGAGGGTTCTGCACATCAGGGGTGCTGCCAGCGCAGCCAGCGCTTTTCTGCGCCGGCCAGCAGCGCGTTGCTGACAAAGCCGATGCCGCCGAGCAGCGCGATGCCGGCGAACAAATCGCTCGCGCGAAAGGCGCGCGCGGCCAGAAGAATGGCCTGGCCCAGGCCGCTTTGCGCGGCGATCATTTCACCGACCACCGCCACGATCAGGGCAACGGTCAGCGCCAGCCTCATGCCGGCCAGGATATCGGGCATGGCGTTGGGCAGGCCCATCTTCCAGACCTGGGCGCCACGCGACATCTGCAGGCAGCGCGCCACTTCCGACAGGCGCGGCTCCAGCGTCGCCAGGCCGTGCACCGTGGCCAGCAGCACCGGCCACATCGCGCCGAAAGCGACCACGGACAGCACCGTGCCGCGATTCAACCCGAAGATCGATAGCGCCAGCGGCAGCAACGCCGAAGCGGGCAGCGGCCGGATGAATTCGAGCGTCGGCTGCACCCAGGCACGCGCCACCGGCGACACGCCGATGGCCGTGCCCAGCAGTACACCGAAGAGCGAGGCCAGCAGCCAGCCCTGCAGCATGTGGCCGACGGTGGCCTGCGTGAAGGCGATCAGTTCGCCGTTGCCGGCGTCCCGCGAAAGATCGAGCCCTTCGAGCAGGCTGGCAAAGACGGCTTGCGGTGTCGGCAAGAACACGCGGCTCACCCAGCCCGCGTTGCTCGCGCCCCACCACAGCGCAACCAGCGCGCCGAGGACGGCGAGCGCACCGAGCGCGCCAAGACCATCGGCGCCCGGGCGCGGGTGCCCGTTGCCGTTCATGACAGCGCCCCCATGCGCCGCGCCACCAGCCGCTGCAAAAGCACCATGCCGGCATTGACCGCAAAGCCCACCACGCCGATCCAGCCGAGCCACGCGAGCATCAGCGCAGGCTCGAAACTCTGCTGCGCAATCATCATCGCGTAGCCCATGCCGTAGGGGTTGGCCGCAATCTCCACCGTCACGGCCACCACCAGCGCCAGCGCCACGCCAAGCCGCAACGCGACAAACAGGCGCGGCACGATGGCCGGCAGCACGATCTTGAAAGTCCGCTCGCGTGCCGACAGACCCAGCACGCGGCTGACTTCGAGCAGCCGGGGCTCGATCTGCTGCACCGCCGACTGCACCAGCACCAGCAGCGGCCAAAAGGTGGCGAAGGCGACGATGCCCAGTTCCATGCGCACGCCAAAGCCGAAGGCCAGCATCGACAGCGGAATCAGCGCAACGCAAGGCACGGGCCGCAGCACCTCGATCGACAAAAAACCCAGTTGCGCCGCGCGGCGCGAGATCCCGAGCACCAGTCCGAGCGCCAGCCCGAGCGCCGTGCCCAGCAGCAGGCCGAGCGCCGCCGTGCCGAGCGTAAAGCCTGTGGCTTGCCAGAGCGAGCCGTCCAGCGCCGCACCGACCAAAGCCCTGGTCGCAGCGCTCGGCGGCGCAAGCGCATCGCTGCCCAGCGCGGCTGCGCGCCGCGCGTACCACTCGAAGGCAGCGGCCAGCAGCGCAGGAAACACCCACGGCCGCAGCCAGCGCAACAAGCGGCCCTGTGCCATTTCAGTCATGGCTGTGCTCGATGAAAGCGAACAGCTCGCGCCGCAATCGCAGGTAGTCCGGATGTTCCTTGGTCGTCAGATGGTCGCGCGGACGCTCAAGCCTCACGTCGATCATCCGCGCCAGGCTCGGCCGCCCCGGGCCAGGGTTGGCGCGCAGCGCGATCACGCGGTCTGCCAAGTAGATGGCTTCTTCGAGATCGTGCGTGACAAAGAGCACCGTCAGCCCGTCGTCGCGCACCAGCCGCGCCAGTTCGTCCTGCAAGCTCTGGCGCGTGAGCGCATCGAGCGCGCCAAAAGGCTCGTCCATCATCATCAACTCGGGCTTTTGCGCCAGGCAACGCGCAATCTGCACGCGCTGCTGCATGCCGCCCGACAACTGCACCGGGAACTTTTGCGCATGTTTGACCAGACCGACCTTGCCCAGCACATCGGCGATGCGCGGCCCGCGCTCGGCCGCAGGCACGCCGGCCGCCTCGAATGCCAGGCTCACATTGCCTGCCACCGTGCGCCAAGGCAGTAGCGCGCGGCCGTAGTCCTGGAACACAAAGGCCACCTCGCGCACAGGCCCGGTCATCTTCACGCCGTTGCGCCGCACTTCGCCGGCGCTGGCGCGGACCAGCCCGCTGGCTGCGCGCAGCAGCGTGGTTTTGCCGCACCCGCTCGGGCCCACGATGCAGACGAACTCGCCATGCGCCACGTCGAACGAGGTGGGCGTCAGAATCTCGCGCCCGCCGAACCGGATCGCCACGCCGTCCAGGCGCAGGAAGGGCGCGGGCGGCGCCGCAGAACCTGCGGGCGCTCGCAATGCGCCGGGCGCTGCCGCCGTCGAGGCGGCAGATGCGGTGATCGATGCGGGAGCGCAGATCACAGTCACTTGACGATCAACCGCGCAACGTCGATGTCCGTCTTGAGCATGTCCTGCTCCTTCATCAGAGCGCTCCAGTAAGCCAGTTGCCGGTCGCTCACCATCGGGCCGGGCGGCGAGATCTGCAACTTGACCAGCACCTCGGGCGGCAGTTTGATGTACTTGCCGATCGCGGCGCGCACCTTTGCGTCGTTTTTGGGCTGCTGCATGAAGTCCGCGGATTCGAGCAGCGCCTGGCGAAAGGCGTGCACCGCCGCAGGGTTGCTGGCGACCCACTCGCGCTTGGCCGCGTGCACGATGGTCTGGTTGTTCTCCGGCAGGAAGGTCGAGTAGTACGAGGCCACGTAGCCCGCGCCGCTGTCGGTGATGCGGCTCATGAACGGGTCGGCCGACACCACCGCGTCCACCGAGCCGCCGCGCAGCAAGTCGCCGTGCTGCGGGAACGCGACCTCGACGAAGTGGACCTTGCGGTAATCCACGCCGCTGTTCTTGAGCCATGCGCGGAAGGTCACATGCAGGAAGGCGCCAAGGCCCGGCACGCCGATCTTCTTGCCCACGCAGTCCTGCGCGCTCTTGATGCCGGAGCCTGCGCGCGCCACCAGGCCGAAACTGGTGATGGTCTTGGACGTGAGCGCGCCGCCGGCCACCAGCACCAGGTCCAGCCCGCCGTCCACCGCCTGCAAGAACACCGAAGGCGTGGGCCCGCCGATCTGCAGCGAGTCCGATTGCAGCGCCGCCGGAATGATGGAGTTCAGCGCAATGAACTTCAGTTCCACGTCCAGGTTGCGCCTCTTGAAGCCGCCTTCTTCTGCCGCCACGAAGACCGAGGCGAAGTCGGTCACCGCCGTGTAGCCGAACACGATCTTCGGGTTCGACTGCGCGCGCACAGCCGGCGCAGTGGCGGCGGCAAGCGCCCATAGCAGGGAGCGTCTTTTCAGCGTCATGTCAGTTCACTCCCGGGGATGGTTTCTTGCGCGCGCCCGGGCGGGGGGCGCGGCAGCGCGGCGCGCAGGCCGCCGACGATGAAGTTCACGAGCATCGGCGCCACGGCCGGGTCGCTGCGCTTGTTCTGGCCATGCGAGAGGCGTTCGATGCGCGTGTCGCTCAGGTGGTGCAGCAGCGCGCCAAGAGTGAACTGATAGCCCCACGCCACCTGGCTGCGCGTGGCATGAGGCAGCGCGAGGTGGAGCGCGTCGATATAGGCCTGTGCCAACGGGTCGAAGTAGCCGCGCAGCACGCGATCGACTTCCGCCGTGGCATGGCCCAACTCGCGCGAGACCAGCAGCGCGTAGTACTCGCCCTCGGCGCCCGCGCGCAGGGCCAGCACCGGGCCGGTGAAGACCTCGATGATGCGCACCAGCGTGCGCGGATCATCGGGGTCGTTGTCCAGCGCAGCCAAGCCGGCCAGCCGTTCGTCGATGGTGTGGCTCCAGTGCTCGAAGATGGCATGAAAGAGCGCGTGCTTGGGGCCGAAGTAATAGCCCACCAGCGCCAGCGGCACACCGGCTTGCTCGGCGATCTGGCGGATCGTCACCGCGTGGTAGCCGTGCTGCGCGAAGAGCTTTTCGGCCGCCAGCAGGATGGCCTGCCGGCGGTCGGGCCGGCCGGCCTCGGTGATCGCGGCGGTCCGGCGGGCGCTGCGCTCGACGATAGGGGTACGGGCCTGCATCGGGCCTATTGCACATGTGTACAAATATCTTGTACATGCGTACAAACCCTGGCGGCGCACCCCATGGCAAGCCGCCATCGGCCTCAGGCAGCGGTTCTGCGCCCGGGCACGTAAACTGCGGCCATGCTCTGGATCAAAGCCTTTCACATCGTCTTCGTGACCTGCTGGTTCGCCGGCCTGTTTTACCTGCCGCGCATCTTCGTGAATCTGGCGCTGCTCGCCCCGGGCGCTGCCGCCGAGCGCGAGCGCCTGTTGCTGATGGCCCGCAAGCTGCTGCGCTTTACCACGCTGCTGTCGGCGCCGGCGCTGGCGCTGGGGGTCTGGCTCTGGCTCGGCTACGGCATTGGCCGCGGCCCGGGCAGCGGCTGGATGCACGCCAAGCTCGCCGTGGTGCTGCTGGTGATCGGTTACCACCATGGCTGCGGCCGGCTGTTGCGCCAACTGGCCGATGGCCGTTGCCGCCGCAGCCCGGTGTGGCTGCGCTGGTTCAACGAACTGCCGCTGCTGCTGCTGACGGCGGCGGTGCTGCTGGTGGTGCTCAAGCCGTTTTGACGCCAGCGCGCATGCACCAGAGCTCCGCGGGGCCGCTGGCGCTGAGCTACGCGGCGCTGATCGTCTTTGCCAGCCTGTTCCCGTTCGAGGGCTGGCGCGCGCAGGGCATCGACCCGCTGGTGTTTCTGCTGGCGGCGCTGCCCCCGCCATACTGGACTTGGTTCGATGTGCTGACCAATGCCGCAGGCTATGCGCCGCTGGGTTTTTTGCTGGCGCTGGGCCTGCTGCGCACAGGCTCGGGCCGCAGGGCGGTGCTGCTGGCCACGCTGGCGGGGGCGCTGCTGTCGCTGGCAATGGAGTTCTTGCAGATCTATCTGCCCCGGCGGGTGCCGTCCAACCTGGATCTGGCGCTCAATGCCGCTGGCGCGCTGGCGGGGGCCTCGATCGCGGCCTTGCTGGAGCGCCTGGGCGTGCTCGGGCGCTGGCACGATTGGCGCGAGCGCTGGCTCCTGCCCGATGCCCGCGGCGCCATGGTGCTGCTGGCCCTGTGGCCGCCGGCATTGCTGTTTCCGGCCGCCGTGCCTTTCGGGCTGGGCCAGGTGCAGCAGCGGCTGGAGACGGCGCTGACCGGCTGGCTGGCCCATACCCCATCGATCCCGTCGATGCCGTCGATGCCGTCGATCCCGCTGCCCGATGGCCTGCCATTGCGCCAGACCGCGCTGGCGCCGCTGTCCCCCGGTGGCGAACTGCTATGCGTCGCGCTGGGGCTGCTCGCCCCCTGCCTGTTGGGCTATTGCGTGATCCGCCGGGCGCGGCACCGCGTGCTGCTGGCGCTGGCGCTGGCGGCACTGGGCATCGCGCTCACGGCGCTGTCGGCCGCGCTGAGTTGGGGCCCGGTCCATGCCTGGCAGTGGCTGAACCGGCCCGCGCGCGCCGGGCTTTGGGCTGCGCTGGCGCTGGCCTTGCTGCTGCTCGCCCTGCCGCGCCGGGCCTGCGCGGCCATGCTGCTGCTGGCGCTGGTCTGGCAGTTGGCGCTGCTCAACCAGGCGCCCACCAGCGCTTACTTTGCCCAGACCTTGCAGCTTTGGGAGCAGGGCCGCTTCATCCGCTTTTATGGCCTGGGCCAGTGGCTCGGCTGGCTCTGGCCCTATGCCACATTGCTGTATGTGCTGCTGCGGGTATCGGGCCGGCAGCGGCATGAGCCGCTTTCCTGAAACCTGTGCACCAGACAGGCAGCGGCCGCCGGGGTGATGGGTTGCCGCTACGCTATATTCTGGCAGTGGAATTTGTTCCACGGTTGTCAGCGGTGCAAATCGTTGTTGCGCCCCCGCCGGGTGGGTAACAGGCATCGCTGACACCATCGCCTCTTACTCGTCTCCTACGGCCCTGGCCGCAAGAGACGAACGGAACCCGACCAAGCTCTTGCATCCATCCATTCCATCGAAAGGAAAGCACCGTGATCGTCGCCCGCCCCCCTGCATCAGCGCATCAGCGCATCAGCGCATCAGCGCATCAGCGCATCAGCGCATCAGCGCATCAGCGCATCAGCGCATCAGCGCATCAGCGCATCAGCGCATCAGCGCATCAGCGCATCAGCGCA
>Ga0081606_1000729_pt1 | contig 12045 bp, 10 predicted proteins | sample EareggfetidaYelm_FD_71127 | JGI IMG/M metagenome (GOLD analysis project Ga0081606, IMG submission 71127) | Earthworm egg capsule microbial community from the University of Washington, USA - E. fetida Yelm (SPADES assembly) (version 2) | ecosystem: Host-associated > Annelida > Reproductive system... | reverse complement strand
AACCTTATCAGATCTTGAAAATACCAAAGCTGCAATCAGTAGAAAAGGTTCGGGTTCAGAATTGATGGCTTACGTGAATGCCGGAAATCAAAATTGGGAAACCAAAAACCTGCAATTTGAAATAGTCAACACGATTGATGGTGCTGTTGAAGCTTTGACCAATGGATCAGCCGATTATTTTATGTGGGAACGTTTTATGACCAAACCGCTTGTCGACAAAGGAATTTTTCGCAGAATCGCCGATTGCCCAACGCCATGGCCGTGTTTTGTAATTGCAGTCCGCAACGAAATTTTAGAAAAACATCCGGGAACGATTCGCAGGATCCTGGAAATCATCAACAATACGACTTCGGAATTTAAAGACATTCCGAGTATCGACCGTACTTTAGCGTCACGTTACGAACAAAAACCTGAAGACATCCGCGAGTGGCTTTCACTAACCAAATGGTCGCAGAAAAATTTATCCGAAGAAATGTTAAACAAAGTTCAAAATCAACTGTTTGAACTTTCTGTTATCGATAAAAAAGGTACTTTTGCTGAAATTGTAAAATCGCTATAGCTTTTTCACACTTTGGCCTGCTATGATAAAACTCCGGGATATTCCTTTCCAAAAAATAAAAGACAAACTCCGGATTAAAAAACCGTGGGACAATGTCATTATTTTTGTGCTCAACATCCTGATAGCGATTCCGGTTTTTATCATCATTCACCAAAATATTATCGATCCGAACTGGTATTTCCAAATTGACCGGATTTTGCTGTTCATCGGAATTGTCGCGGTTATCCAACTAATATTAAGGCTATTGCGAACAATCATTATTGCTTGTATCGCCATTTACCTGATTGTTTTAATATTCGGAAGCTTATCCGGAAATTACGGTTTCGCAAGTATTTTCGAAGATTACAATTACATGATCTATTCCATGTCCGACAGCCCGAACCCACAGGATTTAATTTTGTCGAAACTGCTTCCGTTCCCTAATAAATCAAAAATCATTGCAGCCGTCGAATACGAAAATCCGAAAATCAGAAACTTTGCCGTAAAAGCCACGACTAAAGATTTTAAAGACATTCGCGGTTATGCCAAATACCGCACGATCATTCAGTGTTTTGCCGTGTTTAAGGAAATCAACAGCAACTGGAATTATGTCAGCGATCCTAAAGGACGCGATTATATAGCAAAAGCTACGGAATCTTTACTGTATTTGTCCGGTGATTGCGACGACCATTCTGTGCTTATGGCGGCTTGTGTCAAATCTATTGGCGGCACTCCAAGGCTGATCCACACGGGCGGGCATATTTACCCTGAAATTTTAATTGGTGATAAAAACGACCTTGAAACGATCAATTACCTGATTAAAAAAGTATTGTTTGTGAAAGAAAGTAAAGGCAGACAAATCCATTACCATATTGACGAGCGCGGGCAAATTTGGCTGAATTTAGATTATACGGCGACATATCCCGGTGGGCCATTTATGTCTGAGGAAATTTTGGGTGCTTTGACTTTGTGATTATTTTAGCCAAAAAATTACCATTCAACTGCTCTTTTTCCAATACTTTTCAGATAATCATTTGCTTTGCTAAAATGTTTGTTCCCAAACCAATGGCCTTTATTCGCGCTCAATGGCGACGGATGTCCGGATTCTAAAACCAGATGTTTGCTGCGATTGATTTTTGCGCCTTTCTTTTTCGCATAACCGCCCCATAAAAGGAAAACAACATTTGATTTTTCATCAGAAACTTTTTGGATAACCGCATCTGTAAACGTTTCCCAGCCTTTATTTTGATGGCTAGCGGCTTCGTGCGCACGAACGGTTAGTACGGCATTTAATAACAAAACGCCTTGTGCCGCCCAACGTTCCAGATTTCCGGATTGTGGCGATGGCTGATTTAAATCGGTTTGAATTTCGCGGAAAATATTTTGCAATGATGGCGGAAAAGCCACACCGTCATGAACAGAAAAACACAAACCATTGGCTTGCCCCGGCCCATGATACGGATCTTGCCCAATAATAACCACTTCGAGTTTGTCAAACGGGCAACTGTCAAATGCAGCGAAAATCTCTTTTCCGGGCGGATAACATTTAGTTGTCGCATATTCGGATTTTACAAATTGGATCAAAGCCTCGAAATACGGTTTGTCGAATTCGCTGCTTAATATTTTTTTCCACGAAGGTTCAATGTTTATGTCCATTATTGTTATAATTTCCAACAAAAATAACCAATTCGAAACTTAAAACCATTGCTCGATTATGTGAATTTGTTGCACAAAAACTTGCTGTTTTTTGAGTAAATTTGTAACGCTAAAATTGCAGAAAAGAAAAATGATATCGATTACAGAAAAAACACTCCAGGATTTACAATTTCCAACGGTTCTTGACACCATTTCGGAAATGTGTAATACCGATCTTGGAAAACAAAAAGCTTTAGAAATTACGCCTTTCCGTGAAAAGGAAACGTTGATGCAGGCTTTATACCAAACTTCAGAATATGTTTCGTCCTACCAGAATAACAATTCGATCCCAAACCACGGATTTGATTCGATTGCACATGAAATAAAATTCCTGGCGATTGAAGACAGTTTTCTGGAAGCCGGAAGCTTCAGGAAAATTGCATCGATTTCGGAAACGACAAATGTTTTGTTGCAGTATTTTAAAAAATTTGATGATTATTACCCAACGTTGCACCTTAAAGCGTCAACGGTTGAACTGACTGCCGAAATCATCAAAAAAATTGACGAAGTTATTGATAAATACGGCGAGATCAAAGACAGTGCTTCACCTGTTTTACAAGACATCAGGCGTAATATGAATGCGGTTCGCGGTAAAGTGAACCAGAGTTTCGGAACGGCTTTAACGCAATACCATGGCCTTGGATATCTGGATGATATTAAAGAAAGTTTTGTGCAAAATCGCCGTGTCCTTGCCGTTTTGGCAATGTACCGGAGAAAAGTCAAAGGTTCGATTCTGGGAAGCTCAAAAACCGGAAGTATCGCATATATAGAACCGGAAGCGACATTAAAATACTCACGCGAACTTGCCAATCTGGAATACGAGGAAAAGGAAGAAATCATGCGGATTTTGAAGCAATTATCGAATACGATACGACCGTTTCAGCCGCTTTTGGTTCAGTATCAGGAATTTTTGAGCGATATCGACGTCATTTCGGCGAAAGCCAAATATGCTAACCGAATTAACGGGATTTTGCCAAATATTAATGAAGAACGCCGGTTGTATTTTCGCGAAGCCTTCCATCCTATTTTATATCTGACGAATTTACAGAAGAAAGAAAAAACGTTTCCACAAACGATTGAACTCAGTCAGGAAAATAGAATTATTGTCATTTCCGGACCGAATGCCGGAGGGAAAACGATCTCTTTAAAAACCGTTGGTTTGTTGCAATTAATGCTGCAATCCGGTATGCTGATTCCTGTTCATGAACGCAGCGAGACGTTTTTATTTGACAGGATCCTGACTGATATCGGAGACAATCAATCTATTGAAAATCATTTAAGTACGTACAGTTACCGGTTAAAGAACATGAATTACTTTCTGAAGAAATGCAATCAGAAAACCATGTTTTTAATCGATGAATTCGGGACTGGATCTGATCCGGAATTGGGTGGCGCATTGGCAGAAATTTTTCTGGAAGAGTTTTACCATAGGGAAGCTTTCGGGATTATTACGACGCATTATTCGAACCTGAAAATCCTCGCAAACGAACTGCCATTTGCGATGAATGCGAATATGATGTTTGACGAAAAATCGCTTGAACCGTTGTATAAACTTGTTTTGGGAGAAGCCGGAAGTTCGTTTACGTTTGAGGTCGCACAAAAAAATGGGATCCCTTATGGATTGATTAATCGGGCGAAGAAAAAGATTGAAGTGGGCAAAGTTCGATTTGACAAAACCATTGCCACTTTGCAAAAAGAACGCTCAAAACTTGAAAAAACGTCGCAAACACTCAAAGAAGAAGAAACCAAAGCGCGTGAGGAAAGCAAAAAAATGGAAACCATCAATGTAAAAATCAAACAGAAACTGGAGAGTTATCAGGAATTATATGACAGCAACCAGCGAATTATTTACATGGGCCAGAAAATTGATGATATTGCCGAGAAATACTTCAATAACAAAAATAAAAAAGAATTGATTGGGGAATTTCTGAAAGTCATTGAAATTGAAAACTCCAAACGCAAAAAGGTAACGCCCAAAGAAAGCAAAGTCATCCAGGAGAAAAAAAAGGAAATCATTAAAGAAGTTACAGTTCAGGTCGAAGAAATCCGGCAGGAGAAAAAAGAAAAAAAAATTAAGGCGGCGATGGTTCCGCCAAAACCAAGACATGTTTTAAGAGTTGGTGACCGTGTGCGTATGATTGATGGAAAATCCGTTGGCAGCATTGACAATATCGAAAAGAACAAAGCCGTAGTTAATTACGGAATATTCACCTCTAAAGTCAGTCTTGACGAATTGGAACTTGTAGAGGCTAAAAAGAAGTGAGTATTGAGAATTGAGATTAAAAACGTTCTCATCGCCAGTACCAGTACTCAATACTCATTATTCAAAACTAAAAATCTAACTATGGAAAATTTACCTGAAGATAAAAAGATTATACTGTTTGACGGCGTTTGTAATTTGTGCAATTCGGCTGTACAGTTTGTCATTAAAAACGATAAAAAAGATTTGTTTCGCTTTGCGGCATTGCAATCAGAGATTGGGGAACAGATTTTAAAACACATTGCGATCGATCCGAAAAACATTGATAGCATCATTTTATATGAACCCGGAGTGGCTTACTATTATAAGTCTTCGGCGGCCATTGAAATTGCTAAGGATTTAGGTGGGTTTTGGAATTTAAGCACGCTTTTTAAAATAATTCCGGCACTTATCAGAAACCCGGTTTATGATTTTGTAGCCCGAAACCGTTACAAATGGTATGGGAAACAGGAAAGTTGCATGATTCCGACGCCTGAATTAAAAGCCAAATTTTTATAAACAAAAAACTCCCCAATTTCTTGGGGAGTTTTTATTTATGATTGAACTAAATAAATTAGTTTTTGATCACTTTTTTAACGACAGAACCTTTATCGCTGTTGATTTTCATCATATAAACTCCTGAAGAAAGATCAGAAACATTCATTTGAACATTTGATACTTTTTCGTAAGAAGCTTCTTTTACTACTCTTCCGTTCAAATCCATAACCGTAATTTTATTTACGTTGATGTTTTGAGTGTTAGAAACGTTTACAACATTATTGATTGGGTTTGGTGCAATAGTAAAAGTACCTTTATCAACATTAACATTATTAACAGCCAATAGGCTTTCTTCAGCTACAGCTCTGATAACGTAATTATCAAATTTGGTAGCGCTCGCAACACTATTTGCTCCACCAGTTGTTTGAACAGCAGTGATCAGGAAGTCAACTTCTGCAGGAACCATTCCAGCTGCAGCACCATCACCTCCAATATAGAAACCTGGGCCTTTCCATACGATCTCGCCAGTAGCAACATTTAGACTGAAACCAATTCTTGACCAAGTGTTAGCTGGTAAAATAACGTCAACACCAGCAGTTCCTGATAGTGTAAATGTATAAAGACCTGTTCCTCCTGTACCTGTATAATATGCAAGACCTTTTAAAGCTCTGGTATCTGCATTAAGTACGAAACCACCAAGTGTTAATGTTCCGTCAGCATTGAAAATCTGAACACGGATTCCATTTTTACTTGTTGTAGTTCCCGGGTTAATTTCAAATTCTACCTCGAAAATTTCATTTCCAGCGTCTCTGAATTCCCAAGCATCAGCAGTACCGTCTTTCCATAAATATCTATTACCTGTAGTACCTGTAGCACCTTTTAATTGCAATACATATCCATGATCACCTGCTTCATCTATGATTTGATAATCAGCGACAGCACCATTAAATGCTTTAAAACCACCCTGTCCGGCAGCAGCTCCAGTAACATCAGTTGTAACATTTCCTAAGGTGTAATCAGTAAAATTCCCTGAATCAAGCACTTGAGCATTTGCTGCAAAAGCAGAAACAATCAGAGAAAGTGTGAGTAATTGTTTTTTCATAATTTATAGTTTTTATTTTAGTTTCCAAAGCTATTAAAAATACTCTTAAAAAAATCCTGCGAATAGTTAATTTTTGTAAAAAAAACCTTTCCTGATTTTTAGCTGATTTTCAACAGGTTTTCCAATGCCGGATATTATTTTTTAACGACTTTTTTAACAACCGAGCCTTTATCGGATGAAATACTCATCATGTAAATCCCTTTTGACAATTCGGATAAGTCCATCTGAATATCTGAAATTCCTTTAAAAACAGCTTCTTTTACAATCCTACCATTCATATCCACAATAATGATTTTTTCAATTGCCGTACCTTTTGCAGCAATATTAATGACTTCATTTACAGGATTTGGAAAAACGACAATATTGCTATCAATGGTATTACCGACATCGCTTACATTTAATAACATGTCTGTCGCAACAGCCCTGACAACGTAATTATCAAATCTCGCTGTACTGGCCACTGTATTTTCTGCACCATCGGCATCAATAGCAGTGGCAATGAAATAAATTCTGTCGGGATTTTGTCCTGCTGTTGTTCCATTTGTAAAAGCATCAAATCCCGGACCCTTCCAGATTACCTTCCCATCACTTTTTTTGAAACTAATTCCGAGTCTTACCCAAGTATCCGCAGGAAGCGTTACATCGGGGTTGCTCGTTGTTCCCAAACTATACCGGTAGGTTCCATTGCCGGGATCGTCTTCATAATAAGCCAATCCGCTTATGATCTTAGTACTTTGAGCAATCATGTAACCTGCCAGTACTTTAGACAAATCTGCGTTGTATATGTTAAGCCTGATAGAATTTTGGCTTGTAGTAATTGGCCCGGTAAAATAATCAAACTCAACTTCAAGTATATCGTTCCCCGTATCTCTAGCCGCCCATGCTGAGGCCAGGCCGTTTTTCCACATAAAACGATCTACTGTTGAAGTAGCAGAACCCGTAATTTGAAAAACCCTGCCGTGCTCGACGCCGCCGTTTAATATTCTGTAATCAGAGTTATCGCCACCTAAAGTAAAAAAACCGCCTTGGCCGGCAGTATTTCCTGTAGTAAGTGTCCCAATGTTTCCATTAGTGTAAGAAGTAAAATCGCTAGCTTCAATCAATTGTCCTGTAGCATTGTAAATTCCGGCCAGCATTGTCAAAGAAAGTAGAATTTTTTTCATGTTTTAATTGTGTTAATTGTAAAATTCACGTGAAGTTAGAATAATTTTTGCTTTTATTTCAAACCCAACACCTGTTTTTTTTATTAATTATTCATTTTTTTCCCATTTTCCAACTACAGAAGTTGCCAATGCATTTCCTAAAACATTGGTCGCACTTCTAAACATATCGCAAAAGTGATCTATCGGTAAAATAAGTGCAATACCTTCGATCGGGATTTTAAACATTCCACAAGTTGCGGCCACGACAACCAAACTGGCTCTTGGTACTCCGGCGATTCCTTTGCTGGTCAGCATCAGTACAAAAAGCATCGTAAATTGGGTTCCAATGCTCAAATCGATACCATAGGCCTGTGCGATAAAAATGCTCGCAAAAGTCATATACATCATGCTTCCGTCAAGGTTAAAAGAATAACCCAATGGCAGCATAAAGGAAACAATGCGGTCTTTTACGCCAAAACGCTCCAGCTCTTCCGTAAGTTTTGGAAACACGGCTTCACTACTGGTTGTTCCGAAAGCAATGATTAACGGCCCGACGATTCTTTGCAACAAAATACCCATTGTTTTTCCAAGGAACATATAACCAACCACGAGTAAAACGATCCAAAGGCTTGAAATTCCCACTAAAAATGACCCGAAGAATTTGGCATAAGTCAATATCAAATCGGTAAAATCGCGAATGGCAAAAACCCCTGCAATTGCTCCAAAAACCCCGATCGGTGCAAATTTCATTACATAATTGACCATTTTTAAAACGATATGCGAAGTTTTATCCAAAGCATTCACAACCGGTTTTGCATGATCGCCGATGGAGGCTGCTGCCAATCCGAAGAAGATCGAGAAAATTACAATTTGAAGGATTTCATTGGTAGCCATCGCTTCTACGATACTTTTCGGGATGATGTGCTCGATAAAATTCTGGGCTGAAAAAACATGTGTTTTCTCTGTTACTTCTGAAGCTGTCGATAAATCAACATCAGACAAATTCAAACCCACTCCCGGCTGCAACACATTTACCCAAAACATTCCGATTAATAGTGAAATAAACGATGCTGTGAAAAACCAGCCTAAAGCTTTACCTCCTATTCTTCCTACGGCTTTAATATCACCGAGTTTTGCGATTCCAACCACTAAAGTTGTAAAAACCAAAGGTGCGATAATCATTTGAACCAACCGGATAAAAACGGTCGCGAGTAATTTAATATACGTACTGAACTCCTTTGCATATTCCGGCGTCGTATTGTTGTGGATCAGGATGCCCAGAATGGCACCAATAATCATGGCGATCAGGATTTGCGTGGTCAGATTTGATAAAAAGGAAGGTTTTGTTTTTTCGGTAGTGGTCATTATTTTGAAATTGATTAGGCTTGGCGATGCACTTTTGCAGTCTCATTACTGTTTACTGCATTTTCTCAGCCAAGATAAATGTTTTTTCGTGAACTGACAATTTCCAACCTATGAAAACCAACCGCCTTATTGGCAAATCTACTGCCGATAGTTTAAACATATCAAGCTTACGCTTCAGAATGTTTTTTTACAACTGTTTGAATTTCAAATGCAATACAAAGCATGTTCGCAAGAAAGCCATGAGGGAACAGAAATCAATTTACTGTTCCTATTGCCCCAAAGCATTACTTTTTCTGAAATAACGGGCGCTTTCATAAAGTGGTTTGAAGAGAAATTGTGAACTACATCAAAAAACTTTCTTTGAATAATATAATCTGGGAAAAACTTTTGTGTGAAAAATTTTTAAATAAATATTTTCACACAAAATCTGTGTGGATTTTTTAAAATTGAAAAAATCCACACACTTATTTTATCAAAAATTTTTAGTACCATTAATAAAGTTCCTTCCAGAAATAGGAATGACAAAAAGTTATAAATATTTGGTCATGCAATCATGTCAATTGAATGAAAGACATTCATCGGTGAAAGATAAATTTGAAAACTGTGCGCAAATAATTTTCTTATCAATAGTTTGGAAAATTCCAGTAACAGCCGCTTCACTCAATTGCAAAATTTTTGGTTTCCGGAACTTGTTGTTTCACGCAGAAATATCCTTTTTGGTGGAGAAAACTGCTTCGCCAATTCGCTATCTCTTAGGTTAGTTTGCTTGGATTCAAAACACAATATTTACAGATACATTTTATTGATCAAATAAAAATCGGCCAGAACAATCGCTGCCATCGCTTCAACAATAGGAACGGCGCGCGGCACCACACAAGGATCATGTCGGCCTTTGCCTTGCATTTCTACAAAATTCCCATGGTTGTCTATTGTTTGTTGCTTTTGCATAATCGTTGCAACGGGTTTAAAAGCGACTCGGAAATAAATATCCATCCCGTTTGAAATCCCGCCCTGAATGCCGCCAGAAAGGTTCGATTGTGTAGTTCCGTCGGCGTTGTACAAATCGTTGTGTTCGCTGCCTTTCATTTTCGCACCACAGAAACCACTGCCGTATTCAAAACCTTTTACGGCATTGATCGACAACATAGCTTTTCCAAGTTCTGCATGCAATTTATCAAAAACGGGCTCGCCTAAACCGATCGGTACATTTTGAATGACGCAGGTCACAGTCCCACCAACAGTATCGCCGTCTTTCCGGATTTCGCGAATGTAAGCTTCCATTTTTTCAGCACTGGCTTCATCGGGACAACGCACCGGATTGCTTTCAGTTTTTGAAAAATCAAGCGCCTGATACGGTTTGTCAATAAAAATATCGCCTACAGAAGATGTGAACGCATTAATCTTAATATCTTTCAAAATTTGTTTTGCCACTGCTCCGGCAACGACCCGGCTTGCTGTTTCGCGGGCTGAACTTCTTCCACCGCCACGATAATCGCGAATGCCGTATTTTTTTTCATACACATAGTCGGCGTGGCTTGGCCTGTAATTGTCTTTGATGTGTGAATAATCGTCCGATTTCTGGTTCGTATTCGGAATGATAAAACCGATGGGTGTTCCAGTTGTTTTTCCTTCAAAAATCCCTGACAAGAACTGAACTTCATCGTCTTCTTTTCGTTGGGTAACAATCGCCGACTGGCCAGGTTTCCTTCGCGACATTTCATAACTGATGGCATCCAGGTCAAGTTCGATTCCCGGCGGGCAACCATCAACAATTCCGCCTAGCGCTTCACCGTGGGATTCTCCAAAAGTTGTGATTTTAAAAAGTGTACCGTAACTATTCCCTGCCATTTTGCTTTGTTTTGAACAAATGTAGGTTTTTAGTAGCAAAGTTTCAAACTTTGCTACTTAGCCACTTTTCTTAACATTCCCTTCCCATTCAATTCACAACTGCTGCATTAATTTGTAAAACTCCAAAAATATGAAAAAGAGAAAAGTTGAAGTGGTTGTGATTTCCGATGTGCATCTCGGAACATTTGGCTGCCACGCCAAAGAACTGATGGATTACCTTTCGTCAATCAGGCCGAAAATACTCATACTCAACGGCGATATCATCGACATCTGGCAATTCCGAAAATCTTATTTCCCGAAACAGCATTTAAAAGTCATCAGGAAAATCATTGACCTTGCGTCTAAAGGGACAAAAGTGTATTACATTACCGGAAACCATGACGAATTGCTGCGAAAATTCAGCGATACCGTAATGGGCAATTTTACAATCCTTGACAAACTGGTTTTAGAACTCGATGATAAAAAGGCGTGGATTTTTCACGGGGATGTTTTCGATGTTTCGGTACAACATTCGAAATGGATTGCGAAATTGGGCGGACTCGGTTACGATTACCTCATATTGCTGAACCGGTTTGTGAATTGGTGTTTGTCAAAAATGGGGCGCGAACCATATTCTTTTTCGAAAAAGATTAAAGCCGGTGTGAAAAAAGCCGTCAAGCACATCTCCGATTTTGAAAATACGGCCACCGAACTCGCGATTGAAAAAAAATATGATTATGTCATTTGTGGCCACATACACGAACCGAAAATCCTTGAAAAAACCAATAAAAATGGCAGTACGCTGTACCTGAATTCCGGGGATTGGGTCGAAAACCTGACCGCATTGGAATACAACAGAAAACGTTGGAAAATGTACCGCTACGCAGATTGCAATTATACCGAAGAAGAAGATTTGTTTGAAATGGAAAACGCCATCAGCAACCAACTGATAGCGTCTATCGTTTTCTCAAAAAAAATCAATTCGTATTAATTGGCGTCTCTAATAACGATCTCTTTTTTAGAATTAATTTTGACAATCGTGTAGGGATAACTCATCACTGTCATGACCATATCGCCTTGAGCAGGTTTGTTTTCCTTAACGGTTATGATGATTTGACTTGCGGTTTCTTCAGCTTTTTCAACAGTAATTGAATAGCCGCCGGAGTTTTTTTCGCCAAGGTTTAAAATCACAAAATTGGCTTTATTGATATCGTCCGGTTTGATTTTCTTTTGGAGGTTTTCATCATTTTGCAGCATTTTGATTTCTTTTTCTTCCGTCAGGATTTCAAAAAAACGAATGCTTGCGCCACCTTCATTTTGTTGTGTCAGCACTTCGAACAATGGTTTTTTTGCGCTGTCATTTTTTGTCGGGCCACAGGCAAAAAGCAATAAAACGGTCAGTGTTACGCCAATTTTTTTCATACGGGAATATTGTTTACAGCCTTGTTGTAGAGCTCTTCATACATGGGTAAAATGTTTTTGATATCAAATTGCCTGGCTGTAGCCAATGCATTGCTTTTGAATTCTGCCAAGGTATTGTCATTCTGTAAGATTTTCAGTGCATTTTGTGCCATTTCGTCTACATTGCCCACATTGCTCAAGTAACCTGAAATGCCATCGAAATTCACTTCTGGCAACC
>Ga0081606_1000728_pt1 | contig 12076 bp, 7 predicted proteins | sample EareggfetidaYelm_FD_71127 | JGI IMG/M metagenome (GOLD analysis project Ga0081606, IMG submission 71127) | Earthworm egg capsule microbial community from the University of Washington, USA - E. fetida Yelm (SPADES assembly) (version 2) | ecosystem: Host-associated > Annelida > Reproductive system... | reverse complement strand
TGGCGATCCCACGATGTTCTTGGAACAGGCGGTATTGCGACCGCGCCACATTGAGGTGCAGGTGCTTGCGGATGCCTCGGGCAACACGGTCCACCTCTTCGAGAGGGACTGCTCGGTTCAGCGTCGTCACCAGAAAGTCATCGAGATCGCGCCCGCTCCCAACCTTTCGCAGACGGTGCGGGAATCGCTCTACCGGGATGCAATTGCGTTTGCAACATCCCTGAACTACGTCAACGCGGGAACCGTGGAGTTTCTGCTCGACACCGCGGGTGAGCGGGCCGGGCAGCACGTGTTCATCGAGATGAACCCGCGGATCCAGGTCGAACACACGGTCACGGAAGAGATCACCGATGTTGACCTCGTTGTCGCACAGATTCGGATCGCGGCGGGGCAAACCCTGCCGGAACTGGGCCTTGCCCAGTCTGACATTGTGTTGCACGGGGCCGCTCTGCAGTGTCGCATTACAACCGAAGACCCGACGGCCGGGTTCCGGCCCGATACGGGAAGGATTACCACCTACCGTTCTCCCGGCGGTGCCGGCATTCGGCTTGATGGCGGCACGATCAACCCGGGCGCGCAGATCAGCCCGTACTTCGATTCGATGCTCGCAAAACTCACCTGCCGAGGCCGGGACTACCTGACCGCGGTCGCCCGTGCAAAGCGCGCGCTCGCTGAATTCCGGATTCGCGGCGTCGCAACAAACATCCCGTTTCTACAATCAGTGCTTGATGACTCCTCGTTCGTTGCGGGAGATCTCAGCACCTCCTTCATCGATGAGCGCCCGGAACTGGTGCGCAGCCACGGTTCAAAGGACCGCGGTACAAAGATCCTCAACTGGTTGGCGGATGTCACGGTCAATCAGCCCAACGGACCGGCCCCGATTCACACTGTTCCGGTCACAAAACTACCCCCACTGGACACGGCCGCTGCCGCCCCTGCCGGTTCGCGGGAGCGGCTGCGAGAGCTTGGACCGTCCGGGTTTGCGCACGCTCTGCGCGCACAAACCCCCCTCGCGGTCACCGATACGACGTTCCGTGATGCCCACCAGTCGCTGCTCGCAACACGGGTACGCACCCGTGATCTCGTGCTTGTCGGACCACACGTCGCACGGATGACACCGCAGTTGCTCTCTCTCGAAGCCTGGGGTGGCGCAACCTACGATGTTGCGCTTCGATTTCTCGGGGAAGACCCGTGGGACCGGCTCGCCGCACTGCGTGAGGCCGTGCCCAATATCGCCCTGCAAATGCTGTTACGCGGCCGAAACACGGTCGGCTATACGCCGTACCCGACCGAGGTGACTGACGCCTTTATCGCGGAGGCAGCGGCGACCGGAGTTGATATTTTCCGTATCTTTGATGCGCTCAATGACGTGTCACAAATGCGTCCCGCAATCGATGCCGTTCTCGCAACGGGAGTGAGTGTTGCCGAGGTGGCCCTGTGCTATACGGCCGATCTGCTTGACCCCGCTGAGACGCTGTACACACTCGACTACTACCTACGCTTGGCCGATGAGATTGTCGGCGCGGGCGCACACATCCTGGCTATCAAGGACATGGCTGGGCTGCTACGCCCGGCGGCGGCGGCCACGCTCGTCACCGCGCTGCGGTCACGGTTTGACGTGCCCGTGCACCTGCACACCCACGACACCGCGGGCGGACAGCTGGCAACCCTGCTCGCGGCATCCCAGGCAGGTGTTGACGCGGTGGATGTCGCGAGTGCCCCCATGTCTGGTACGACCAGTCAACCGTCCGCCTCGGCGCTGATCGCCGCGCTCGTGCACACCGAGCGTGACCCGGGTGTCTCGCTGAGCGCCATCGCTGAGCTGGAACCGTACTGGGAAGCAGTGCGGCGGATGTATCGGCCGTTCGAATCGGGCTTGCCCTCACCGACCGGGCGGGTGTACCACCATGAAATCCCGGGTGGCCAGTTATCCAACCTCCGGCAACAGGCAATCGCACTCGGCCTGGCGGATGACTTTGAGCTCATCGAAGACATGTACGCGGCGGCGAACAATATTCTTGGCCGTATCCCGAAGGTGACTCCCTCGTCAAAGGTGGTGGGCGACCTGGCGCTGTATCTGGCGGCTGTGCGGGCCGACCCCGCCGACTTCGCCGCTCATCCACAGAAGTATGACGTGCCGGATTCGGTGATCGGCTTTCTCAGCGGTGAGCTGGGTGAACTGCCGGGCGGATGGCCCGAGCCGTTCCGCACAAAGGCGCTCGCGGGCCGCACTGCACGGGTTGCCGTGGAGGAATTGACGGTCGATCAGCGTCGCGCACTGGTGGCAGACAGTCGCTCACGCCGAGCGGTCCTCAACACCCTGCTTTTCCCCGCGCCGACCCGGCAGTTCGAGCAGAGTCGAGAACTCTTTGGAGACCTGTCGGTGCTGGACACGCGTGACTACCTCTACGGCCTGCAACCGGGTACCGAGCACGTCGTGGAGATTGCTCCGGGTGTGCTGCTGTACGTCGCGCTGGAGGCGGTTGGTGAGGCGGATGACAGGGGGATGCGCACTGTCATGACGACGCTGAACGGGCAGCTGCGTCCGGTTTTTGTGCGAGACCGAAGCATCCGGGTGGAGGGTCGTGTTGTTGAGAAGGCGGATGCCTCGCAACCCGGTCAGGTTGCCGCGCCGTTCTCGGGCGTGGTGACACTTCGGGTTATGGCGGGAGAACCCGTCGTGGCTGGTCAGAGCGTGGCATCCATTGAAGCAATGAAGATGGAAGCGGCCATTACCTCGCCGATTTCGGGGGTTGTGGAGCGGATTGCCGTTCCTCGAACCCAGCAGGTTGAAGCGGGTGACCTCCTGGTTGTGGTTCGAACTGTCTAGGGTTGTGCGGTGGTGCAGCATGATCAGAGGGTACGGAAGCGCACGGCCCGGAGCAGTCTGTTGTGGGTGGGGAGTGTGAATGGCTGAGCGTGCTATTCGTGTGTTTGGCGACCCGGTGCTGAAAAGCCCCTGCGCTCAGATCGGTGCAATTGACAGCGGCATCCGTGCGCTTGTAACCGATTTGCTCGATAGTGTGCGGGTTCCGGGTCGTGCGGGGGTGGCTGCCCCCCAGATTGGCATTGGTGTGCGAGCGTTCAGCTACAACGTTGACGGTAACGTTGGCTATGTGCTCAACCCGGAAGTTGTGGAGTTGCGTGGAGACAGAGAACTGATCGGCGAGGGATGTCTCTCCGTGCCCGGGCTGTGGCATCCGACACCGCGGCACCCCTACGCGAGAGTGCGCGGCCTCAACCTTGCCGGTGAGGTGGTGGAACTTGCGGGCGAAGGTCTCATGGCGCAAGCGCTCCAGCACGAGAGCGACCACCTGGACGGTCTGCTCTACCTTGACCGCCTCGAGCGGGACGAGCGCCGCGCCGCGATGCGGCTCGTGCGGGAGTCGGACTGGTTCTGAGTCAGACGGATGGTTCTCAGGGCTAATCGACTGAGTCGGGGCTGGCCGGTTGATCCGGAGTCGGACGGTCGAGCCGGAGTCGGACGGTCGAGCCGGAGCCGGCCGGTCGAGCCGGAGTCGGCCGACTGAGTCGGGGTTGGCCGGTCGAGCCGGAAGCCGGACGGTCGAGCCGAAAGTTAGCCGGTTGAGCCGGGCGCTTCGCCGGAAGCGGCGTACAGCCGTTCGATATCGTCGGCAAAATCACGGAGGATGACTCGGCGCTTGATACTCAGCTTCGGTGTGAGGTGCCCCGATGCCTCGGTGAATTCGATCGGCAGAATGACAAAAGAACGAATTGACTCGGCGCGGGAGACCTGAGCGTTTGCGGCGTCGATAGCGTGCTGCACTTCGGCTCGCACGACCGGGTTGGTGGCCGCGGAGGCAAGGCTCAGCGAAGCATCCTGACCGTTATTGTGAAGCCAGGTCGGGAGCATCTCCGGGTCGAGCGTCACGAGTGCGCTAATAAACGGTTTGTTATCACCGACGACGACGATCTGACCGACGAGCGGGTTGGCCCGCACCGAATCCTCCAGTTGCGCGGGGGAGACATTCTTGCCACCCGCGGTCACGATGATCTCTTTCAGCCGACCCGTGATGGTGAGATAGCCGTCCTCGTCAATGCTACCCAGGTCGCCCGTCTTGAACCAGTGGTCGTCGAATGCAGCGGCGGTGGCGGTGGGATTGTGCCAGTACTCCTGGAAGACGTTAATGCCCCGCACCTCAACTTCACCCGCGGCGGACACCCGCAGCGACACTCCCGGCAACGCCGGGCCCACCGTCCCGATCTTCGATTTTGTCGGGAGGTTGACGGTTGCGGGGGCGGTCGTTTCGGTCAGTCCGTAGCCCTCGAGGATTGTGATTCCGAGCGCGTGATAGAAGTGACCCAGGCGCGCGCCCAGCGGTGCCGAACCGGAGACGGCGTAGCGCACATTGCCGCCCATGGCCGCCCGCAGTTTGGAATAGACCAGGACATCGAAGACGCGGAACTTCAGGGCGAGCCCGAGTGGCACCTTTCCCGTGGTGCTCGCCTTCGAGTAGGCCACCGCCGTTTCTGCGGCAGTACGGAAAATTCTTCCTTTACCGCCCGCTTCTGCCTTCTGCTCTGAGACGTTGTACACCTTTTCGAACACCCTCGGCACGGCAAGCAAGAATGACGGCTTGAAGCTTGCAAGTGAGGGGAGCAGTTGCGTGGTGTCTGGCTGGTGCCCCACCCGCACGCCCGCGTGAACGCAGAGCACCGCAATAAAACGGGCAAACACGTGCGCGATCGTAATAAACAACAGGGTGGATGCCCCGCCCTCGAGCACCTCCCGGAGGGCGATCCCCGCGTTTCGGGAGAGCTCTGTGAAGTTCGCGTGTGTGAGCACACACCCCCGTGGATGCCCCGTGGTACCGGAGGTGTAGATGAGCGTGGCCATGTCGGCACCGGTTGCGAGCCGACGGCGCCGCTCGATTTCGGAGTCCGGGACACTCCGGCCGCTCGCCATAAGCTTGTCCAGGTCGCCGAGGTCAATCTGCCACACCGTTGTTACGTGCGGCAGATCCGGGTGCACCTCATCAAAGCGTGCGAAGTGATCGGGGGTCTCAACGATGAGCGCGGTCGCACCGGAATCACTGAGATTCCACTGAATCTGGGCGGGAGCGCTTGTCTCATAGATCGGCACCAGAATGGCCCCGGCAAACCACACGGCAAAGTCAATGAGTGTCCACTCGTACCGAGTCTTACACATCAGTCCGATGAGCTGTCCGGGTTCAATGCCTTCCGCAACAAAACCCTTCGCGAGGGCAATAACCTGGTCATAAAATTCGCGAGTGGTGACAGGTGACCAGCCGCCGCGACCATCGGGCAGTGCGAACAACTCGGCGTCTGGTGCCAGTGTGACTCGCTCAACGAGCAGATCAGTGGTGTTTGCGTGCGGATCGGCGGCGATGAGCGCAGGGGTTGAGTATTCGGTCATGGCAGCTCCTTCCCGAGAAGGGTGTCAGTGCGCGCGGCCCGCGCGAACCTCAACGACGTGGTTGTTTCAACTCTAGTCGCATGTGCGCATTCCCTCGCGGGTATACATTGTCGGATAAGCTGCCGCGCGGCTATTGCACAGCCGACTGTACTCGGGAAGGGCTGACCACCGGTGTTCTACTGGATCATGAAACACATCGTGGCGGGGCCGCTTCTGTTGGCACTCTTCCGACCGTGGGTGCGCGGTGCAGAGAATCTTCCCACGGATGGCCCGGTCATCCTTGCCTCCAATCACCTCTCGTTCATCGACTCAATTTTTCTGCCGCTGGTTGTCAACCGACCGGTGGTGTTTCTTGCGAAGAGCGAATACTTTACGGGAAAAGGAATCAAGGGGTGGGCAACGAAGATATTTTTCATTGGCACCGGCCAGCTTCCCATTGATCGTTCGGGCGGGAAGGCATCCGAGGCATCCCTCGAGACGGGTTTACGGGTGCTTCGCGAAGGACGAGTGCTCGGTATTTACCCGGAGGGCACACGCAGTCCGGACGGTAAGCTCTATCGCGGTCGTACCGGTGTTGCCCGGATGGTGCTCGAGGCCGGTGTTCCCATCGTTCCTGTCGCCATGATCGGCACGGACGAGGTCATGCCGATTGGCACGACACTGCCAAAGATTCGCCGGATTGGTGTTGTGTTTGGTGAACAACTCGATTTCACTCGCTTCGCCGGCATGGAGGGGGAGCGGTTCGTGCTGCGTGCGGTGACCGACGAGGTGGTGTTTGCGCTCGCTCAAATCAGCGGCCAGGAGTATGTCGATCTCTACGCGAGCTCTGTCAAAGAGCAACGCGCGCGGTCTGCGGCAGCGACGGCACGATAAGCTCGGGTGCGGCGAGGTGATCGCCGATCGTTTTGTTCAGCCCTGCTGTGTGCACACTGTGCACCGGCGTTAACCCGCGAGGATGCCCCGTGGCTCAGTCTCCCGAACCCAGTGTCACTCCCGAACCGTCGGTACTGGCCGGACTGGACTACTGGCGGGAGCTTCCCGTGAAGCAGCAGCCCCTCTGGCTCGATCCGGCGGCGGCGAGTGCGGCTTCGGACGAACTGGCAACACTCCCGCCGCTGGTATTCGCGGGTGAGGTTGACATGCTGCGGGAACGGTTGGCGGCAGCCTCGGCGGGTCGGGCGTTTCTGCTCCAGGGCGGAGACTGTGCCGAGACGTTCGCGGGGGCGACGGCTGATCGAATCCGCAACCGGGTGAAAACCGTGCTGCAGATGGCGGTTGTGCTCACGTACGGGGCATCCATGCCGGTTGTGAAGATGGGGCGGATGGCCGGGCAGTTCGCTAAGCCACGCTCGAGCGACACCGAAACCCGTGAGGGTGTGACGCTGCCCGCGTACCGCGGCGACATTGTCAACGGCTACGATTTTGCACCAGAATCGCGGGCGGCCGACCCAGCGCGGTTGGTGCGGGGGTACCACACCGCGGCATCCACGCTCAATCTCATTCGAGCGTTCACAACCGGTGGCTTCGCCGATCTCCGGCAGGTCCACTCCTGGAACCAGGGTTTTGCACAGAACCCGGCCAACGCCCGGTACGAGTCGCTGGCCCGCGAAATTGATCGGGCGATCAAGTTCATGGATGCCTGCGGCGCTGACTTTGACGCCCTGAAATACACCGAGTTTTACACCGGCCACGAGGGTCTGCTCATGGACTATGAACGACCGATGACTCGAATTGACTCGCGTACCGGCACGCCATACGACACGTCCGCGCACTTTATCTGGATTGGTGAGCGCACTCGAGAACTTGACGGTGCTCACGTTGATTTCTTCAGTCGTGTGCGGAACCCGATCGGGGTGAAACTGGGTCCCACCACAACTCCCGGGGTTATGCGCGAACTTGTTGACAAGCTAGACCCGAACCGTGAACCCGGTCGCCTCACCTTCATCACTCGAATGGGTGCCGACAGAATCCGGGATGCCCTGCCTCCGCTGTTAGAGGCGATTGTGACAACTGATGCGCAGCCGTTGTGGGTCACCGACCCGATGCACGGTAATGGCATCACGACGCCGTCGGGGTACAAGACCCGTCGGTTCGACGATGTTGTGGACGAGGTCAAGGGATTTTTCGAGGCGCATCGCGCTGCGGGTACTTTCCCCGGTGGCATCCATGTTGAGCTGACCGGGGACGATGTAACCGAGTGCCTTGGCGGTTCGGAACACATTGATGAAGCAACCCTCGCGACCCGATACGAGTCGCTCTGCGACCCGCGTCTCAACCACATGCAGTCACTGGAGCTCGCGTTCCTCGTGGCCGAGGAACTGGGTCGACGCTAGATATTCGAAGGCCGCACGTAGCCCGAGTGATATCACCACGCCACTCTCGTCTATTAACCACCTGCTTTTTGTTACGATCCACGTGTAGAGGTAACCATGAGGTATTTGGTTTGAGTGCTCGATTCGGTGCTGTTTTACCGTTTCTGGTATTGCTTGTTGGTTGTGCCGTAACCGGCAAGTCGGTGACTGCCGGTGGCGTGGCCGAGAGCGGTAAAGGTGGCGTGGCCGAGAGCGGGAAAGGTGACGTCCCCTCGTTCACCGGTCCGTGCCACTCCCGCTCCGCGCACGGCGCGGCGATTGGGTGACGCCCCCTCGTTCGCCGGTCCGTGGGCTGAGGATTTCTCGTACATGTATGGCAAGACCACCACAGATTGTGAGCGGAAGGTGTTGGTTGACGAGAAAGTTTCAGATGCGGAGTTTGCCGAAATGAAGAGTCGCTTCAGGGCGTGCCTGTCGTCTTACCAGATCATTTTTCGGGGTTCAAGCCAGGGGGAGGTTTTAGTTTCGACTTCCCTGAAAATATGGGGTCAGACAGAGCAAACAAGCTAACAGATGACTGCTCCGCTTCATCCGGTCTGAACACGGTGGGTTCCCTCTACTTCATGGTCCAAAAACCTCTCATTGCTTTCGAGGCTGAGGGCTAGGGCTTCCAGCTCACCGTAATCGTTGTTCCACGTTTTGCGTTGGTCCCGGACGCAACACCCTGCTTGACAACCTTAACCTGTTGTTCTACCTCCTCTGGCAGGGGATTAGGGTTCACCGTGATATCGAATCCGAGGTTTTTCAGTTTTGTTCGGGCCTCGCTGATTGTCAGGCCGGCAAGGGGGGGAACCGTGACAAGATCCTGCCCCTTCGAGAGCTGAATGTTTACCTCCGCGCCGACACGAACCGGCGCTTTCGGGTTGCTCTGAATAGCAATACTGTCTGCTGGCACCGTGTCGCTAAACACGCTGTCCCCGGTTGTGACCTTTAGGCCCGCTTGTGTCAGTTTTGCGGTCGCGTCATCCTTCTTGAGTCCGACAACATCCGGGATGCCTCCGAGCGAGACGATCAGTTGCATGGCACCGAGCTCCGGGTATTGATCGGGAATGGCCTTGCCATCGGTATCAATAACCGCGATAACCTTGCCCGCATCAGTGCTGTCGGAGAACTCGGAGATCGAGGTGGCGTTGATCGTGAAATCTTTGAGCGTGGTGCGGGCGGTGGCCTCGGGTTGTCCGGTCACCTGCGGGACCGGAAGAATTCGGGGGCCGGTGGAGATGTTCAGGGTGAGGTGTGAATTCCGGCGAACAGCGGTGCCCGTGGCCGGGCTCGTACCGATGGCATGGCCAACGGGAATCTTGGCGTCACTGTGTTCCGCGGGAGTGACCGTGAATCCGAGCTCGGTCAACACAGCGGTTGCCTCTGCCAGCGTGAGGGTCGTGGTTTCTGGCACAGTGACGAGCGAACCCGGCCCGGAGCCGAAGTACCATCCGGTCGTTCCCGCAATCCCCGCGAGCACGAGCACACACACGAGCAGAAAACCGCCGACCGTGCGCCGACGGGTGACACGATGGGTCAGGGCTGTCACCTTAGCCGCGGTGGGGTCGATGGCAGTGGGCGCTGCGATGGTTGTGGTGGATCGTGACGATGGCCACACATCCGGTGCCGCACGGCCTCCGATGACATCGGTCATTGCCGTTGCTGACACCTGTCGATCCAGTGTTGTGTGTGGCAGCACCCTGGTCAGATCCGTGGATAGCTGTTGTGGTGCTGCGGCCATGATCGCGGCTGATACCTGCTGGAGACGCTCGAGCATCTCGCGGGCGTCGCGAGGACGAGCCGAAGCATCCCGGATCGTGGCCCACTGCACAATCTCGTCGAGCTCGATCGGGACCGTCGGTATTTTGGTGCTGGGTTTGGGCACTGTGTCGTGTGCGTGCTGATACGCGATCTGCATGGGTGTGTCACCCACGAAGGGCTGATCACCGGTGAGCATTTCGTACATCATGATGCCGAGGGCGTAGACATCGCTGCGGGTGTCTGCAACGCCGCGTGTAACCAACTCGGGGGAGAGGTACGCGATTGTGCCCAGAAGCGCTTGGCCGGTGGCGGTGTTTGCGTTAGCGGCGCGGGCTAAACCAAAGTCACCGAGTTTGATCCGCCCGTCGTTGGCGAGGAGGACATTTTCGGGTTTGAGATCGCGGTGCACGATTCCGGCGCTGTGGGCGGCGGCGAGGCCGGCCAAAATCGCGCTCGTGATTTCGACGGTCTGTGCTGCGCTGAGACGGGTGTAGTCCTTGAGCAGATCCCGGAGTGTGATTCCGGGTAGGTACTCCATCACCATGTAGGCGGTGCCGGCGTCCTGGCCCTGGTCAAACACATTGACGACGTTGGGATGCGCCAGTCGTGCTGCTGATCGGGCTTCCTGCACGAACCGGGTCGTGAACGCCTGGTCATCCGCCAGATGGTTGTGCATGATTTTGATGGCAATGCGGCGCTCGAGCCGGAGGTCGGTTGCCAGATACACGGTGGCCATGCCGCCGCGGGCAATGCGTGAGCGGATTCGGTATCTTCCGTCGATAAGGCGACCGATTAGCGGGTCGACTTGCTCGGTGCTCACCCGGAGAGTTTATGAAGCGGCATATGCCTTTGGGTGACCAAACGCCGAAAAGCGGGGGAATTAGCGTCTTTGGTGCGTGTGAGAACTCTGTCACTGTGCCGCAGCGCGCCGTTGTTCGAGCGGCCATTCGAGCCTCTGGTGTGTGGCAATCTGGCTGTGGCGACCTGTTCGTGGCAGGCTTGTTGAGTGACCAGTGCCGAGACCGAATGGCTGACCATTCCCGACCTTGTGGAAATGCTCAACCTCACGCCCAGCCGCGTTCGTCGACTCATTGACGAGCGGCAGTTGCTTGCCGCTCGTATCGACGGCGTGCTGAAGGTGCCGACGCTCTTTCTTCGTGACAATGCGCCGCTGCCCGAACTGCGGGGCACCGCAACGGTTCTCATCGATTGCGGTTTCACCGATGAGGATGCGACGTGGTGGATGCTGCGCCCGGAGGAAAGCCTCGGGACAACACCGATTATCGCTCTGCGTGCCGGGCGAAAGGCCGAAGTGCGGCGGATCGCGCAGGCCTTGGCTTAGCGGCCAGGGTGCCGTCCCCGCTGGGTGACGGTGGTTGGTCCGATCCCCACGACTCCGGCGACGTCCCTCTGGCCGTCCCGCTGGGTGACGGTGGTTGGGTGTGGCCGGGGCTACCGTACCCGCCGGGTGACGGTGTCGGCAAGCGCTCGCAGTTCTGCAACAGACGCCGCGCCGAGAGGTGCGAGGGTGAGAGCGGATTTGGCTTTTCGAACATTGGTGGCGATGAGGGCCTCAACCTCCTGCACTGCGCCGCAGTCGATGATTGTGCGCTGCAGTGTGTCAACCTGCAACGGTGTGAGGGCAGGATCACCGAGGAGTTCATCAAGCAGACGGCGAGGACCAGTGCCAAGTTTTTCGCGAGTGATGGCGATAAGCATCGTGCGCTTCCCCTCGCGCAGGTCATCACCACTCGGTTTACCGGTGACGGCGGGATCACCAAAAACTCCGAGCAGGTCATCACGCAACTGGAATGCGATTCCGAGCGGTAGCCCAAACGCTTCCAGCGCCGATCTTTGTTCACGAGTAGCACCGCCGAGGGCAGCTCCCACAAGCAGTGGCGACTGCACGCTGTATTTCGCGGACTTGTAGATGATGACGCGTTCGGCGCGCAGCCGTTGTTCGCTCTCGTTGGCAGTGTGCCACGCTTGTTCCTCAAGGACGTCGAGCATTTGCCCGGCGGTAACCTCGGTGCGCATGCGCACAAACTCTGCGCGCACAGCGCGTCCCGCGACCCGATCCGAGAGGGTATCGAGACCTTCGTCGAGAAGCTCGTCACTCCACCCCAGAAGTAAATCACCGAGCAGAATTGCTGTGGACTGTCCAAACTCAGCACTCTCACCCATCCAGGATGCTTCGGTGTGCTGTTGCGCAAACACGCGGTGTGTCGACAACCCCCCTCGTCGGGTGTCCGAGTTATCGATAATGTCATCGTGCACAAGGGCGGCCGCGTGGAACACTTCTAGGGAGGCGGCGGCAGAAATAAGCGGTAATAGGTGTGGTGTTGAGGCATCCGGTAACAGCTCAGGTGTCGAGGTGCGCACTGCTTCCCAGCCGTGGTAGCAGAACAGCGCACGAAATCGCTTGCCGCCGCGCAGGAAGCGTTCGGCGTGAGTGAGCAGCGGGGCAAGATCAGGACTGATCCTGCGCAACTGCTCCCTCCGGGTGGCGAGAAACTCGTCAATACGGTGTTGCACTAAGTCGACGAGACGGGGACCCTGGGCC
>Ga0081606_1000727_pt1 | contig 12104 bp, 11 predicted proteins | sample EareggfetidaYelm_FD_71127 | JGI IMG/M metagenome (GOLD analysis project Ga0081606, IMG submission 71127) | Earthworm egg capsule microbial community from the University of Washington, USA - E. fetida Yelm (SPADES assembly) (version 2) | ecosystem: Host-associated > Annelida > Reproductive system... | reverse complement strand
CGCTCTGATCGGGGGCACGCGCAAGCGGGTCTCCAATCAGTGGTGGTGAACCCTGCACGGTGGATTGGCCGAGAGGCGAGGCAGCGGCCTGCAAAGCCGTTTACACGGGTTCGAATCCCGTATCCACCTCCAAACTGTGCACCTCGGCGCAGAGTTTGGGCGATTGGCGCAGCGGTAGCGCGCTTCCCTGACACGGAAGAGGTCACTGGTTCGATCCCAGTATCGCCCACCACAGAAAACCCCTGGTAATCCAGGGGTTTTCACGTTTCCGCCCTTCGAGCCGTCGTTCTCAGGTTTCTCGGAATCACTCCGGAATCACCCTGACTTCCCGGGGTGCAGGCGCTTCCCTGAGAGCGGGCTATCGGCTGAGGCCGCGGTCGGGCGAGTTCCGGTTCGGGTCGGTGGTGCCGAATCGGACCAGGTCCGGCAGCTGCTTCGTGCACTCGGTCAGCGTCTTCGACGCCGTGGTGTTGAGCACGTGTATGGCCGAGGACTCCGAGGGCGTCGAGCTGCTGGTACCAGGCGACCTGCCCGTCGGCTGGCAGATGCCCCACACCTCGCCGCTCGACCCCGAGCGGGACAGCGCAGGGATTGACGCGGCGCTGCGCTACGAGGCGTGGATCGACAGTGCCCCTGGACTCGACCGCAGGCTGCGCTCCAGCCACACACAACAACATCGACCACGGCCGCTGGTATCTCATCCAGCACGTCGAGACGAGCACCCGCGTCCTGCTGCGCGTCCAGCGCCAGTTCGTCATGGGTCAGTACCCGATGGGCGAGATCCGCATCACCGGGATCACCTACCTGCCGGAGTGGGCTGGCGACCCGGTTGCCAGCCCGATCCTGCGCGGGCTACCGACCTCGAAGATTGAGGCTGCGATCAACCGGCGGCAGTTCGCCGTCACCGGCACGACCTGGTTCCAGGAGGGCAAGCTCACGCTCCCGAGCGGCCGCACTCTGCGCTCGTCCGAGGTGATACAGCCGCTCGGCGACCCGAAGCGCACCCCTGACTTCTACGAACTGGTCGCGCTCCAGCACACGCGGCTGACTGACGACGGCGACCCGAACCCCACTGCGACGATGGCCCGTGTCAGCAACGTGCCGCTGTCCACGGCGCAGGGCTGGGTCGCCCGCGCCCGCAGGAAGGTGCTAACTGGTCGCGGCGGGTGTCGCACCGGGCGTCAGGGTCGCCCGCGCCCGCAGGAAGGTGCTTATTTTGTGGAGACCAGCAACTTCTATGTCATAGGGTCGCCCGCGCCCGCAGGAAGGTGCTGCTCCCACCCGGTCGACGCGGGCGAGCGGGATACCCTCGCTCCGTGACCCGCTCTCCCAGCGTGCGGGATCGTGCCGACTGCCGAAAGCCGCTCGCTGCGCTCGGGCTTGCGGCCTCCGCCTCGACCCCGCGGCTAGCAGGGAGCGTGTCCGGGTAGGGGGGGCTGGTCAGATACTTGCTACACCGCGGCGCGCTGCCGGTTCGAGGACAACCCACGGGACGAGGCGGACGAAGACGACCATGACGATGAGCTCCACGAGGGTCTGCATAACGACGACAAGCGGGGCGAGGCCGAAGGTGGCGGGCAGGGCGAGGACGAGCGGGAGGACGACGAGCGAGTTGCGGGTCGCTCCGCTGAACACGATCGCTCTGCGCGCCGGTACGTCCAGCCGGGCGACCTTCCCGGCAACCGCACCAATGGGGACCATGACCGCGGCGAACAGAACATAGACGGGAATGGCGAGCAGGAGCGTGCCGAGCTGCTGTCCGACCCCGGCGATCTGCGAGGCGACGACGACGGCCAGGGTGAGCATCATCAGCAGGACCATCGCGCCAAGCACGACCTCTAGCACGACCGTTCCCCAGCTCGTGTGGGCGGCGGCGAGCTGGGTCAGCCCGGCGGCGGCGAGGGGCAGGACGATGAGCAGCAGGAACGCCTCGATGAAGGGGGCGAGGTCGATGGCCTCGACGAACTCAGGTCCGACGAACAGCAGCAGGTAGAGCGGCAGCAGGAGCATCTGGCCGAGCATGAGGATTGGAGCGGTGGCAAGGAGGCGGTCCTTCGCGCCGCCGGTGATGCCGACGAACACGATGACGTAATCCACGCACGGGGTCAGCAGCACGAACAGCACTCCGACCAGCAGCACTTGATCGTGCGTGGCGATCCGCGACAGCAGGAACACCACCACGGGGACGACGACGAAGTTCACGACGAGGACGGTGGCAAGGAAGCGCCAGTCGCGGAACGCCCGCCCGATCTTGGCGAACGGTACCCCGAGGAAGGTGGCGTAGAGCAGCAGTCCGAGCACGGGGTTGATCGTCAGCTCCGCCGGATGGCTGACCGCCGGCGCGAGCAGGCCCACAGCCGCGCCGACCACGAGCGCGGCCAGGTAGAGGGGAACCTGATATCGCTCCATCCACTCGACGCTCGCTCTCATGGCTCCCATCCTCCCAGGGGATTCCAATAGGTCACCAACTGCTATCTAGTCACTAGATGCTGACTCTTGCTTCGCGGGCGGACGTGATGAACCGGCTCGGTCGGGCGATGGCCGACCCGACCCGCTCGCGCATCCTGCTCTCGCTGCTCGAACAGCCTGGTTACCCGGCGAAGCTCGCCCGCGACCTGGACCTGACCCGCACGAACGTATCGAACCACCTGGCCTGTCTGCGCGGCTGCGGGATCGTCGTCGCCGAACCCGAGGGCCGGCAGACCCGGTACGAGATCGCCGACCCGCACCTGACCGCCGCCCTGACCGCCCTGGTCGACGTCACGCTCGCCGTGGATGAGAACGTGCCGTGCATGGCCCCGCCTGCACCATCCCCGGCTGCTGCGACCCGGACGTGCCCGCCGGATGAGTGCCGCGACGCTGAGCGCGGAGCGGCGGGCTCGCCTGCACCTGCGGGTGCGGTTCATCGTCGGCTTCACGATCACCTGGAACGTGATCGAGGCGATCATCGCCATCTCCGCTGGTGCGGTCGCGTCATCGGTGGCGCTGATCGGCTTCGGCCTAGACTCGGTGATCGAGGTCGCCTCCGCCATCGCGATCGCTTGGCAGTTTACCCGCAGGAACCCCGAACGATGGGAGAAGCCCACCGTCCGGGTGATCGGCATCGCGTTCTTCGCCCTCGCCACCTACGTCACCGTCGACGCGATCCTGGCCCTCACCGGCGTCCGTGACCCCGACCACAGCCCGGTCGGCATCGGCATCGCTATCGCGAGCCTGATCGTGATGCCCGTGCTGGCGTGGTTCGAGTTCCGCACCGGCCGCGAACTCGGCTCCAAGAGTGTGCAGGCCGACGCCAAGCAGCTTTTGCTCTGCATCTACCTCTCCGGCACGGTCCTCGTCGGCCTCCTGCTGAACTCGCTGCTCGGGTGGGCGTGGGCGGACTCCGTCGCCGCGCTCATCGTCGCGGCCCTCGCCATCCGGGAAGGCATCGAGGCTTGGCGAAGCGACATCGAATCCCCGTTTGAGGTTCTCGAAGAACTCGACCACGACGACCACGAGGAGGTCACTTCATGACGCACATCGGCCCGCTGAACGGCCTGCTGATCGCCTGCATCCTTACCCCCGAAGTCGGCAAAGCGCAGGTCGAGAGATGGCGTGCCTTCGGCTCGGACTACGTCCTCTCCACCGAACGCACCGACACTCGGCTCACGATCCACTACGTCAAGGTTGAGGACTCGATCCAACGCCTGCGCGAACTCGTCGCAGCCGAGAGCACCCGCTGCGCGTTCGTGGACTTGAGCCATCGACGATGCCGGGCAGGAGCTACGGCTGATCGTCACCGGCACCCGGAGCAGTTTGCTGCCCTTGGCGTCGGCTGACTAGGCCGACAGCCGGGTATTCGCACTCGACCATGCCTGCGCCGCGACTTGCACGGCGTCCCAGGGCGATCCGAGGGGCGGGGTGCAGGAGAGCGAGGTCGTTGATCTGCTCGATGGTCAGCCCCGCGTAGAGCGCGATGGCGTAGGTGTCCACCCGCTTGGAGACTTCGGTGCCCCGGCGTTCGACCAACTGCGCGCCCAGGAGTTTCCCGTCGCGGGTGTCGCCGGTGATGCGGAAGTGGATCGGGTGCGCGCCGGGGTAGTACCGCTTCCCCACGCACCCCACCGACCACGGTCGCACAGGGCCGGAACGCGACTTCGGGCCGAGCCTGTAGCCCGAGTCTCGGGACTTTCGACAGCGGCTCTGGGAGAATGGGATCAAGGAAAGGAGGCGGTCATGGTGTTCCAGGGCGAGGTGTTGCTGATCGGTGCGCTGCTGGAGCGCGCGCAGACCACCCCGGCCTACGAGCCGGACGCGGGTGTCGGCGTGCACCACACCGCGGCTGACAATGCGGCCCGCTGCACTGTGCTCCTGGCTGCCGAGGACACGCCGGAGGCGTGCTGGCGGTTCGGCATCCTCCAGACACTCGATGACTACGCTTCCACCCTGCGTCGCGGCGGCACCGCGCTCGCCGCGCAGGTGTTTGAGGCCGAGCCGCGGCCTACGGGCTCCGTCCAGCTCGACGCGGCGTTCGCGGCGCTGGCTGACTATCTGGCCGAGCGCGACGGCTGGATGACGCCGGTCTGGGCGACCGACCCTGCGCGCCGGGTCGATGGCTGGTATCCGTCGGTGCCGGAGATCTTCCGGGCCGAGGCCGAGCGGGACAGCCCGCGGGCATTCCGTCAGCGCGGGATTCTCATCACCGGACGGTCGCTGGACCGGGCATGAGCGAGCGCAGCGTAGAACTCGACGCCGCGCTCGTCCGTGGCCTGTTCCAAGAACTCTCCGATCGGCTTGCCGCTACCGACGTTCACGCGCAGTTGTTTGTCGTGGGCGGGGCGGCGATGGCACTTGTGTCTACGAGCAGGGTCGCCTCACCCGCGACGTGGACGCCCTGCTCGTGCCCGCCCGGAGGTGCCAGGCGGCCGAGGCGATCGGGGCCGACCGCGGACTGGAACCGGACTGGCTCAACGCCGCCGCCAAGGGGTTCCTCCCCGGCTACACGACTCCCGAGCAGGGCATCGAGCTGTTGACGAATGCGTACACGACCGACCGACTGCTGCCGCGGCACCGCTACGTCCTGCAGGACGTAGCAGAGCGCGCCGCCGCCCGCCGTGCGGTGCAGAGCCCCGCGCTCCGGCAGGCGGACCCGCTACTATCGGAGGCGATCGAGGAACGCCGATCCAAGCTCGCGCCGCCGGAGTCGTTCGGATGCAGCTCGGGGCGGTCGAGCGGTCACGAGCCACCATCGATCGGGCGCTGACGCGTTCACCCCAAAATCACCCCGGGGACGGATTCAGGGGTCTGAGAGACACCCCGAGGCCCCTAAGAATCAGGGGGAACTCGCACCCTGAACACTCTGACACGGAGGAGGTCACTGGTTCGATCCCAGTATCGCCCACCACAAGAAGCTCGCGGAAATTCGGAGTTTTTGCTGCCTGGGTCGCGTTGTGGCGGCTCCGTACCATCGGCGGGTGGCTCGGGTGTCGCAAGCTCGGTGACATCCCGGCCGGGGCGGCTCCGTACCATCGGCGGGTGGCTCGGTGTCGTACGGTTCAGCGTGTCGGGTCGGTCTTGGTTGCAGCGCTCATCACTGGGTTGATCACTGCGGCTGCGCTGGTAACAACGAAAAGCTACGGTGCGGTTACTACGAGCCTGATCGCAGCGTTGTGTGCTGTGGTCTGCGCGGTGATCGCTCTGCGGCCCTTGGAGAAAGCATCAGGCTGATGATCTCCGTCTTCGCTTTGCTGTGTACGCTCTCCCAGCGGCTGACACCAGCCCCGCACGCACACCTGTGCTTCCCGCAGCTGGTATTTCGCGGGCGAACGCGACGGCAGTTGCAACAACCCCACAACCGTATCTTCGCAGTTGCTATGCGCTGCACCACATAGGACGCAACTCGCCCAGGTGGATCGAACTACGCCGAGACGTCGCTGTGCTCAGAGACGAGTCACCTTCCTCCGAAAGCGCCGCAAACAGCATGCGGTTTGCCTGATTATTTGCTAGGATTAAGTCCTAAATAATTGGCTCGCTGGTTCTGGTCTGGGGGGACCGGCTGAGCGAGCAGAGAGGGGGGGGCACCGTGAACGACGGGAGAGGTGTGAAGCGAGTCAGGTTCGGGAAGGTTGCTCTTGCGACCGTTGCCGTGGCGGCGACCCTGTCGCTGGGGATCGTTGCGCCCACCCGGGCGGACGGGGGCGAACCGAAAGCGCCGGTCTCGGGTGCAGCGTTCGATGCTACGGCGAAGTCGTTGTTGGACAGTGAGACGACCGCAGCCGTGTCGGCCGATGGCGAGGGTAACGTTGTTCTCTATTCGACGGCCCCGGAGGGTCAGTTAGCACCCGACGCACAATCGTTTGCGGATTCCCACTCGAATGTCGTTGTCGAGCACCTTGATGCACCGCTCACCGCGTACTCAGTTGACGACGTCGTCGGTGGATCAGGCATGATTCTGAGCCATCCCAATAACACAACCGGCACCGTTTATGCGTGCTCTGTCGGGTACGGTGCCTGGAGTTCGACCGGATCGCCCGTGGTGCTCACCGCCGGCCACTGCTCGGATGACGGTGTGGAGACCAGCGCCAGTGCCGCTGACCCCACGCGTGACCCGGCAGGTGGTGGTACAGCAGGTGGGGTGTCCCCGCTCGGGTCGTTGGGGACACTCGCCTTCTCGCAGTTCGGCGGAACGGGCAACACCGTCGCGAGTGAATCAGACCCGAATGCAACCGACGTTTCGGTCTATACAGTGTCGAACCCGAGCAAGACTATTCTGCCGCGCGTGACCAACTGGAGAACCGCAGCATCCAAAGATCTCGCAGCGTCCTCCTTTCCCATTCGCAAGGTCGGTACCGTCCAGACGGGGTCTATCGCACGCTCGGGACGCACAACCGGATATCAGACCGGAACCGTTGCTAGCGTGGGCGGCTGGGCCACTGTCAGCGGCCGGTACGTGTACGGTTTTGGCAACTGGGTAACGAGTGACCACGGCGATTCTGGTGGAGCAGTGTTCCAGGGGGACACCGCCGTTGGGCTTGTCTCGGGTGGCAGCACCTCCCGAGGGCGATCCTTCATGTGGGCCGCTGACCTGACAACGGCACTCCGAGTTGCGGGCAGCTATGAAGTTGCGCTGTTCATTGACCCTCCCGCTGTATCAACTCCGGCGAACAGCGCCACAGTGCCACCCGGAACATCCATCACCGGAACCGGAACCGCTGGAACAACCCTCAAGGTCTACCAGGGCTCCAGCACAACACCGACCACCGTCGCCGTGAACTCAGCGGGCAGGTGGAGCTTTTCCGCCCCTACCACTCCGGGCTCGTATCAGTATCGGTTCGTGTTGTCGAAAGGGTATGACAATTCAGCGCCAGTGACATGGAACATCGTCGTTTCCGCCCCCAGTTCGACGCCGACAACCGCGCCAACCCCCACGATCACACCAACGCCGACTGCGACGCCAACACCGACCCCCTCGGTTTCCTCTCCGCCGATTGCGGATGGTCTGTATCGCTTGAACACTCCGGGTGGTCAGGCTTTGGATGTTTCGGCCGGGGGAACCACCGATGGCACAAAGGTGCAGATTTGGTCGGATAACGGGACTGCTGCCCAGGTGTGGCAGGTCACATGGCAGGGCGATGGTACCTATTCGGTGGTGAACCCCAGGTCGGGAAAGAGCCTGGATGTCAATGGTGGCAGATCAGATAACGGTACCCAGGTGCAGATCTATACCGGGAACGGTACGTGTGCTCAAAGATGGAGCATCGTGGCGAATGGTAACGGTTATTCACTGCTGTCGACGTGCTCGGCAAAAGCCCTGGATGTCTCCGCCGGTGGAACCGCGAACGGCACGAAGGTGCAGATCTTCGACCGAAACAGCACCTCCGCACAAACCTGGTTCTTCAACCGTATAACCCCGCCGATTGCGGATGGTCTGTATCGGTTGAACACTCCGGGTGGTCAGGCTTTGGATGTTTCGGCCGGGGGAACCACCGATGGCACAAAGGTGCAGATTTGGTCGGATAACGGGACTGCTGCCCAGGTGTGGCAGGTCACATGGCAGGGCGATGGTACCTATTCGGTGGTGAACCCCAGGTCGGGAAAGAGCCTGGATGTCAATGGTGGCAGATCAGATAACGGTACCCAGGTGCAGATCTATACCGGGAACGGTACGTGTGCTCAAAGATGGAGCATCGTGGCGAATGGTAACGGTTATTCACTGCTGTCGACGTGCTCGGCAAAAGCCCTGGATGTCTCCGCCGGTGGAACCGCGAACGGCACGAAGGTGCAGATCTTCGACCGAAACGGCACCTCCGCACAAACCTGGTTCTTCAACCGCTAGCCTCCCCTGCACGCACCAAACAGCTCACCCTCGTGCGGGCGCGGAGTTATGGTGCCGCTTCGCTGGGCGAATCGAGGTGTGTGTCAGAGACATCCACACCCACTAAACTGAACCGAGTTGGCAACCTTTAAGGCCGTCCCGTGAGGCGGAGAAGGAGTCGCGTGATAGAACGTGCCGTGCTCACCCGGGCAGACATTTCTCGGGCACTCATCCGAATATCGCACGAGATCCTCGAGGCGAACCGTGGCAGCGCCGACCTGGTCCTCTTGGGCATTCCCACCCGGGGTGTCACGCTCGCGCACCGCATTGCCGCCGAGATTGAGCGCATCGAGCCGGATGACCCGGTGCCGGTCGGCACCCTCGACGTCACCATGTATCGAGACGACCTCACCCGCACCCGCACCCGCACTCCGGGGCCCACACACCTCCCGCTCCGGGGAATCGATGGCGCGGTGGTCGTGCTCGTTGACGATGTGCTGTACTCGGGTCGCACCATCCGAGCCGCGTTTGACGCCCTCTCCGACCTGGGTCGAGCGCGTGCGGTGCGACTCGCGGTGCTCGTGGACCGGGGGCACCGCGAGTTTCCCATCCGGGCAGACTTCATCGGCAAGAACCTCCCCAGTTCTGCGCGCGAGCGGGTCAATGTGCGACTGTGTGAGGTTGACGGCGATGACGCCGTCACAATTGCCGGAGGTGAGGCGGCGTGAGACACCTGCTGCGCACCCGCGACCTCACCCGCGACGAGGCCATTCACATCCTTGACATTGCCCTTGACATGGCAGCCGTGCAGAACCGTGAGGTCAAGAAACTGCCAACACTGCGCGGCAAAACCGTCGTCAACCTGTTCTTCGAAGACTCCACTCGTACCCGCATCTCGTTTGAAGCCGCCGCCAAACGGCTCTCCGCCGACGTCATCAACTTCAGCGCACGAGGCTCCAGTATCTCCAAGGGCGAGTCGCTGAAAGACACCGCACAGACACTGCAAGCACTCGGTGCCGACGGGGTCGTCATTCGTCACCCGGTGTCAGGCGCGCCGCAGGTGCTTGCGGTGAGCGGATGGATCACGGCGGGAGTCATTAACGCGGGAGATGGCACGCACGAGCACCCGACACAGGGACTCCTCGATGCCTTCACGATTCGACAGCGGGTGCACGGTGTGGGTGCACGCGGTCGAGGGCTCGACGGGGTGCGGGTCGTCATTGTGGGGGACATCCTGCACTCGCGGGTGGCTCGATCCAACGTGTGGTTGCTCACGACCCTCGGTGCCCACGTTCACCTCGTTGCACCGCCGACGCTGCTACCGGTAGACACATCGGGGTGGCCGGTGACAACCGGGTTTGATTTGGATGGCGCGCTGGCGGGACATCCGGATGTTGTCATGATGCTGCGCATTCAAGAAGAACGGATGCACGGCTCGTTTTTTCCCTCCTCGCGAGAATACACGCGAACCTGGGGACTGGACGGCCCCCGCTTCCGTGCGCTGCGGCCCGATACGATAGTGATGCATCCGGGTCCGATGAATCGAGGTCTGGAGATCGCACCGATCGCCGCGGATTCCCCGCAGTCAACGGTGCGCGAGCAGGTCGCGAACGGAGTGTCAGTGAGAATGTCGGCGCTCTACGTGCTGCTGTCGGGGGAACGCGAGATGGCAACAGTGTCCGGTGACGGTTCCACCGAACACCGCGCGATTCAGCAACGGAGCGCAGCACAATGACGGTGTCAGAGCACACACCCACACCACCGAGCGCGACCTTCCACATCGTCGGCGCACAATTGGTCACCGGCGAGCGCGCTGACATCCTCCTTCGGGACGGCGTCATTGCGCAGCTTGGCACGGTAACGGATGCTGCGGGAGCAACCCGCATTGACGCGGACGGGCTTCTGGCCTTCCCCGGCCTGGTTGACCTGCACACTCACCTGCGGGAACCCGGATACGAGCAGAGTGAAACAGTGCTCACCGGCACACAGGCTGCCGCTGCGGGGGGTTTCACCGCCGTGTTCGCAATGGCAAACACGCTGCCGGTTGCCGACACAGCGGGGGTCGTTGAACAGGTTGCGAGCCTCGGGGTGTCCGCGGGGTACGCGACGGTGCAGCCCATCGGAGCGGTCACCGTCGGGCTCGCGGGTGAGCGACTCGCGGAACTCGGCACAATGGCGGCCTCCCGCGCCCGCGTGCGGGTCTTCTCCGACGACGGACTGTGTGTCTCCGACCCGTTGCTCATGCGGCGGGCACTTGAATACGTGAAGGCGTTCGACGGAGTCATCGCTCAGCATGCGCAAGATCCGCGGCTCACGGTCGGGGCACAGATGAACGAAGGTGCCCTCTCGGGTGAGATCGGCATGGTGGGATGGCCCGGCGTCGCCGAAGAGTCCATCATCGCCCGCGATGTGCTGCTGGCCGAGCACGTCGGCAGCCACCTACACGTCTGCCACCTCTCAACAGCGGGATCGGTGGAAATCGTTCGGTGGGCAAAGGCGCGGGGCATTCGGGTCACCGCCGAGGTGACGCCGCACCACCTGCTGCTCACCGAGGAACTGGTGGCCAGCTATGACCCCCGGTACAAGGTCAACCCGCCACTGCGCCGCGCCGAGGATGTCGCCGCCCTGCGGGACGCACTCGCCGACGGCACAATCGACACTGTTGCGACCGATCACGCCCCGCACCCGACCGAGGCGAAAGAGTGTGAGTGGGATGCCGCGGCCAACGGCATGGTCGGCCTCGAGTCCGCCCTCTCGGTTGTGCACGAATCGATGGTTGCAACAGGTCTTATGGGATGGGCAGATGTCGCACGGGTGCTGTCCACAACCCCCGCGCGCATCGGGCGGCTCACAGGTCACGGGCGACCGATTGCGACGGATGAGCCGGCCAACCTCACGCTGTACGACCCGCGCGGGAGATCCTCCTTTGATCTGGCTCGACTCGTTGGCCAGAGCTCAAACTCACCGTACCTGGGCCGTGTGCTACCCGGGCGAGTGGTCGCAACATTCCACAATGGCTACCCCACGCAGCTTGACGGTGTTGTTCGACCAGCCGACGAGGTCGCCGCTGCTGCCCGGCTGGCCGCGCAGCGCGGTCGATCGGACCCCCCTGAGGACAACGGACGAAATCGGTTTACCCGGTCGTGACGAGGAGATTGACAGGGGCACCCCTGAGGACAACGGAGGGAAGGTAACGGGCATGGAACGGTGGATCACGATCGCCAGTGCGGCAGCGCTGTTAGTGCTGCTCGTGTGGCTCATGGTGGGATCGTGGCGGCGGCGAACCGCCCGTGACTCGGTGCTGTCTGGCTATCCGGTGCCGACGAGTGTGCCGGATGTCACCGTCGAGGCCGAGGTGCTCTATGTCGCGACCACCCCGGCCGGGAAACCACTGGAGCGACTGGCGATCACCGGGCTTGCCTTTCGCGCGGCGGCGCAGCTGATCGTAACCGAGCAAGGGGTATTGCTGCGGGTCACCGGAGCGTCCGCAACATGGATTCCGGCGGACCAAATCGTTGGCATCTCGCGGGCGAGCGTTGCAATTGATCGTGCGGTTGAACCCGAGGGGCTGCTGGGGCTCGAGTGGCGGCCGCAGGCCGCGCCGCGCCGCGCCGCTGGGACATCCATTTTCGAACATTACACGGAGGCGGTTGTGCCGAAGTCAGAAGCTGCACCGCCTCGGGTGACGAGCTATCTTCGAACCCGTGAGGGCGACAACGACCTCCGAATCATTCAGGCCGTCACCGCCCTCGTGGGCGCGGGCAGCGGCACCGACCACGAACAAGGCGGTCAGTAAATGTCCCTGCACAGC
>Ga0081606_1000726_pt1 | contig 12108 bp, 7 predicted proteins | sample EareggfetidaYelm_FD_71127 | JGI IMG/M metagenome (GOLD analysis project Ga0081606, IMG submission 71127) | Earthworm egg capsule microbial community from the University of Washington, USA - E. fetida Yelm (SPADES assembly) (version 2) | ecosystem: Host-associated > Annelida > Reproductive system... | reverse complement strand
ACAAACGCACTGTTACAAGGGAGCATATTCATTTGCATCCAGAGGATGGGCATATTTTTTACTAAGTTTACTGTGCATCTTATTCTTTGACAGACTTGTTATCAAGACCTTTGAAAGACTAAGGCCTTGGTTACCAGCTCTGGAGACCAAGACCTTAGTCACCAGCTCTCGAGACCAAGGCCAAAGTAAAAAGGTCTCAAGACCAAGGCCAAAGTAAAAAGGTCTCAAGACCTATTCCAAGATCGTATCATTAGGCATCAAATTGAGACCCCGACCACCATCGAGTATCAGCATAACAGTATAGGCCTAATGCATTTTAAAATAATATATTGTAAAATATTGCCACTTGTCATTTTTATAATTTTTGAATTCAAATACCCAAACAAAACAAGAAGCGGTTCACTTAATTTTGCAACGCCTTCTATTGTTCAATGTCTATGCAAGACAGTTTTTGTTGAACATAATTAAAGATTTCAAATCAGTTACAACGGAAAGCCACGTTTTGCCTGAAAAATTGAATGAAAAGGAAACGGAAAGTTATTCCTGGCACGCTCATGCACATCGACAATTATTGAATATTGTTTTGGGTTCATTAATAAGATCAGTTATTAATGCAGGGATTGTATTACATATATGTACATTTGCGGAGATTTCACCTGTTTGCCACATATCACAAAGCATTATATTTATAAGAAATGACTGGTCTTAGGAATTCGATATCAAGATTTTGCCTGAGAGGTCTCGAGACCAAGACCTCGGCCATCTGGTCTCGAGAACAAGACATCAGCCACCTGGTCTCTAGATCAAGACCTTGGTCACCAGGTCTCGAGACCAAGACCTTAGCTTTCAGGTCTTGAGCGAACTAGAGTGCGAGACCTTACACCTTGAGATCACAAGTCTGGTTTTTGGTAATGGATTTCTATAAAACTGGGAAGGCAACTTTTGAAATTTTAAAATAAATTAAAGGATTTAAAATTTGGGCAGTTCACTTTTTGATTTCGTCATGTTCAATAAAGGATTAAATGGTCAAATACTAGAGTCTGGAAGCCTTAGCCTGTCATATGTATGCCTGACAGCTGTACATGTAAAACTATCTAGGAGCATAATTATTCATTCCACTCTAGCATTGTTTTTAATTTTTGATGCAGAGCAGCAGGTACTCGCTGTACTGGTTTTGTGACGACTATTCCAATCGTCTGAACAATGTTTGCCACTGATCTGTTCTAAGTAATTTATAATTTATGCAGTATACAGCACTTTTGAGAGGCTTTGAGAGGCACAGAAAATGATATACAGAATTATATTTTGCAGCGTTTAGTTTTTTTTCACTGCAGTGCTATATAATACTATAGTGGCATGGCCTTGCATTTGTCAGTATAGGCTAAATCAGGCTTCCAGTTGCTAATCTTAAAAACTTATGAAATTTGTCCACAGTGATGTTCTGGATATGCGCTGTAAAGGTCGGCGTTAGATGTGAGCCTAAGCGTAATAATGGTAAGTTATGGTTATTGTAGTCGTTAGAGACATGCTAAAAGGAATTCTGCTCCTGATCACGACCAACATTTTGATAATCTGTTCTCCTGCTATCACGTGACAGGCGGTCCCCCAGTATTCCGTATTTTGACGCCGCCTGCATGTCGTATTCGTAATCTCCATTAAGCTAATAAACTTATCGTGATCTTAATCGTAATCTCCATCAAGCTAATAAACTTTTAAAGCAATGCTCGAAAGCCAAGAACAGGGTACCAGCTTATATATGAGCGTTGTGTGAAATGAGAACAGATATGGTTTCTGTAGAGTGGTGTTGAGTGCAGCTAGATTTGTAGGGGTTCGGAAGGAAGTTGGAAGACAGGTAGTTATTGAGCCCAGTTAAGACAATTCCTAAATTTAATGTTGTTAGAAAGGAAAGACTGTACATTGGAGAGAGTCAGATAGGATTTCATAGTGAAGATTTGTTTATTTGAAGGGGTTAACGAGAGAGCTTTCAAAGACCATTGGGAAATTACCATTAGACAGTAAGTGACAGGTGATCTTGGTCTTCATCTCGAGGTCAGGTGACTGAGGTTGTGGTGTCAAGACCTCGTGTGATGTCTTGATCTTGAAGCTCATAGACCAAGATCGAGAGCAGTCACTTCTTATAATGTCTCGTGATGTGCACTACGTCAGTTTAAAATGCTTTAGTTTTTTATGATTATAGTATAATGTGTTACATAATATTACAATATGTTTTAAATTATGTTGTGCTGTTATCCTGATACTTAAGTACAGCCTAAGTTTCAATACCTCATGATGAAATTTGAGTCTCAAGACCTAATGGCTAAGGTCTTGGTCCTGAGACCTGATGGCTGAGGTCTTGGTCTTGGTCTGGAGTTTTTTCGAAGGTGTTGATAACACCCCTGCTTAAATGACATACAGGCCACTACCAGTTATCAGAAGATGAGTGCATGAACATTGATTTTATGTTTGCTGTGAAGCAATGATTCTGAATAGCCTGAGGCGATAGGCTACATTCAAGCACAAACGCGCAGTCATATACACACATATAAGCACACATGCACGTTGCCACAATAGCAACTAAACGCACACATACATGCAGCCATAGCAAGCACGTGCACTCGCAGTCATATGCGTGCACAGACACATAAACATATGCGCTTCCCAAACACGAATCTAGTTTAATATATAGCAAAGCTCACCGGACTGGCTAATCAGTAGCGCTCCCTGTGCAGATTCTCCCGAGAGAAGCATTTGGTGAGAGTGAACAAGTGTGAGAGTGAGTGAGAATGATTGAGTGTGAACGATTGATTGAGAGTGAGTATGTGAGTGCATGTGTGAGTTAGTGAGGGAAAATGAAGTCGCTAACAGCTCATATGCAAGGTTGAACTAGCACTAGCTTAGGGGACTGCTCTTCTACTTCCGAATGAAGTAGATTTGAGTTACAAATCGATAGTATTCCTTGAGCTAATAGTGCTGAACTGCTGATCACACTTTTTTATGTTTCCAGATATCTGTCTCTATGGAGGACCTTGTAAGAAGAAACTTTGAAGCAAAGATTCTGTCTCGATCAATTGCTTGGAAATACACTAAGTATGATCACTTCTACTTAACATAAGACTCCGCTACTTTTTCTACCTTACTCATGGGCATGTACAGGAATATTTTAAGAACACAAATTTTACTTTTCGCAATATCGAGAGTTCTGAACAATCCAAAGTGCTAGAAGTTAGTGCTTTTAATGTACTTAAAATTGTTAGGGTTCACTTGAGAGCTTCATACCCATTCATTGCTTCAAATGTAGTTGATAAGTAAGTGTTAGATAAGCAATTCAGTATGTAAGAAACTATATAAGTAACCAAGTCAGTACGTAAGCAAGTAAGTAGGTGAACAATTAACTAGGAAGATAAGCAAGTAAGTAGATAAGTAAGCAGATAGCCAAGTTAGTAGGATAAGCAAGTCTGTAGGTAGGCAAATTAGTAGATAAGCTAGTCAGTAAATAAATAACTACGTTAAAGGTGACCAGGTAAGCAGGTAAGTAAGTCAGGTACGCTGGTAAGTAGTTTAGCAGGCAAGTAGTTATACAAGTAAGTAAGTCAGTAGGTAATCAAGTAAGTAGTTTAGGAAGCAGGTAAGCAAGTAAGTAGATAGGCAAATAAGCAATTAATTGGGTAAACAAGTAAGTATACAAGCAGGAAGGTAGATAAATAAGCCAGTGGGTAAGCACGTGAGTGGGTAAGAGTGTTCACAGGTAAAGATACAAGTAGATAAGCAAGTAAGTACGTATGCAAGCAAATATGTTACCAAGTATGTAGATAAGCAATTAACTAGGTAAATAAGTAAGTATATAAGCAAGTCAGTAGGTAAACAAGTAAGTCGATTAGCAAGTAAGTAGATAATTTAGTAATTAAGTCAGGGGATAAATAGGGAAGTAGATTAGTTAGCAAGTATCTATATATGCAAGTCAGTAGGTAAGCGAGTAAGTGGAAACCACGGAAGCCAGTAGGTAAATGAACAAGTAAATAAGCAAGCAATTAAGAAGATAAACAAGTAAGTAGATCAATATGTAGATAATCAAGTATGAAGATGAATAATTTAGTAGATAGTTAAGTTATTAGGTAAGTAATTCAGTAGGTTAACTATAAAGTAGATAAGCACTTTTGAGAGGCACTGAAAGAGAGATACACAATGACATTTGACAGGGTTTAGTTTTTATCATTGCAGTGTTGTTTAAAACTATGATTGCGTGGCCTTGCAATTGTCATCTTAGGTTTATCACAGCTCTTTATTTGCTAGTTAGCCTTAGTAAAGTTAGCAGTAGCTTTTCACTCTGATGCATTGCTGTTGCAATGCGTTCCATTGAGATACATTCAGTACGTTAACTAGTAAGTAGATAAGCACTTTTGAGAGGTACTGAAAATGAGATACACAAAGACATTTGACATTTGCTATCAACCTGCGATCCATTGCCGTCAACTTTTTATTTACTTTCTTGCTTATAATTTTTCTTCTTTTCTTTGTTATCTTGCATGTGAAGTGTTAACGACTTCATTTTCGAAGAATCGGCATACGAGGGTGGGTGGCCAGTCCTCTACCTTGCTGTCTCATGTTCCAAATGACTGTGCGCGGTCAGTGTATTCATCAAACATGAGTAGGCTCAGTTGACAGAAATCGCAAACCAAATTTTTGCTCTGATCAGGATTTCGCTCTCACCAACACATGCTCATTCACTCACTCTCACTCACTATCACTCACTACCTCACGCTCGTTCATCTGCGCCATTGTACGGTCCCGGCTGAAGACTAGTTAGTCTTAATAAAAACAAGATTTATTTATTGATTGTCCATTGCCATCAATTGATATACACTGCCACCAGCCATTACGGCCAAATCTCGTACATTGCTATCCACCATGATACATTTCCAGCCATTACCACTAGGGCAGCTGCATAATGTTTTAACCATCTTTATTATCTTATTTATCAAGTAATTGGTCATACTGGATGTATTTTTCTGAGGTCTATAATTGCAAAAGAAGTCACACCGACATGACAATCTTTATTTTTTAATAAGTATGAAAGAGCGAATCAATTTGAATTCTTTGAAATGTGACCTCAGGGTAGGTGTTGCATTTTATCCAGGAAACGATGAGCATAGATTGTTTTGTGAATACGTGGTAGTGCCATTGTAATGCTCAACCACGGCCTATGCAACCATCAAAGCAAGTGCACTGTTGCCATTTCACTGCAATTGTCCTGTTTAACGCTTAAAACATCTTAACCTATAACGTCAGTGGTAACTATGAATAAGGCAGAATATGCTATGTATTGCTTACTACGTCAGCTTCAACTACATCTGTTTAAATTGATTTGAGTGATTATTTAGTATTTTTATTATTATTACTGGGGTGCTAAATAGTGTTGTGGTAAGCTTCAGTTGAGTGGTAGGGGTTCAAAATATCCCACAAAAGCATTCCTAGTAGAACCTTAAACGATGAGATGGTGGGAGGGCATTAAAAAGGAAAGGCTATTGGTAAAGGGGCCTAATGGTGGCAATGGTAGGTGTGTACATGTTTCGATTTTAGAAGATTAATTGAACCCTAAAGTAGCCATTCTTTCATTGCTTTTCCATCTTTGACGCAGAGCAACACAGCACACAAATTGCCATTTTCTTCCAATTTTCGCCAACCTTTGGGCTCAGCATAATATATGCGTGATCCTGTACTGGTCATGTGGCGATTCTAATTATCTGAACAAAAGTTACTATTGGTGAAATTTATGTTCTTAATAATTATGTGCTAATTATGTGCAGTAAAGAGCTCTTCTATGAGGTTCTTGAAATGAGACACATAATGACCTTATGCATCATTTAGTTTCCTCACAACAGTGCTATATAAAAAAAACTACATTAGATGTTCATTGTTCAATTACAATAATCATGTTATGATGTGCTGTGTTGTACTTGAAACATGCTATGGATTGGAAGTTCAAGGTTTTATTGAATGAAATGTTTGTTCTAGGATTCATAGAGGTTGCCTGATGTGTGGCAGTTGAGAATGGTGATGACATCGTGCTCTGCCAATTGATACCCAGTGGCCTGAAAAACCTGTTCGTACATTTGTAGTAAGTATCGCGGTTTCTTCCATTGCTATGTTATCACGGATTAAGTTTTTGTTCTGGGAAATGGCTTAACGGTAAAATTCTGGCACTAAGAGTCCCAAGATAACAAAGCTGCCAATTCGATACCCGCTAATCCCACATGGTTAAATTGGCCTACCAATTTCTAGGTGGAATTGGTAAGATGAGCGGAGGACAGATTTCGCGTTGCATGGCTGCTGTAGACTTATATTTCCATCCAGTGGCCTCGATTGATGGTACAGTCTAAACAATTGCCTTAATTGATGGCAAAGGCTGTGCACTGGGCTAAGCTGAGAGCACAGGCGGAAACTGAACAATGCGCTCAACTGGGGACTGAGGCTGAGCAATGCACTCAATTGGTGGCATATGCACTCAATTGAGGTTAGAGGCTGAGCAATGAACTCGACAAATGGCAAAGGCTGAGCAATGGCCCCCGTTCAGGATATTGCTCAGCCTGTGCCATCAGTCGAGTCAATTGCTCAGTCTATACTATAAGTTGAGTGCATTGTTCAGTCTATACCATCATTCAAGTCCATTGCTGAGCCTTTGCCATCAATTGAGTCCAGTGCACAGACTGAGCAATAGACTCGACTGATCGTATAGACTGAGCAGTGGACTCGACTGATGGAACACGCTGAAGAATGGACTCGACTGATGGTATAGACTGAGCATTGGCCTTGACTGATGAGACAGGAGTAGCAGTGGACTCGACTAATGGCACAGAATGTGGATGCAACTGTCCTTAATGAGAATTGAAAATTTTCAAAGTGTTTTGGTATTATAATTTAAAGTACAAAATAGTCGAACTCTGAATACCATCGTTTGAAGGTATTTTAAATAAAAGTTCAAAATACTCAGCTGGTACTTGAAGTACCATTTAAAAAAATAAGTAGCTTTATACCACTCCCCATCACTGCTCAGATGTTTCTGTGTGTACGCATGTATCTGGCAATTGTCCTTGTTTACTTTGGTGTCTGTGCATAATTAGCTTTTCATGGGCCTTGCTGCAGTGAGGCCTCGTGAGCCTCTGCTTCATATTCGTAATCTCCATTAAGCATGTAAACTTATAAAGCACCACTCGAAAGCCAAGCAAAACTGGACACCAGCTTATTTACGAGCATTGCATCAAGTGAGATGGGTTGTCAAAAGCCCAGTCCAAAGGATGTCCAAGTTGAGTTTCCTTAAGAATGCTGTTTTTTAGATTTGTAAATGTTACAGGGTGATTTGGAAGAGGGATAGTCTTTGAGCCAAGTTGAGACAATTGCTTCATTTAACGTTCATAAAAAGAAAAAATGTAGATAGAAGGAAGTTAGATAGGGTTTCTTATATTCTAAGTGTTCATTCTTGTATATGAACTTTACTAGTTTTCCTACTATACTACAGGGTTTACTAGTCAAGCTTTCTCTCCCCGTTCTTTTAGAAGGAAAGACAACAGTGCTTAATGACCACAGAGAACTTACCAGTAGAGAGTGATGAAGATGTGACTTTGATGATTGCAGAAATGAGGACAGAGGCATAGTTAATTGGGGGCATGTAATTAAGTTCGTGTTGGTTATTTATACAAAAATTTAGGTGGAGCAAGTGTTTCATTGGTAAGAGAGATACGAGGCTCTCCATAAAGTACATTGTACTTCATGAGAAGGAAGGGGTATAAGAAGGTGTGAGACTATGTGACGAGGAATGGTAATGATCATGTTATGTCATTTTCTTATTTTCATCATCCACATGAAACTTAAAATTGAAAGTGGTGTTTAACTTTTTGTTGCGATGGATGTATTATGCTCTCTGACAGCATATGTAACAAGTATAATAGTAATTACAGTGATACATTCTAAATTTAAATCTCTATTACTTATGTCTTTTGGAAGTTTACTACTTTAACATTTTTATTTTAAAATATCCACCACAGAATCAATATAAGGTAGTGATGCCCACTATTAATTAACCGGTTAAATATTCGGTTAATTAACCATGTTATAATTCACCAGTTAATTATTAGCCTCACTTAAATTAACTTAATTGAATGGTTAAATAACCATTTTACAACATACCTTATTTGTGCTTGTGAAGTTGAAAATCTATATAAATAAATCTGTAAAAAGTGTATGCAATACTGCGAAACTTCTTACCCTATTGCTTTCAAATTTTTTCCATTCTAATACAGCAGAAAGTGATTACTACTAGCGATGTTATTTACGGGTAGATTATAATTCTGGTTCATTAACAGTGTTGCCCAATGTTAATTAACCGATTAATAAACTAGTTAATAATCCGGATAATTAACCACATTATAATTTACCCAGTTAATTAACCGGTTAATTTACCCGTAAATTAACTTAATTGTCTATAGTTAAATAACCATTATACAACTTACCTTATATGTGATTGTGAAGTTGAATATCAATGTAAATAAATCTGTAAAAAGTTTAGTCAATATGTATTATCTCCAAAACTTCTTACCCGATTGCTTTCAAAAATTTTGCATTCTGTTGTTTTCTAATAGATGGAAGTGATTACTACTATTACACAGATGTAACACCTCTCGAAGCTAAAAACATGCTTTTGCACCACGAAACGTTGAAATTCAACTGCAGTAATTGTAATAATTTTTTATGTTGGACAGTTGTATTTTCCTAATTTAATGCAGCTATGCATTATTCCACTATGCCTACTTTGCCTAGGCAGCGGCTAAAACTTGACGACTTGGTCAGTGAAAAACAAAAGCTTTCAGTCAATTTAGTCATGTGTCATAATTATTATTCACAATATTATACAATTGAAACTAAGTTACTAAGTCAATAGATACAGTACTGTAAAGTGTAATGTTACATGTGCAAACCCGATACATTACAAATCACAACGGTAATGTAAATTGCACAGAAGATAATTTACCGCATTTCGGTTAATTAATCGGTTATTTAACCAAAATTATAATTTACCGGTAAAATAACATCACTAATATAAGGAGCCATCTATTTATAACGTCAAACACTGCGAATCATTGTAATCCATTACATATATTTTCATACATAGCTATCAACGTCACACATTGCTATCTACTGTCATTTATTGCCATACTTTGCTATTCATCCACTCTCACCCATTGCCATTCATAACCACCCATTTCCGTACATTGCTATCCACTTCGATCCATTGCCATAGATTGCTTTCCATTGTCATCGTTTGCCATCCACTCCATCCATTGCCATTCATTGCCACCTATTGCATTCACAACCACCTATATCCGTTGATTATAACCCATTGTCATCCACTGCGGTCCATTTCCACCCGCTTCCATCCATATCCAGCCACTGCAATCCATTTCTATGCACCGCTACCAGCTACAATTTGTTGCCATCTACTGCATCCATTGCTATGCACTGGCAAATAATCGACTTAGACGGTTATCTAAGACGAAATTCAGGTACAAAAAATCACAACTTTGCACGAGAAGATGATGTTAGTGCGCTATAATTTTCCTAATTTGTGCGGACTTCTACATGGAGCTCACGTCATCCTCCTATCCACATGCGTCTACCTGAACCTTGATTCCTCCATGTGGACGTCATAAATGTATTTCCCTTAGTAGAACTATAAAAGCTATAATTCAAAAGAATTTTAAATACAAGGGCGTTATGCTAAGATAGTATTCAAAGTAGCATTTTAATAATTGCCTATCTGGTCCAGTTCTGCGGCCCCATCCTAAGTGCTCGGAGATCCTGCCCCCTCCGTGGCCGGACAAAATGTCTCCAGACAAAATGCCCGGACAAAATGTCCCCAGAAAGAAAGATGTCTGACTAAGCACTTTGACGGATTGATGAAATGATGCGACCTTAAATGGAAAATGGACACATACAATAAATCTGTTCTAAGTATATGGTGTATTGATGAAAATATTGCTTCCTCAGCTGCAATAGAACCTCGATTCATGCAACAGATTCTTGCAAAGTAGAATTATATATTGACAAAAATAATGCGCCTTTAATTTAAATAGAAGCTGGATTAATATGCGAACCTCTTGCTAAGTATTCATTATCTTGTTGATGAAAATAATCCCTGCATAATTGAAATAGAAGCTGGAATAATGTAAAGAATTCCTCCTACGTGCATATTGTTGAAAATGATGCGTATTTAACTTTGTTAATATAGCTTCTATTTCACCTGAAGTAGCATAAATGTTATATTTTCATCAATAAGCCGTATACTTAGCTAGGATTCATTGCATTTATCCAACTTCCATTAAAGTAGACATTATTTTTCAATAATCTGTCCAAGCGCAGTCCCACTGTTTTTGTGTCTTTGGACTTTTAACCGGGAACATTTTGAACAAATACCTGCTAACCTCCTTCGTTCAACTGAAAACCATCCTCTCTATGTTACTTTGCTCGCACCTACGCCAGTCAGAAACATGCCTTTTCAGTGGTTGACCCTTCAAATGGAGTCCCGTTGACGCTACACTCCATAGACGCTAAAACCACTTTGTCAGGCAGTTCTCTCTCAACCTGACACGATTTTAAGTCGTCGCGTTGGGGTTTGGAAGCGTCTGTAAGCAACCTCCATTCAAGATTCACTAAACATATTCCCACAATGATGAATCCGTTGTCCATCCAATGCAATCCATTATATTCCACTTCTGTTGAACTTATTATCATCCGTTACTATATGATATCGATTTAACAGCGTATATGTAATTAAATAAAGAATGTTGTTATTATCAAAGCCTTCATCTTGGTTACTTTCAAAACTTATATTTGCTATTCATGTTGCATTTTTTTAAACTTTTTTTATAGCCAACCATTATTATGTTAAATCCATTTTCTTGTTATTTGTAGTTATTCCAACTACACCTTGACGTCATTGAGGCATCACTCCAGTTACTCCACAAATATTTTGCATATATACATTGCCTAAATCTGCTGCATGACAATGCTCCGTTACTGAATGTTGGAAATTCAGCTGTGGCAACCTTCAGACGAGAAAATAACTGCTGTTTAGTCAATAACTGCTGTTAGACAATACCTATACTGCATTATGTAGCTTAGGTTTCTATTCTGGAGTGTCTAGAGAATTGATCAGACTTCTACCATAAGCTAGTATTTTTACCTGTGCCTGAATGTAGACTCAGGTAGTGCATTCGTTTTCATACTAACTAATTCATTTCGTTTTTGCTTCTCTTGCTGTCAATAGGCATGGGTATTAAATCCAGTGACAGCCCATTAAACTTAATTGCCACATGATAGACTGAAGAGGTTTGAGCCTGATAGAATTTTCTGTCATTTCTGCTCAGATAAATAAACTGTCTGCATGCATTGCCTGAATACATTTTATGTAGCTTACTGTATGGCAGGCATACTAGAAGTGTTCTCAGTGTTTGTGCCAATGCGGATAGCTGCCACTTTTGAACTTTTACCACTTTCTTATGAGTATGGCATTAATTTTCCGACATTAGGATACAGGGGTGGGTCCGTAGAGTAGTGGGAACTATGTGGAACGTTGATGCTGGCGACCTGGGTTCGCTTCCCGTACGGAATGCTAACTCGGGGAACCCCTTAAGGTTGACTAATCCCCTCACTCGCTAGGCGGCAGCGGTGTTAAAATAAGATGTAGGACGTGATGGAGCGCCCTGCGTGGCTGCTGACAGTTAAATTTGACTCCTCTAATAACTTGTTTGCATCCGTTCATACTGATTGTATCATTCTGCGTTCTGTCAAGTTTGATGATTAAACACGAAAATATTATTATTATTATTATTTCAACTATGCTACTTTGCATCGGCCTGTACTTGTTGTACTATTCTTGTATTGTATTGTATCTATACATTTATATAGCGCTTCTTTCAGTGCATACCAATCAGAAGCGCTTTCAGTGCGAGAGACCCAGAGAGAAGAGAGCAGTCTTGAGAGAACGAAAAGAGGCACTTGGCTCACCAGTTAATAAAGTGGATCGAGTAGAAGGAAGGAGTTGGTTCGAAAGCGAAG
>Ga0081606_1000723_pt1 | contig 12131 bp, 12 predicted proteins | sample EareggfetidaYelm_FD_71127 | JGI IMG/M metagenome (GOLD analysis project Ga0081606, IMG submission 71127) | Earthworm egg capsule microbial community from the University of Washington, USA - E. fetida Yelm (SPADES assembly) (version 2) | ecosystem: Host-associated > Annelida > Reproductive system... | reverse complement strand
ATTTGTAACTGGCGCCGTAACACAGCCATGCCACTACAAGGGCAGCTTACAGTCAACTAACAGCCCGGGTAAGCAATGCTGAATAAATAGGTCTCAAGTCCAGTAATCACAAGTCACAAATAAGTGATAAGCCTAAATGGGTCTAAGTGGAAGCGGGATTAATGAAGAAATTCTTATTGTCAATGGAAGCTGGATTGCTTGATTAATTGATGATTCTATCGGTCCCATTTTGTCCGTACTATGTTGTCCCCTTCCATTTTGTCCTAGAACCCATTAAAAGCCATGGCAGTGGTGATAAAGGCATGAGCAGCAAACACTATTGATGTGATTAGATATCTAGAACTCACAGGCACTATTGATATGATCTGAAATCTACAACTCATCATTGATATGATCCGATATCTACAACTCACTATGGGTCACTGTGTGTGACTGTATGTATGTATGTATGTATGTATGTATGTACATAAGTATGTTACAATGTTTTTTGCGTTTACGCAAAAGTGCATATACGTATGTGTTCCTGGCCTGAACCGGTAAATAACTGTCGACTAATACAGACTGCATGCCAACTGTGGTCTAACTTTAATTTTGACAGGCTCATATATTATCCTTGAATCTGGAGACCATTTTCCATGTTATCAGATTTAAAGTTGAGTTACTTGTTTTGATGCTTCAGCACATTGCCTTTAAGACATTGCACTGTTATGCATAATAATTTCAATGTCCATTTCTTCTTCACTCATTTTAAATAGCTTCAGACACTGCTCTACATGGCTTTGTTTCATACACAAACTCGGAAATTATGAGTAACATACCATTGCTACATCATTCACAAAAGGTAGGAACAGAAGTGGCCCAATCAGTTATCTTTGTGGCACTCCACTTAGCAGTGTCACCCAGGTAAAATATACCTGTATCATCTATTTCCACCTTCTGTCTTCTACCTCATAGGCAGCTTTAAATCTATGTCAGTACCTGCTCTATGATTCAACCTGCTTGCAACTTTCTGGACAGCCTTATATAAGTTACTTTGTGAAATTCCTTGGCAAAATATACATGTTTCCCTCACCACTGTCACCAGTCCTCTCATTATTCAACAAACGTTCTAACAGATTTTTTAATAACTCTGGTAAATCCATGTTCATTTTTCTCTTTCTATGGCAATATTAGTGCATACCTTCATTTCCGTGCTCATTCAATTCTTCTACTATGATTATGATAAGCTTGACAAGTCTTCACAAACTTGCACACTATGCTGGTTCCACTGATTGGTCTGAAGTTAATTAGTTCACCAATTTTTCTCTTTCTATGGCAATATTAGTGCATACCTTCATTTCTGTGGTGCATCGCCAATCTACATTGATTTAGCAAAGATACGTGCTGAAACCACTCAAATTTCTTCCCTCGCTTTACGTAAAAATTTAGGATAGCGTTCATCTATGCCACAGCTTTTGTTGCTTTTTAACCTGTTCAGTTTTTCCATCACATTTTCCTTAGTGAACGTTATCCGAGTCCAGTCCTTCATTGTCTGAAGACTTTAGGTTGAGAGATATTTCCTAATTCTTCCAGAGTAAACACTCTGCTGAAATATTTAGTGAGAGCCTCAGCAACTTTCACATCATTCACAAAAACTTATCCCTTTCTGTCTTCCTTTTAAGTGGCACTATCATGTTTTCCTTATCTGCTCACTTGCAACATTGTTGTAGAAACTGTTACTATTGTTCTTTACTTAACTTGAGAACTTCTGTTCTAAAGTTCATATTGCTTCTATGGTTTTATTATTGCAGATAGTTCTTTTGTTCATCTACTTGTTTCTTAAATCTGCAATTATGGCACACTTTATGCTCCAAATCCAGCTCATTTCACATTTTACTCTAGCCTCAAAACTCTTCTTTTTAGCCATGCAAGGGTCGGGAGCGCTCCGGAGTAGTAACTCTTCCTTGAAGAGGCGCTATTGAAATCTCTGTAATGAATGAATGAATGAATGAGAGAAATCTCTGTAATGAATGAATGAATTCCCTGCTTTCTTTTCCAACTTTATAAAATTCTTCATTGCTTAGTTTTCTAACCTTATTTTCTTTTAATATCATGCTGACTCTTTCGTGCATTGGAATGTTTGCTTTCTTGAACAATCTCCCTCATAAGTTTCTTAAACTTCCTCCAAGCTTCAACCACTCCCATGCACTTTATTTCACCTACCAAATCCTTTTACATCACCCTTTTCCTCAATAGCTTCTAATCTTAAGTAAAGAAGTTCCTAGGTCTTATCACATAGACTCTGACTTCCAAGGTCTGTTCCATGACTAATTCTTATTGGACTACCAGATGATCACTAATCCTATACTCAAATGCTAAACAACACTCCATGAAATGTCAGCATTAAGTCCAAAATATTGTCACCCCATTTGACCCACAGACATTGATATTTTGCCCTTTAGTCTTCAATAATACTCCCTCCTGGAAGAGGGCTCAGCCACACGGATTCTTCTTCTCCACTTGATCCTAGCAGCAGCATCTTCCATTTTCAGTCTGTTCCTTGCTGGCCCGCCCTTCCGAATTTTACATCTCCCTCAAATCTTTCTTCTCTGGACTGCGAGCGCCTCTGAGTAGAAGTGCGTTGAAGAGGTGCTATATAAGTCGAATAAATGAATGAATATGAGATTTCAGGCCTTCCTGTATTATGTCTCCCCATTTCTTCTTCAGCCATCCTGAACAGCGTCACAGTTACCTCTACCGCAATAATTCTTATTATGCAGTTTTCATCCTCTCTTCTTGTCACTCTCGCCTCTCGAAGCTTGTCAGTAATACATGCAGACTTGTCAATTCGCGACCTATGGTCTCGAACTTGAGTTGATCTCGAGACCTGGTGCCCAAGGTCTTGGTCTCGAGATCAGGTGGCTGAGGTCTTGGTCTTGAGACCTCAGGTAAATTCTGATCTGAAAGTTTCAAAACCAAGACCGATCAAGACCAGTCATTTCTTATAAATGAAATGCATCGTGATGTGAGGGAAATAGGTCAAATCTCTGCAAACGTACATATGTAATACAATCCGTGCATTATCTTATGAACTGATCTTAAGAACGGACCCAAAACAATATTTAATTGTCAATGCACTGCATGCGCATGCACGTTAGACTGGTCCAAATTAGCATGGGAAAGAATTTTCATTTTAAATTCATGAGGCATGTTGGTACTTCAGTTCATTTTGATCTAAAAGTAACCTGGATGAAATTTTGTGTCAAAAAATTAATATTTAGAGGTCGCCCACGAGCATCGAAGTTTTACATGAAAAGGGTCCATATTGCGCATTAATCTTGGCCTGTTGGACTGCGTAAATGACCAATGACCAATGCAATTGTCATTCTGTTCCACCCAAATGCAGATTGAAACATGTGAGACTTCATTCACTAGATTTCACAACTACTTCCTGTGAATAACAGTAGGGAAAATGAACAGTGAAAGTCCTTTTAGGTCTTTGAGTTGTAAGTTTTAATTTCTCTGATGTTAGCAAATTCCACAGTAGTTTAAACATCATTTTATCTGCATTTAGAACATCGATAATTACATAAATTCATAAATTATGCTACCTTTATATTTGCTATTATATCTTAGAATCTTGGAACTTATGCAAGTGGTGCATAGACGAAGATCAAGACATTTGATAATATCCTAGACCACATCAATTACAATTTATATGCTAAAATATCACATCTCTTTTGTAACTTGCTGGTACCAAATTAGTCATTTGCTAACCTGAGAGTAATAATTAGTCATCTACCTAAGACAATGACAATCACCCAACTCTTAATTTGCAATAATATGTTATAGTACCTGTATGTTGATAAGAATTAAGTATAATTACAATTATGGTTGCAGCAGTCACAGCACAAAAAGTTGCTAAAATGTTCCTTGGTGGACAGTGATTGAACCATCTTGGGATCCGCATTCGTTTTACAGGAAAGTAAATTGTAAGGTGTCTATTCTCTACTGGAGCCAACAGCTATGAAAATAGCAAGATGGCTGTAGCAGAAGTTTATAGCAAGAGTCCAACAGCCAGCTAAGAAACTCGACATTAACATAACATAAAAAGGGTTCTATGTGGTTCAGAAGAAGTCTGTGTCAAAACCGCTACAAATTACTCTGGAAAGCTCAATATCCAAATTTTCATAGCATCCTCTTAAAAGATGTGACACAATCCACTGAGACAGTACAATCATCCCACCCACCCATTCCAAAAAGTTCAATCTAGTCCTCCACAGGACCTGGTATTGAAAAAATAAAGAAAAACCTGAGCTGAAAACAAGTAGCAGAAGGAAGGTGGTCCATGCTTAATGATGGCAGTGCTATCAAAGCTCTTAAATATTTCTCATGAAGATGTTTTCACTATCAATAAAGACAAGGGCTTTCTTGTAGACCAGAGGATGACAAGAAAGATGCAATGGAAAAGGAAGATGAGGAAATGGCAAAAAAGGAACAGTTAGAAGTCTGTGCAACAGGAACTGATGAAGGAACGATTTAAGAGGGACAAGCAAAAGGTGGAGTCTCATAGATCAAAGGTTGAATTGATTGAATCATCCATATAGGATAGATACTTCGTCTTCAGAAACAATCTCCAGCTCAACAACACATGACTCTACTGAGCACCACTCAAACCGATCCTATAATAGTTAAAGCGGCTAAAACCGACTATTGAGCTGGTATCAGTGCTAGACCACAGCAACACTTCTGGCAGGCATGCAATTCTCATTTTGCATTAATATTAATGAGACAATATTGGATCTTACTCCAGTGCAGTGGGAACAATATGAAGACCTTCAAGAGGTAGGTGGAAAAGGTGAAAAATTTATGCTTTGCAATAACGACTTCCTGAAGATAATAAGCAAGCATAATTTCTGGTTTCTGGAGCATCATCACCAGCGTCTTAAATGATACATTATGAACTGTGTGGCATGTGTTCACATGGACATTGTATACTAGACAGTAAATTAAACACCAATTTCAGCTGGCCTATTGACTCGTAGCAATAAAATGGAAAGCGGCTAGTTGACTTGCCACTGAGGCTGCTAAAATGCAATGTTTACACTGTAGTAAGTATATTAAAACTTGACAGCATTGAGCGATCTGAAGATGTATTCTTCTTTAACAAAATGTACAAGAAAAACAACAAAAATAAAAAAAGTCTAATGCGCATGCAATGACTAAATTTCCGCTTCGTTTTCTTTTTGTCAGGCGAAGTGTATCTTTCTTCTGTAATTGATTTGAAATCTTTAATTATGGTAAACAAAAACTGCATTGCCAAAGGCTTTGAATGAAATGAGGAGCCAGAAGGCTTTGCAAAATTATCAGAACCATGCGTTGTTTCATATGGGTATCGGAATTGTTGAAAAAAGACAAGAAGTGGCAAGCTGTGTTACAAGATACTACAATATATTTTAAAATGCATTGTACTGCTATGTTGATACTCAACATCACACAATACACTTGTTAAGTTTTTCCACTGTTGCCAAGTTGCAGTTTTTCAAAGCTCTTGGTAACAAGTCTGAAGACATGCTGCTTCCAGTGCCAGTGTGGGTCTCGATTCGATGCCTGATGACAAGATCTTGGTATTGGTCTCGAGACCTTTTTACCAAGATTGGTCTTGGTCTTGAGACCTGGTTACCAAGGTCTTGCTCTTGGTCTCAAGACCTGGTGATCAAGGTCTTGGTCTACAGTTTTTTCAAAGGTCTTGATAACAAGTCTGAAGACATGCCGCTTCCAGTGCCTTCTGATGACCTCATTCCTTTCCTGATCCTTCAGCAAGATTCCAAGTATGCGCCACAGCATTCTCATTTCTATTCTTTCCGGCAACCAGTCCTTTCTTCTTGTCCTGGCTTTGCTCCATATATCGTCACTGGCCTTAGCATAGTCTGGTATAAATTGGCATTTTTTCGACATCACACAATACACTTTTTAAGTTTTTCCACTGTTGCCAAGTTGTATTGATCGTGTTTTTGACATCATGTTCGCAACCACACTCAGCATATAACATAACATAACATTCATTACTGATCCAAGATATTTAAATGTCTCCCATGTCTTTCAATACAGCCTTGTCCTTCATCATCAGTCTCTCAACCCATTCTCTAGCTGACCATGGTCTCTGTCTTAGTGATGTTTATCTTAAATCCCTTTGTTTTCCAGTGCACTTTGACAATTAGTTAAATTTGTTGCTACATCTATCTACTACTCCTCGTCTACCACAATATGATCATACAGATTATCCCACGGCACTTCCCTTCTTACATGTTCCGACATGGCCTCCATGATTATGATAAACAGCAGAGGACTAAGGCAGGATCCTTGATGTTCCCCAACCGCGATCTAGAATTTTCCTTGGTTACCTATGCCGCTCTCTACCGAAGAACTTGTGTCTTGGCACATTTATTTCACAAGTCATACCACTTTTTCTGCAACACCTTTCCCCTCACAGTCTATTAAATAATCTCCCCTCTATCATTAGCTATTTGCAGATCCACAAAGGTCCAGTGTCTCTTGTTATTTTATTCTTATGGTTATCCTGCACCTGTCTCAGCATACTTTGTACCTCTCACAGGTCTGAAAGGAAAGGGGTTTCCTTGTAGTAGAGCTTGACCGAATGACCGATACATCTGCAGCACTCACAATCGGGGCCGATTGTAGGACAATCGGAACAATCGGCAATCGATGACAATCGGTGACTAGTCCATGCTGATGTTTCAGGATGAGGATATTCACAGAATTCACTGAGCCGTGAGCTCTATAGGCCACCCATACCATACTATTCAAGCTTCGGTTGGGTATCTGTCTTTGATGAAACCAGGCCGTAGCTATATTACCTTGTTGGACCAATAATCATTAACCCTTGTCTGGATTGAATGTGGTAATTAACCTGTATAAATTGGCCCTCCTTCCCACCCCTCTATAGACAAGGTATTTGAATAGACGATCGGTAACATTCACAATCGACCTCACCATCGGCTGTTCTCACAATCAGGACAATCAGCATCAGGACAATCGGGTAATTGTGCAATCGGCCAAGATCTACCTTCTAGCTCATTCCAAACTCTAAAACTGTAACATTAGATTTAACTATGGTCATTGACTAACATGAACACTGCACACTAAAGTTATCTACTCAGACTATAGATAAAGAGTTACATTTACGTCGGTAAGTTACAACTGTCTCTATTCGTCTTCTCTGTCTGACACCCTGGCTGGTGTCCCTGTGGTACCAATATAAGGTGGTCTATGGCAGCCACTTGTCATCTCCATATGGGTGTGGCTAAGTAGCTAACCCAACACAATGTGCATTGTCACAAATAAGTAAGTAAGCATGTAAGTATTTCTTTATTCATCTGACTGCATAACCGCATATTGTATTGTATGAAATTGAGTGAAGCATTATAAATAAATTGAAGCACTATAAACCAGTCTTGTTACTATATTCTTGTTAAATACACCTCTAAATTACCTTTTCATATAAGGCCCACCTTCAGTCCAACATCCAACAGTTTGATTCCTCAGTAATTGTCACATTGGATCCATGTTTCCTTTTCTCCTTGTATAATGCCAGTATTCCGTTCTCTGCTAAACACTGTGACAGTCTTTCCTGTTTCATGAAGTCTTTACAATGATGTGTAACCAGTCAATCCCATCATGCTGAGTGCTTTCAATTTCTCAGCAGTCATTCCAGATGGTCCTAGTGCTTTGTTGTCCTTAATAATCTATAGTGCTGTTTCAATCTCATTGTGGGTTACAACTTTTCCCGGTTCTTCAACAGGCCGAGTTTCTTCCAGGGGCTCACTTGGATTATCTTAATTTATCTACCAACTCTCCGCGAAGTATCTTCCTCAATAATAATGATTTTACCGTCTTTGTCTTTAATAGCATTTGCTCACAGCTTATCCCGCCTACTTCTTTGTCTTGCCTATGCTATGTAATGACTCTCTTCCATTTCTCAGGTGTTTAATTCTTGGAATAGATGTATTGTCCTTCCCTTGGCTATTAATGCAGTTCTATTTGCTTGCTTTCACATCGCCTTGTATATCGCATTCAGCTAACCATCGAACAAATTTCTTACAGGACTGATTGACTCAACAACAAGCGGCAACATAAACCTGACTTTTACAAAATTAAAGAAAACATATCTTTTCCGGTCGATTTCTCTAAATGAATAAATAAAGTTTCCCTTAACTGATATTTCCTTATCAGCCTGTGCAGCAATATGCATTATCCTTGGTCAGCTTCTTCTAGGGATTCTCCTAGCAAAACTCTGACCACAATCCTAGACCTATTTCATTCAAGTTCAAAGTAGAGGAACTTTCTTTAAAGACCTCATAATTATTACACCTATCTACCGCACTGTTATAGTTCTATCCCTACAGCAAAATCATGCACCCCAGCGAAATAGTATTCTGGTTAGCATTATTCGTTCAATATAATTCATATTTATCTGAAGCTAGATGACTGCTTGTAACAACATCGGGAATTGATCCACTTGCTCACATTGACCCAATCATGAGTTACTCATGATTTGAGAAATAATATCCATAGAAACATTAATCGTAGTGAGAAAATGTGTGAAAATAGGTTTTCCCCGTGTTTGGACACCAATTTGACCCAATTACCAAAATGGTGGTATCAGTTTGAATATATTTTCTGATTGCCTATGTGAGTTACTCATGATTCAAAAAGAAAGAACCATAGAAATATGAACAATTTGTGTAGATATGCCAAAATATAAAATTGTGTTACATATGTATTTGACCTGCGGCTTTCCATACCGAATCTCCAATGTCCGAATGTGAATATCAATCTAACTTGACAGAGGTTAATAACAGTGACACAACAACAAGGCCGTGCGGAAATGTAAATACCGAGTTTGAATTGTGAAATTTGAACATGGGGTTAAACAATTCTTACATTATATGGCCGTAATTTGCAGTTAGAAGTTCTGGCGTAAATTACCAATTGCGGACCCAACTTTTCAGGCGGGGTAAAATGCTGATTGGCGAACGTAAAATGATGATTAGGAAATGCTGATTGGTCATGCTGATTTGGGGGTTACTGGGGGTAAAAATGCTGATTAGAAAATGATGATTGTAACAGTTGATTGTAGGAACAGAATGTAACGATTAGTCTTTTTTATTAATCTATTATGCTGATTAGTTGGTATAATGTTGTTGCAATTTATAAAAAATTATAATAGAGTAAACAAATAGGTCTTGAGTCCAATTATTTGGTGGTATTGATAGTTTATTTAAAGTTGTTAAAATGCCCTATTAAAGACAATAAAACCTCGATGGCAGTCTCATATTTGCTAGGTAGGGCAAATTATAAAACAATAAAGTCTGTGGTCTGCTTTGATGACAGCCTCATATTTGCTAAGCGTATTATCTTCTGTGATCACTGGTTGCCTGGATTTCAGACTCATATATGCTAATTATATAAGTGGTGGTATTTGTAGTTTATTTAAAGTTGTTAAATGCCCTATTGAAGACAACAAAGCCTTGATGACAGCCTCTTATTTGCTTAGCTAGTGTATTATCTTCGTCAGACTCATATATGCTAATTATATGAGTAGCAGTATTTGTAGTTTATATTAAAGTTGTTAAAATGCCCTATTGACGACAACAAAGCTTTGATGACAGCGTCATATTTGCTAAGTGTATTGTCAATCAGCATTCTCTAATCAGGATTTTACCCTCTGGTTTGCTGATTTGGTCGGAGGGTAAAATGAGGGTAAAAGGAGTCATTTTTAATCAGCATTTCACCCTCAAAAAACAGCAAATCAGCATTTTACCCCCGGCCAACTTTTCAACCGCTCCCGTTGTAAATAGTGTCTTTGGTGAACTGCTGTGATTAGTCAATAGAAATCAGGTCAAGGAGTATAAATCGGAGGTAATGTCTCAATCGTTCGCGACGCCTATCATCTTCGATTTGGATGTGTTGTTAAATAAACGTATTAACCCACACAATCGTTCACGCATATTGCATGCCTTGCGGTAAAATTCAGCTCCTGTAATAACTAGTTGCTACCATACTTTCATACTTCATTCTATGTCTGTAATTCGTACTGCACCTGTGATTGTTTTAAATATTAAAACGAGAAAATTATTAATATCATCTTCTATATGGAGGCATCATTAAATAAACATATGAATTGTTCTCTATGCATATCATTTTCTCAATCGTTCTTTCTTTCATGATGAATATTGAATACATTATTCAAGCTGTACGAAGTTTCTAAAGACACGCATGTAAATGATCATTTTCTGGGTCACCCAAATATTTATAAAGTAGTGGTTTTAACACAGACTATAAGTCTTCTGAACCACTTTAAACCCTTGGTATGTTATGTTACCCATTTGTGGTTGTAGAATTTATAAATGAATGTATGATGATGAGAAATACATGGTATTTGCTTTTTGCAGTCATGGGGCCTTAATCGATATTTTGTTAGGCAGTAGACCTCGTGTGTTTTAATGCTTAGACCTGTATGTACATTTGCCCTATCCTGTGTATTTCCGCAGTACTTGTAATGCATTATTATAACCACCTGCTGTTTTATCTTTTGGTAATTACTGTTGTAACTAAGTTTATATTTGTTGTTATTTGGTGTCAAACAACAGATAATGGACAAAAGTTTAGTGAAAAACAAAAAGTTTGAGATGTTCCATAAAATTGCTGCTAGTGAGCAGGCGCAAAATGCTGTAATTTATTCTTGTGTGTATTGAATTTTATGCGTAATCTTATTCTGATGCATTAAATTTGTTTGTGGTGAAGGAAATAGTATGTTTTTTGTAGGATTGTGTTATTAATTTATCACAGTAAATATTTTCTAGCAATGGCTGCTTCAAAGATGTCTGACGCGTGCGAAGAATTGCTTGCCACTGCACAGGATGAAAATCACGACGAATTCTTGAAGCTCGTAGCCAGAAACGTATGTATAATTAGCTGCTACAAGGCTCTACTTGGTCAGTTGAAAGTCGACCATTCCAATCACAGAAAGCAACCAAAACCATTCCGAATGCAGTACATTTATCAGTGAAACTGGAAAAGTCTTATTAACATGTACAGTAATAATCTAAACTTGACAGAACCATTGAGCAAATTCAGCATTTTCTAGGTACAATAATCAATCAAACTCACAGGTGGCTGTGAACATTCAAAATTACATGACTTCTTACATGTGCAGGTGTTGGCATGGCCTCAATAAATAGACATGTCAAATAGCAAACAGTAACATCATCTAAAGGCACAGTCAGGACAACTGGTGATTGCAAATGACACTGATAAACCTCTGCAATTTCACTTGCATGGTTTTAAACTATTAATAATTTTTTTCTCAAATGCAGAACTCAAAGGATGATCCATTTGACCTTGATGAAGTGGTACAGTTGTTACAACGTAAGCAGCTGGATAAACTGTGGAGTCACTTGCATGTCAAATGCAGTTCTGTGCTTTTGGACTTTGGAAGAATTGGTTCCCAAGAATCAGATCATGTAAGGCATACCTTCTGTATAATCGAAGATCTGTGCCCTGCTTGTAGCAGTAATAGACAGTCTGAATATTTTGATGTATGGATTTTTTTGATTTTTTTCTTCCATTAATAACCGGAATCTTAGTCTGGAATAAGAGTCTCGACTGCAATCTTGAAGTCTTCAGGCATTGTTGCACGTCTTGGGAGTTTAACAGCTTTCAGTCTTGATCTCTGTCTTGAACTGTATCATTTTTTTATTTTTAATATTTTTTATTTTTCTTACATACCTACCATTACATACTTGGTATGTAATGGTAGGTATGTACATACTTTACATACTTTATATTAAGAATGCTAAAGTTAGGTATTGATGAAATCTATTTTATCAGAGAATACCATCTTGAGTAATCAGTTTTTGCTGAAGTTTTATGTTTAAGGGTTTGTAGGCGCTTTCTGAGTATCTTATAATATAAAGCGAAGTGTTTATGTGTTTGTACGTTTGCTCCGTCGTGGACATAACACGCGAACCGCTTAACGCAGGCACATAACATTTGCATCGATTATAGAGTAACTTTTTCGTGGAGCAGTGAGCATATTTTTAACTTCCTATGTTTTGTAATTCAAAAGT
>Ga0081606_1000721_pt1 | contig 12176 bp, 6 predicted proteins | sample EareggfetidaYelm_FD_71127 | JGI IMG/M metagenome (GOLD analysis project Ga0081606, IMG submission 71127) | Earthworm egg capsule microbial community from the University of Washington, USA - E. fetida Yelm (SPADES assembly) (version 2) | ecosystem: Host-associated > Annelida > Reproductive system... | reverse complement strand
CCGCTTGTCTCAGTCCTTCTAAGCGATGGAACAGTTGTAACCCTGTGGTTGGAAGCAACGGTGATATCCTCATCAAAAATATCCAAAATACTATAGGCCTACGTAAAAAGTGAATTCTTCTCAAATAAAGACGGCGTCTAAATCAAACAAGTGAAGAGACAATTTTCAGCGAAAAGATTGTCTAGGAGCACACACTAGATAACCGTAAAATTTCTCACATTGGACTCTAAATGCCTCAGAAATTACGGAATCTCAACAGGCAATCGTGTATTTATTTAATCCTTTAAAACTATAGTTACATTGTAGGTCTATTAGGCCTACCTTTCGTAATTTGTTTTCAAGCGTCATTTCACAACTGCTTTCGTCAAGATTCTAACTATGATAGAAGAGATAAAACGAGAATTAAAAACATTTGGAGAGAGCACAAGCATTAGGGGCATCAGCCGTACAATGAAATCTCAGGGTCGAGTCGTGAAGATATTTTGGGTGATAACACTGCTTACCAGCTTTTCAGTTCTTTTGCTTCAAGTCGTTTCTCTTGTCATCACTTACCGCAAGCATGGAATCACGAACAGTTTCTTGTGGGTTCCGAGTCAACCGAACTTTCCGGATGTCACAATCTGTAATTTAGTCCCGATTGCGGACGAAAAGCAGTTTTATGAGTTATATGATTTATTCTTACAAAAGATCGAAATTTTCAAAAGCCAAGCTCCTGACGAACTAAAGAACATAGATAAAATATGGAATTATCTTAAATGTTTAGATGCCTTTAACACTAACATTCCGTTTTTAGAAGAATTCAATAGCAAGGCAAAATTGAACGCGATAATAGTTGATGCATTTTTCTATGGATGGGATTTGTTCAACAGACGTGACACTGAAAAAGTTTCTACTTTGTTTGTGCCTCTTCAGTTATGTACAACCCTGACACCAAATAGGAGCGCTGCTGCAATTTCTGCAATAATATTTATCAACGATTTAATGCCAAAACTGATAGATTCGTATTATAACAATCTTAGAGTTTCAATGGCAAGCGGAGTCAAAGTAATGATTCACCCGAAAGGCACCAAACCAGATCGCAATGTGGCAATTTATGTACAACCTGGCACAAGCATCACTATCGACATCAAACAGAGCAATATTTCAAGGTCGACTCATCCATACGGAAACTGCAACGGCACGCAACAAGACGTAGCCAGCGATGACAAAAAAATGACTCCATACGATCAACAAATGTGCCTCAGCCTGTGTAGTCAACATCAGATCCTAAACAAATGTGGCTGTCTCAATCCTTACGAATTTTATACGGACGCTGAATTGCAAATGGGTAACTATACGTTCTGCACTAACATCACAAAACACCTTGAAAATCCAGAGATGTATACGGAGCAGGGAGTTTTCACACAACGCTTTTGGACTTTAATCAACTGTTACTATCAATTTACTCTTAATCAAGACTCATGCGACTGTCCTGTCCCGTGCTCTGAAACGCAGTACGATATCAGTAGCTCATCAGCTTATTGGCCGAACATCCATTATCACTTGGCCTTTTACGAATTCTATATCCGCGATGATGACCGATATCGTGAGAAATTCGTGGCATACGAGAGGATTCTCAACAACTCTTATGGTCAAAGCGATGCAGAGACTTTGGAGGAACTTCGGAAATTGCAGCTGATCGAGAAGAACTTCCTTGAAGTAACAGTTAAAATGAGTCAGAGACTTGTGCAGTTGGCAGATGATGTCCCACAGTTGGCCTTGAGTACAGTTGTTTCAAATCTCGGTGGATCTTTGAGCCTTTTTCTTGGAGTATCAATTATGACGGCGGCTGAAATAATCGAATTGATGTATTCGCTAGTGAAAATGGCTGTAACGAGAAAAAAGAACGAATACCAGGACACGAATGCGTGAAAGTACGGGCGTATCCAACAAACAATTGACAACTATGTCTTTCTAGCATTAATTAGCCTAGATTATTTTATTCAGCATCACAATAATTTCGATTAATCGCCTAATGGGACTCGGAGATTGTGGAGACATTTTCAGATCTAATGTGTAAACAAAAACGAAACGCACAACGCCATTGAAAGCGGACAGATTCCATCATGCTCGCACTCTCTAGTCAGCGTCTGATGAGTTACGAGTAAATGTTGTGGTGTATTGCTCTGCGTTTCTTGCTGTTTGCATAACTTGCCTAGTTTACGTAGTTTATTTAGTATTAAAAGGCAATTTGAGACATTCTTATGACTATATTATGTTTATGCATGACTATTGCTTCAGCCGTTTTGCCATTGATTAAGCTTAAGTATGCAGATAACGTTAATACATGTATAATTATGTTGCTACTTTCTAAAGCTTACTTGGTATTTTTAGGCAAATCTTCCTGCCTTGAGCAGTTGATTTAGCTTATATCTTTTGTTAGTAGTTACTGTAAAATACCCATAGTCAAAACGTCGACTGTTGAAACGAGCCGTCATAAAATTAGATATTGTTCAGTTATTTTCTGTCAAGTACATGTACATGTATGTAGTGTCGGACTACATGTATGACGTACGTCACATGTACGAGAAACTCTATGATATATATATATGGGTCTTGATCTGGATGTGAAGAATAATGGCGGACATTGATAATAGAAGTTATTAAAACCTGATTCAATTCGTCTTATAGTAGTAGTAAGGAAGACACTATAAAGTTGGCGACGAGAATAATTTAGAATATATCGCGCAGTTTTGTTTAAAACCGAACGGACAATGGAAATACAGGCAATACCGCCCTTTGACATTGTCGGCGATGTCACATGCGTTGGACCACGCTGGAAACGTTGGCGACGTTCGTTTGAGTTTTATATTGCTGCAAAAGGCGTTACTTCGGACGTGCAGAAAAGAGCTTTGTTGCTGCACACTGCTGGCATGGCAGTACAAGATTTGTTCGAGACTTTGTCCGACCCCGGTCCACCTGGTGGCAATGCAGATGACGCGGCAAGCGCTTACGATGTTGCCATGAGGACACTGGATGCTCACTTCTCTCCAAAGCTCAACACTCCGTACGAGAGACACGTCTTCCGTCAAATGAAGCAGGAAAGCAAAGAGACAGTGGACCAATTCGTTTCCCGGTTGAGACGTCAAGCCGAAAACTGTGAGTTTGGTGAACAATTGGAGGAGAATGTCCGAGATCAGGTAATTGACAAGTGTTCTTCTTCTTTGTTCCGCCGAAAACTTTTAGAAAAAGGGCAGACTCTTACCTTAACCATGGCCCAAGACTTGGGTAGAACAATGGAAACGGTAGCCTTACAAGTTCAGAAGATGGAGGGGACACCGCTTGCTGTCAATTTTGCGAAAACAGAACACAGGCACGACCAGAAGAGTCACGGTAGCAAATCTGCTTGTTATCGATGTGGTAAATTTAATCACCTGGCTAAAGATCCAAATTGTCCAGCCAAAAAGGCTCATTGCAGACGCTGTGGCCTTGGGGGTCATTTTGAAGCTGTTTGCAAAACAAAGCTTGTTCCAGGAAAGCCTCAGCAGAATCATTTTGCTAGCCATTCTAAGAGTGTCAAGAAACAAGTTCGCTGTGTAGAGGAACAACCGATAGACGATAAACCAGAATATGTTTTCAGTCTGTCACAGGAGGAAAAAGGACATGTTGCACTCGACGTTGGGGGAGTGGTGATCGAAATGCTGATCGACTCTGGTGCTTCATGCAATGTTATCGACCAGTGCACGTGGAACATGATGAAGAAAAAACAGGTGAAGTGTGAAAGCAGGAAATCAACAAAGGAAATCTATGCATATGGCTCTGAAACACCTTTAAAGGTAATTGGAATGTTTTCATGCATAGTGACTTTGAGACAAATATCAATCAATGCAGATTTTTATGTTATAGAAGGAAAAGGAAAATCCTTACTTGGAAGAAATACCGCAGAACAACTGGGTGTTCTTCGAGTCGGTTTTGTGAGAGGAATTAATACAGGGCAGGATATTTTAGCAGAATATCCTGAGTGTTTTGAAGGCATTGGAAAGCTGAAAGGCTTCAAGGCAAAGTTCTATGTAGATGGGAATGTAAGACCCGTGGCACAGCCAGTAAGGCGCATTCCTTACAACCTAAGAGGACCTGTAGAGGAAGAGTTGGCAAAACTGTTGAAAGCTGACATTATTGAGAAGGTTGAAGGCCCCACACCATGGGTAAGCCCTATCATAGTGGTGCCAAAAGGAGGAACAAAGGAGATAAGAATATGCGTAGACATGCGTCAGGCAAACGAGGCCGTGATCAGAGAAAGACATCCAATACCGACTGTGGATGATGTTCTTTACCACTTGAATGAAGGAACAGTGTTCAGTCGTTTGGATCTTAAATGGGGATTTCACCAGATTGAACTTGATGAGGATTCAAGAGGGATTACAACGTTTATTGCCCATTCCGGATTGTTTAGATATAAACGATTAATGTTCGGAATCTCTTCAGCTCCAGAATTATATCAACATGTCATTCAGCAAGTTTTGACTGGATGTGCAGGAGCACACAACATAGCAGATGACATCATAGTTCATGGGAAGACATCTGAAGAACATGATGGCCGTTTACGTCTGGTCTTAGAATGTTTAAAGAGAAACGGGTTGACCTTGAATAGAGCCAAGTGTCAAATTGGGCTGCCCAAAGTTCAATTTATGGGTCATGTCTTGAGCCGTCATGGAATTGGACCAGCAGCAGATAAAGTTAAAGCAGTTGCAGAAACAAGAGAACCCGAAAATGCGAGTGAAGTCAAAAGCTTTCTGGGTCTGGTTAATTTTGTAGCTCGATATATCCCAGACATGTCTACTGTCAGTGAGCCACTAAGACAACTTATAAAGAAAGATACTCATTTTGTATTTGGACAGAAAGAAAGAGAAGCTTTTGCTGAGTTGAAGAAGAGGTTAAGCAGTGCTGAAAATCTGGCCTACTTCGAACAAGGTGCACCAACACAGGTTATTGCGGATGCCAGCCCTGTTGGCTTAGGTGCAGTATTAATACAGAAACAAAATGGAGTGCATCGAGTAGTGTGCTATGCAAGCAAGAGTTTGAGTGCTGTAGAAAGACGATACTCACAGACGGAGAAAGAAGCTTTAGCTTTAGTATGGGCATGTGAAAGGTTCCATTTGTATCTGTATGGTATGGAGTTTGAACTAGTAACAGATCACAAACCGCTTGAAGTTATATACTCTGCACGATCGAAACCATCTGCTCGAATTGAGAGGTGGGTGTTGCGGTTGCAGTCGTACAATTTCAAAGTGAAATATGTACCAGGCCCACAGAACATTGCTGATGTCCTTTCTCGACTGTCAAGAAGTCCGGTGACAGGTGACGATGGAGATGACTACATAAAGTTCGTGGCTGTCGCATCAACTCCAAAAGCTCTGTCAACCAGTGAAATAGAAAGAGCTTCTGCAACAGACCAGGTATTATGTGCAGTTAGTGAAAGCTTGAAGAATAATGTTTGGCCAAAAGGAGAAATGGTCGAATATAGAGTCATTAGTGAGGAACTCTGTTTTATAGGGAAAATTCTGTTACGAGGAACAAGAATTGTGATGCCAGAGATTCTGCGAAGTCGTACACTAGAATTGGCTCATGAAGGTCATCCAGGCATTGTGCAAATGAAGAAGAGATTACGCAGCAAAGTATGGTGGCCTGGAATAGACAAGGACTGTGAAAGACAGTGTCGCACTTGTCATGGATGCCAATTGGTGGGGATGCCATTGAAACCTGAACCGATGGCGAGGACACAACTGCCGAATGGTCCTTGGCAGGATTTGGCAATCGATTACATGGGTCCATTGCCAACCGGAGAGTACATTCTTGTTGTGGTTGACTATTATAGCCGATATTATGAGATTGAGATAACTAGAACAACAACAGCAGAGAAAGTCATCAAAAGTTTGAAACAGATCTTCGCGACTCATGGTTTGCCATATTCCATTACAAGTGACAATGGGCCTCAGTTTACATCAGAGGTATTTGCAGAATACCTGAAGGACAATGATATTGTTCATCACAGAACTACTCCATTATGGCCTCAGGCGAATGGAGAGGTCGAACGACAGAATCGGTCATTACTGCAAAGAATAAAGATAGCTCAAGGGGAAGGAAAGAACTGGAAAGAAGAACTTCTAACGTACCTGTTTGCATATAGAACTACTCCGCATTCTACATTGGGAATATCTCCAGCTGAAGCATTGTATGGGAGGAAGTTGAGGACAAAACTACCAGAACTGCGACCTTCTGTGCCAGATGATGAAAGCATTCGAGACGAGGACCGGTTGAAGAAGTTTAAAGGGAAGGAGTATGCGGATGACAGGAGGCGAGCAGCAGAGGCAGATATATGCATTGGTGATAAGGTCCTAATGAAACAGCCGTACCACAACAAGTTCACGACACCATTCCAGACAAAGCCATACACAGTCAAAAGTAAAACGGGTAATTGTACAACTGTAGAGAGTCCTGAAGGAATTCTTTACAAGAGAAATGTGACGCATCTAAAGAAGTACAGGACACGATCAGAAGCGTCAGAATCAACACATGAGAAAGAGGAGACAACAGTTGAAGACATGTCAGAGAACAGAGATCAACACACAATGGAAGAATCACCAGTTGGAATTTTGGAACCAAATAACACTGAACCGAACAACACTGATGAACCGGAGAACTCTGACAAGCCGAACAACACTGATGAACCAGAGAACTCTGTTGAGACGGAAGTTGCTGTGGATCGTCCTGATGTCAGTCGACGACCTATCCGAACTCGACAGCTACCTGCAAAGTTTAAAGATTTTCGGTTATAGGATTGCACACAATGGGTGTAGGCGGATCGCTGCCCTAGTGTGTTAGAGTTTAAGTGTTTCAAATTAGCACTTGTGTTTATAAATGTTAGTTAGATATTAGTTACAATGTTGATGTCTATAAGATAACAAAATAGCTTTTGAGAAAAGGAGGGACTGTAGTGTCGGACTATGACGTACGTCACATGTACGAGAGACTCTATGATAGATATATGGGTCTTGATCTGGATGTGAAGAGTAATGGGGGACATTGATAATAGAAGTTATTAAAACCTGATTCAAAATTCGTCTTATAGTAGTAGTAAGGAAGACACTATACTCACACATACAAACACACATACACGCATATATGCACACATACAAACACACATACAAGCACACATACAAGCACAAATGCATACATACAAGCACATACAAAAGTCATGCTGTTATAAGCAAAAATGGTAGGGAAGGGCTGGTCTTTCCCGTCCTAGGACGGGCGGGGCATCTAGAGATCTGATAAATAATCAACCGTAAGAATAATTAAATCTAATCCCTAACAATATAAACAAAATGAATGAATAATTATTGTACGTGACTAGTAGATTAATAATTCTGATTTATTCTAGTTGCGAGTAACAGGCGATAAATGATAAAATACGTCAAATGTGCATTAATTCATATCACACAGTGAAAATGAATATGCTAATAATAGAGAGATACCGAATGGCTTTCGGTCACGGCGACCTCCATTGAGTCTTTGACTCTCGAGTCGCTTGTTGACAAAATCGCATCAGCCGCTGCGCTTCACTAAACATAATTGGTTTAAACTTCGCATTAAGCACATTTTTATTCAATAGCTGTGTTTGGTTTGACGTTGTCTTCGGAAAGCCTGACCTTTGCTGCTTATATCACTAGAAGCGATATCAGATCAGTAGGCCTATTAAGTTACATTTTACTAAACTTTAAAAGAACCATCCTTTCTCTAATTTGTGTGGTACATGGACGAGGCTTATGCTTTCCGTTTTGGATTAAATTCTAATTCGTAAAGTGCGCCAGTTGAGTATTCGGACAGTTACTGGTGGGAACAACAGAAACAACGAAATCAACAGGGCCTTTTTGGAAAAAAGACATGCCGGTATTCACTATAGAGGGACCAGACATTCGGCAACTATCTGTGCGTTTTAGCGACTTTTCGACAACAGTTTTTTAAGTTTCTTGTCTGAAAATTTATAATTTTGTTCTTTTTTTGCTTTTTCACTAAATTTCCGATTTATCACATGCACTGTTTATTATTGAACTAAATATTTTTCGTTCCAAGTACCGCCTTTTGCACCCGCTGCTAAGTAGGCCTAATAGGTGCTAATAGGCCTACTCACTAACCGGGAAGATAAATTTTTCATTAACGATATATGTGATATTATACATTATAGAATTTTTTTCTTGTCTTTAAAAAGGTGCCGGTTCGCCGTACCGGCGCGTACCGTCACAAAAGCCCTGGAAATCAACAATTGAAACAAAAGTAAACATTTCTAGTCAATGACAATAATACAGTATTGATTAGAAAATAAACATAGATATTTTAGTAGTAACTTGTTTTGTATTTAATTATTGTTTTTATTTTAGTCGTGTGTCCGATTATAATCAACTTCACTCAAAGAATCGCGATGCCAGAATATGGAGAGATATTGGGAGTGACTAAACTGCGTAGTAATATATATGTATTCTGTCATAAAGGTTACGTGCTTACAAAAGACGGTATACGCCGAATTTACGTTTTTGAGGATCGATATCCGTTTCGTCTTCAGACGGAAATAAAAGCAAATAAGATCAGTTATTTGGTTGACATTGGATCCAGTGAGAAGGAAAATTGTCTTTACGTCAGTGACTTTCAAGAGAAATGCGTCTGGAAGATAACCAGAGAAACAGACGATACATACAAAATCATAAAATGGCTGACAACTGATTATGCGCCACAGACTATGTCAGTGTCCAGATATGGTGAGTTGTTGATCAATAATCAGTCATCGCAAAGTCTGATGATCTACGGATCAGACTCAGAACTTATTCGATCAATTCCGTTAACGAGAGACTCCAAGTATTCTGGGGATGTAGTTGAAACATCAATTGGAAATTTCATCTTCATCCACTTACACGAGGATGAGGAGGATGAGCACGAGCATGAGGACGAGAATGAGGACGAAGATGAGAACGAGGAGGAGGTGAAGGAGGAGGAGAAGGAGGAGGAAGACGTGGTGATGGAAGAACGGAAACAGACGGAATTAGTAAGTGTTGCTAGTGACAAGGATGAGGACGAGGATGAGGACAAGGATGAGGAGGAGGAGAAGAATAAGGAGGATGTGGTGATGCAAGAAGAGAAACATACTGATTTGTTGGAAAGCAGACAGGAAAAAGGTGGGTTAAAAAGGAGAAAGTCGGTATACGTTGTTTGTGAATTGACCAGAGATGCACAATTGGTCATCCGTAGTTTTATTCCTTCAAACAAAACACAACAACTGGGGTTTTATCCTCGTCTCTCAATTGATTCAGACGATCGAGTGTTTGTGGCTAGCCCAGGTAATGATAGAGTGTGTCTCTTGGATTCTGATCTTAAGTGGAATCGAATTCTTTGTCCAACAGGAGAAGAAAAGGAAGAACAGGTTATCATAGGGTCAAGGCATTTTTTTTACGACGAAGAAATGAAACAACTGATTGTCGGCCGAGAATTTTCAGACAATAGCCAAGTTAATGTTTACACTTTAAGGCTATAGACATTATCTGAATAGTTCACTCTCCTACCGTAGCCTCGTTTCACTTAGGCCTGCTTAAGTCATAGGACTTCCGAAAGGTAGAATTGACGTTTTACGACCCTGTGGTAACAAAGACCATCCGCGTCGCCTTCATTTATCCAGGCTTGGGACTGTCACTCTCAGAGTGCAAACAGTGGCGGAGGTCAAGATGTGGGGTAATGAATACGGGTTTTTTTACGACAGTGACCCATTGGATAAAGACGGGATTTGTTGTTAGTGAATTGACCAGAGATGGACTGATGGTCATCCGTCGTTTTATTCCTTCAAGCGAAACACAACAACTGGATAGTTTTTCTCATCTGTCAATTGATTCAGACGATCGAGTGTTTGTGGCTGATGTATATAGGAACAGAGTGATTCTTTTAGATTCTGATCTTAAGTTGAATCGAATTCTTTGCCCAACAAAGGAAGAAAAGGAAGAGCAGATTATAAAATGGCCACGCAGACCATCCTCGTCGCCATCCTTTATCCAGGCTTGGAACTGGCACTCTCAGAGTGCAAACAGTGGTGGAGTTCAAGAGGTGGGGTAATGAATACGGGGACTTTTACGACAGTGACCCATATAGGAGGGGACCCCGGAACCGTTCCCTGCTGTCCCCCAAGTCTCCGCCCCTGCAGTGACCCCTCTGACAACAGGCGGCATATGCATCAGAGACATTGAAACCGGATAACATTTGCAAGAGGGTTTATGGAATAACAGGAAGCGGAAACGGACTGGGAGCAACTGCTGGAACATAATTACCCCGCGTCCCTGATCCAAGTGAGCATGGGGCAATTGGATTCCAATAACCCAAGCTGTATGCCTTATGAATAGCGGCTTCACATAGATTTAAAAGCTTCAATAGAAATGGGAAGCGACTGTCGAATAGGGCAGAGGTTTGCAACTTCTGTGGGTTGGGACCCACTTGTATATATTGTGGTCGACTCGAGACCCACTGAATAAAATTAAATATCATTGTTCTAAAAGTTGCTTCGAAAATCGACATGGAAATATACTGATTTGCATATAGGTCTTCCTTTTAAAAATTGGCAAATAGCCAAGTGCTGTTGCACCGCTGTTTGTAACACAAATTTGTAGAATTTACAAATAAATGACGAAAAAAAATTTCAGTAAACTATGGCGACCCACTTGACAGAGATTCGCGACAAACTTTCGGGTCGCGACCCACAATTTGGGAAACGCTGGAATAGGGATGACGTCATCAGGGCCGGATCAGCCATAGGGCTTAAAGGGCTGAAGCCCAGGGCCCCCGAATTTTTAGGATCCCCAAAATGATATTCAATATTTTTAGCGACAGTAATTACTATAAATCGAGGTTTTTTCCAAGTGAAGGATCTCAACAAAAGCGCCAAGTGAATGAAGAACAATGAACAATGGGTGTGCCAGATATTAAACAGCGTCTTCTTCCATAACCTATCATAAACTCTTCTCGTATGTCCGTGTGTAGGTCTATGCGCTTGGTTCCAAATTATATTAATTGGAAGCAGCCTAGCGCCTCTAGCGGCCTAGCCTACATCATGGACTTCCATTCCTTGCCTATATGTACATAGGCCTATGCACACACCTACGCACGCCTGTAGTAATGGAAGGGCCTCCTAACATATTTTAGCCCATGGCCCCCGAGTAGGCTGATCCGGCCTTGGACGTCACACGATTGCTTTCCAATCCTAGTAGGCCTACAACGTACAGTGTGCATTGTACACGTCCATTTACGAGGTCTGCTGTGTTGTACATGGCGCAGTGCTACAAATTAGGGGCCGTCCACTTATGACGTCCACACGGAGGGGGGTTGTCAAGCTCAGGTTGACGCATGCGGACGGAGGAAGGGGGGTTAAGCTCCATGTGGACGTCCACGCAAAATATTTAAATAAGAGCCCACTGACGTCATCCTGTCTTCTTCCCATGCAAAGAAGTTGAAATTTTTGTACCAGAATTTTGCTTTGGACGGAATAAAAAGTGGACATTTTTCTTAAATATACTTTAGTAATATACATTAGGTCTACAAATATTACAGTTTAAACAAATTATAATGATTATTATAGTCGAATTTCAGCTTTATGCCCGGAAGGTCATTATTGGCTGTTTAAGGAGAGTGACGTGTAGGCCTATTTCATGTCGACGACACGTGGACGTCCTTAAGGAGGGGGAGGGGTAAAGCTCATGTGGACGCATGTGGACAGAGGAGGGGGGTCAAAAATCTCGATTTTCTTGTGGACGTCATATATGGATGACCCCTTAATCTCTCGTGTAAGATAGTATCGACGTTAAGAGTCCTGATGTCGTTAAATGCTGTAATATTGCGAAACTATTTTGTCTCAGTTTTGACACCCTTAAAATTGTTGTCTCCTGGCCTACATATGTCTCTTAATTAATTCGTTAAATAATCACCTCTACGCTGATGACACACAACTGTTCATATCTTTCCCCCTCACTCCCTCCAAGATGCACTAAACCACATACGTAACACCATAACCCAGATATCAGCCTGGATGACCACCAATCTCCTATGCCTAAACCCTTCCAAAACAGAATTCCTCATTATTGGACTCCGCGAGGAATTCAGCAAATTAACCT
>Ga0081606_1000719_pt1 | contig 12200 bp, 9 predicted proteins | sample EareggfetidaYelm_FD_71127 | JGI IMG/M metagenome (GOLD analysis project Ga0081606, IMG submission 71127) | Earthworm egg capsule microbial community from the University of Washington, USA - E. fetida Yelm (SPADES assembly) (version 2) | ecosystem: Host-associated > Annelida > Reproductive system... | reverse complement strand
ATATTTTTTGAAAAATCCCAACAGATTTTGTTGTAAAAATTCAAAAAATAAAAAATCCCAACAGAAATTTTAAAATTTGTAAATTTGATTCATTATAAAACAAACGAATATGAAAAAAGATGCCACAATCAGTACTATACTGGGTCTTAAGCAGCAGGATGCAGCAGATCTTTTGGGCGTCAGCATAGGGCAGTGGTCCATGTATTCCTCCGGAAAACGCGACCTGCCAACCCCGGCCATGGTGCTGCTTGCCGACGTACTTGCTTACATCAACACTGCTGAAGCCGCCGAAAAAGGGATGGAAGAGAAGCCAGAGAAAGAATCCGTACAACAGCTCGAACGGTTGCTGCTCGAAAACAGGTTCAGGCAAACAAAGCTCGAGCGCAAGATCGCCACCACTGCCAGAAAACAGTTGGCCCAATCGAGGCTGCTACTGCTTTCGGAATTTTTGTCACAGCAGGAAGCCGGTAAACAAAACGCCTTTGGGCTGTCTGAAGTTTTTAAAAATAAGGCATTAAAACCATCTAAAGTTTCTGTTCCGGCTTTGCTTAGCGAACAATTGCACCAACAGGAAATACTCGCATTTGAGGAAAAATTACTGAAGGAGAAACTGGAGGCACTCAGGTAAGGGAGTGATGAATGGTGTTTCTAAAAGGCATAGCCGCAGTAAATTTACCGCCTTTATATGGCTGAAACGCTGTTGGTTTTCTTTTGCTTTATGATTTGATAAACCGTGCCTGCGATAAAGAACACCAATAAAAGGAGCAGCGTATTGGCGATTACCGGGTCTTTAATGTCTTTTGCCACATTAAGGGCAAAAAACTTGAAAAATCAGCGGAACTGCTCTTAATTTCAGAGGAGCGTATAACGGATATTGCCTTCGATTGCGGATTCAAATGACCTGGCCAATTTTACGAAAAGTTTCAGTGAATAATACCATGTTACGCCTACACAGTATCGCTTGGAGAAGAGTAGGTATTGAGAAGTGGGATATTTAGGCTTATGTTACTGTTGGTGGCATTTTCAAAAATCCGATAATTTGCTCATTGGTTATTCTTTAATGATTTTTCTTATCACCATTCCTTTATTAGTGTCGATTAGGACATTATAAATCCCTGGGCTGAAATTCACGGTATTAACTTCCAATTCCGCACCGTAACTTTTGTAAACGATTTGACCTAACATATTGTAAATGCTTAAATCAACAACCTCAATTCCATTAACAGCAGTGTTTTTTATATGGAAAGTGTCTTTGACAGGATTAGGATACAAGATCAAATCAGCATCCTGATGCAAATCTTTGGTACCCAGTGCCAGGATATTTTCGTATCGGGCGATTGCAAAATCGCGATTGGTACCGGTGTCGGTAGTACCGGCTACTATGATTTTGTTGTCAGGCTGTAAAATCATAGAGAAAGCCTCGTCATATTTGGTGTAAAATGAGGTTGTGACCTGGCCGTCCGTTCCAAATTCGCTATCCCGGTTCCCGTCCGCAGCATATCTGTAAATCACAAAATCATACGAATTAAAACTCGGTGACTGTGGATTCTGGTCATATTTACCCAACGCCACTATAAATTTTCCGTCGGGCTGTAAGCAAACCGACCGAACAATGTTATAAGGCTGGAAAGTACCACCAAGATAAGACACTACCACGCCATTGGTGCCATATGTTGTATCTAAACTGCCATCTGGGTTGTATTGTGCCGCCACAAAGTTAAAATTATCATAACTGTTAACAAGGCTGGCACTTCTTCCTGCAACGATAATCTTACCGCCTGGCTGGAAAAAGATGGCATTAGGATGCCAGTAATTATCAACAACCGTGAGGGCATTTACGATGCTATTGTCTAGGCTGCCATTAGTATTGAGCCGGATGATTGACACACCGGACCTTTGGGAATCAAACGACGATACGGCGATTATAATTTTGCCATCGGGCTGCAGTGCCGCTGTTGACAATCCGTTAAAAAATCCCGTAATGAATGCTGTCCCGTCGTTGTCAAAAGTAGTGTCGGGGGTTCCATCGTTATTAAAGCGTCTGGCAATCAATGTGCTATTGTTTTGAGCGTCATAAATAATACATGTAGCAATGATTTTTCCGTCGGGTTGCGATAGCAACGTATGTGTTTCGGCATCAAGTGCTGCTTTTCCGTTATTTCCAAAGCTTAGATCTAGATTTCCACTATTGGTATATCTAATCAGTTCATAAGAATACACATTCCCAAAAGGAAGGGAGTAACGGTTGACCAGGACAATTTTTCCGTCAGGCTGTAAAATCGCTTTGGAAATGCTGTTCAAGTTCGAACCAAAAACGGAAATTGTTTTACCTGCGTTTCCAAAGGAAAGATCAAGGTTTCCGTCGCTGCCGTATCTTGAAAGTGCGATATCCTGATAAAAATACCCGTTCTCTAGATAATTCCTTTTGGTTCCGATAGCAATGAGTTTTTGATTCGGCTGAAGTAATAAAACGGTACTTTCATCATTAGTGGAATCAAATGTAGCCCTGGCCTTGCCAGCTGATCCGAATGAGGCATCCAACGTTCCGTTACCGTCATACCTGATAACATTGAAAGTACGCTGCGATGAGGATAATGGGTGTGAATATCCGGCAACCAGGATTTTTCCATCAGATTGGATAGCAAGTGATCTGGCGTCATTATAGCCTGCCTGAATTGTAGTTGTCGCTTTGCCATTGACTCCAAATGCTGTGTCAGTTGTGCCATCCGGGTTGTATCTCCTGACCGTAAAAGTGCTTGCGGTCGATTCTGAACTTACGGTAGTAGTGAGTAAAAATTTTCCGTCGGGTTGTTCAGATAGGCTATTAAAAGAATAAGAATCATTTTCAAAAAGATTCTCGGGGTTTGTTGCTATGCCATCTCCGTCGAAACTCAAATCGTAACTGCCGTTTGTGTTGCATCTTAATATAGTAAAATTTACGGATGTTTCGCTATTGGTTCTTCCTGCGACTAAAATTCTTCCGTCTGCGTGAACCTTGACAAAGCAGGCCATTCCTAAAAAAGAAGTGGTCAGTTTTCCATCGTTGTCAAAAGTGGTGTCCAAAATACCGTCGATTGTATAACGAGCGATTGCAAAACGGGCATTAAAACTGCTCCCCACTGCTATAATTTTGCCGTCAGGCTGCAATGTGATTGCCCTGGCCGAGTCATTTCCCAACCCGAAAGACGTAACCGCACGTCCATTGGTAGCGAAAGAGGTATCAATACTTCCTTCTGAATTGTAGCGCTCCAGCACGAACTGAGTAGTAAACACATTTGGGCTTGGGTTTGAATATTGAGATCCCAATACTACTATTTTACCATTCGGCTGAATTACCAGGGCGTTGCTTCCGTAAACCGGACTTAAGTTGCACTCTACGCGGCCATTGATGCCAAAATCACGGTCAATACTACCATCAATATTGTATCTGATCAAAATTGCATTTGATCCGGAACCGGGCCTGTGTTTATATGCATAAACTATAATTTTGCCATCGCTTTGCAATGTGACAGACATGATGACAGTATTCCAAGAAACCAATCCGGACAGGCTATAATAATCAGCCATTGCTATTCCTTCGTTTCCAAAAGATGTGTCAATTGTTCCATTCGTGTGATACCTGACTAAAGTGGCATTATCGGTGTCTATTTGCCTGGACATACCGGCATTGGCGGTATAGGCAGATCCGCCAACGATGATTTTTCCATCAGGTTGCACGGCTACAGCATTTGCGGTTGCATTACTGGATCCAAAACCTGTATGTACCTTACCGTTATTTCCAAATGACAGGTCTAAACTACCCGATTGTGACATCGCATGTATTGCGATCAGTATTGAAAGAAAGGAGTATATTTTTTTCATAGCTTGACTTCGGATTAGTACTTATTCTTAATACATTTTTCGCTCCAATTGCCATTGGGCGTTTTGACTGTTAGTATGATGTGCAACTTAAAAATTGTAGGTAGCCCCTCAGGCAGTTATCTGAAAATTATAGGTAAAGATGCACATATAAATCATAAAACCGCTACCAGTTCAAATCAACGATTGATATCTGGAATATGGATTGCTTTAGGATCGGTTAAATTTAAACGCATATGAGGAGCCTACATACAATGACTTATTATTCACCGCATGTGGCTTATTATTCAATTTTTTTTATGGCAGTATTTTGCCAGAGCAAGGCATCAAATAAAGATAATGTTTACGATATTTTGGATATTTTATTTTGTAAGAAATATTACTTTCCGATGCAGAAATTCGCAAAAATATTCCCCAACAACTCATCATTCGTCACCTGTCCGGTAATCATCCCAAAATGATACAGCGCTTCTTTAATGTCAATCGCCATTAAGTCTGACGACAAGTTCGTTTGCAGGCCGTATTTCACTTTCTGGATTTCCTCCAGTGCTTTCAGCAGCGAATCATAATGCCGCGTATTGGTTACGATGGTTTCATTATTCCGCAAAGCACCGGTGTTCACAAATGACAGCAAGGTATTTTTCAAATCTTCAATACCAATATTTTGCTTGGCCGAGATCAATAAAATACCCGGGATTTCAGCTTTTAAATACGCAATTTGGGCTTCATCAAGTTTGTCTACTTTATTCCCAATCACCACCAAAGGTTTCAAAGGAAACTGGTTTTTTATTTTTTCAATCTCAATCTTGATCTCCGCAATCCGCGCCTTATCCATTATCCATTGTCCATTGTCAATTAAATATAACACCACTTGCGCCTGTGCTATTTTCTCAAAAGTTTTTTTGATCCCAATACTTTCCACGACATCTTCAGTCTCCCGGATCCCGGCCGTATCGATAAACCGGAAACCGATGCCGTCAATGACCAACTCATCTTCGATGGTATCGCGTGTCGTACCGGCAATGTCTGAAACAATAGCACGTTCTTCGTTGAGCAACGCATTTAATAAGGTAGATTTTCCAACATTGGGTTCGCCCACGATCGCAACCGGAATCCCGTTTTTAATGACGTTCCCAACGGCAAATGAATCGATTAGTCTTTTCAGTACAAATTCGATCCGGTTTAACAGGTCGTGAAATTGCGTCCGGTCTGCAAATTCCACATCTTCCTCGGCAAAGTCGAGTTCGAGTTCGATCAGCGAAGCAAAATTCAATAATTCCGAACGCAATTGCGAAATTTCATTCGAAAATCCGCCGCGCATCTGCTGCATAGCGATCTGGTGCGACGCTTCATTGTCTGACGAAATCAAATCGGCTACAGCCTCAGCCTGCGATAAATCGAGCTTGCCGTTTAAAAAAGCGCGTAAGGTAAACTCGCCGGCATTGGCCATACGGCAGCCTTTCCGCAATAACAATTGGATGATTTGCTGTTGGATAAAAGTGGAGCCGTGGCACGAAATTTCAATCGTATTTTCACCCGTATACGAATTCGGGCCTTTAAATACAGACACAAGTACTTCATCTAGGATTTTTTCCCCATCGGCAATATGGCCCAGGTGTAAAGTGTGCGATTTCTGCTTCAATAAATCTTTTCCCTTTACCGAACGAAAAACCGAAGCGCCAAGCGTAATGGCCTCTTCACCTGAAATACGAATAACGGCAATCGCGCCCGCGCCCGAAGGCGTTGCCAATGCGACGATGGAATCCTGGTTGATCATAATTTTTTTTGCAAAAATACGATTGAAATTGGACAAATTAGCATATTATGCACATATTATAGACATATGTTAGCATAGAGAAAAACTTGGTAAAAAAGTATTTACAATTAGCATAATAATGTAACTTGAAACCCTAATAAAATGATAAAACGGATGCCAAACCGAAAGATAATTTTGTAAATTTAGCTGAAACAACCAACTATGACCACTATGAAAAAAATACTTTTCCCAACCGATTTCTCAGAAGTATCCAGCAATGCATTCATTTATGCGCTGAAACTTGCGGAAAACCTCAATGCCGAAATCATTACGTTACACGTTTACGAACTTCCGGTGGTGAACAATGCCGACGGTTTTCCGGGGTATCTTTTAGAAATTTACGACGTGGTCGAGTGGGGGCAGTTTGAAAGTTATAAAGGCCAGGTACCGGTATTGCGGGATATCGCTAAGGCTAATAATCTGGAGCACATTAAAATAAGCCACGAATTGCTGATGGGTGATCTGGTCAACAGCATCAGGGAAATTTCTAAAAAGGAAAATATTGATTATGTTGTAATGGGAACCAAGGGCGCTTCCGGACTAAAAGAAACTTTCCTGGGTTCGACAGCTGCAAATGTGGTCACTGATACTGATACTTTTGTATTGGCAATTCCGGAAAACAGCCATTACCAGCCGATTAAAAATATTGCATTTACGTCGCGTTTCAGAGATAAAGACCGTGCAGCACTAGTCAAATTGCTAAAGCTCGCAAAGGGTTTTAATGCCAAAGTGCATTGCCTGTATGTAAAAACGCAAAGTTCTGATTTGAAAGACGTTGTAGCCGCCGACTGGAAGTTGGTTTTTAAAGATGAAAATGTCGATTTCCATATCGTGGAAAATGAAAATGTAAAAGATACAATCCTCGATTTTACAGCAACCCACAACATTGACGTATTGGCGATGCTGCACTACAAAAGAAGTTTTCTCGAAGAATTGTTCCATTTCAGCCTGACCAAAAAAATCCTTCACCACATACAAATCCCAATTTTGGCATTACACGAAAATTAGATACCCGTATGTTTCTAAAAGTTATATTTGCGGTGATTTAATATGTCAATATGAGCCTTTACCAAAACCGGAAAATTGAATACTTAAAAGTATACGAACGCCTTAATACATTATACAGTGCCATTAGTATTGCAAGGCTGGCTTCGGCAGTTTTACTATTGGTTTCCTTATTTTACCTGATTAAAACCGGAGCAATGTTATTGCTGATTTTTGCAATAATATTTCTTGTGTGCTTTTTGTTATTGATGAAAAAACATACGCAGCTGTCGGTGCAAAAACGGCTGAATCAAGCGTTGGTCAAAATTAATTCAGACGAAGATGATTATCTGAACGAACGCTCGGTTCCATTTGAAAACGGTACAGCTTATCAGGATTTTTCCCATCAGTATGCGTATGACCTCGATATTTTCGGCAACCATTCGTTATTTCAGAATTTGAACAGGACGACCACTTTCATCGGCCAGAAAAAACTTGCCCGTCAGTTGCTCCATACACTTTCAAACGAACATATTTTACAAAACCAGCAAGCGGTAAAGGAGCTTTCGACGTTGTTGGAATGGCGGCACGATTTCATGGCATTGGGAAAAATCAGTGGCGACAACCAGCAGCAATACGAAACATTGTTGCGTTGGAGCCGGTCTGAAAATGGCAAATTGCCGGCATTTCAAGTCGCATTGGCATTTGCCTTTCCGGTAATTTTAATATCGACGCTCGCTGCTTATTTTATAACAGACAATCCGTTTTTGATAAAAATCGTATCGTTTTTATTTGCGGTTAACTTATTTGTTTTAGGATTGTTTTTTAAAAGAATCAAATCGGAAATTCAAAATGCAGACGGAATCGATACGATCATCGGGCAATACAGCCTGATTGTTGACAAAATCAGTACACAAGATTTCACTGCTGAAAAATTGATTGGACTAAAACAAAAACTTGTCACAAACGATCAGCCATCTGCGGTGCATTTAAAAAAATTATCGGCATTGTTTTCACAAATGGACAGCATTGATAATCTCGTGTCTACGGTGCTGTTTAATGGTTTTTTCCTGTACCATGTTCACGTGCTCAAAATGCTTTTGCATTGGAAAAAACAACACGCTCTAAACCTTGAAACCTGGCTCGATGTCATTGGCGAATTTGAAATGCTGAACAGCCTGGCCAATTTTTCATACAACAATCCCGATTTTGTTTTTCCGATACTTAACAGCGATTTTAAAATCAATTTTTCTAATCTGAGCCATCCGTTGCTGAATAAAAATACGCGAATAGGCAATGACATCGATTTTAAGCCGCAATTTATGGTATTGACTGGTTCGAATATGTCTGGTAAAAGTACTTTTTTGCGCAGCCTGGGCATCAATATGGTTTTGGCAGGAACAGGATCGGCAGTGTGCGCGACAGCTGCAAATGTGCATCCGATGCCTGTATTGGTTTCGATGCGGTTATCTGATTCGCTTTCCGACAGTGAATCGTATTTTTATGCCGAAATCAAACGGCTCAAACAAATCATGGATCAATTGCAAAATCAGCGCGCTTTTGTATTGCTTGATGAAATTTTGCGTGGCACGAATTCTGATGACAAACGCAGCGGAACGATTGGCGTGGTCCGTAAAATGGTACAAAATAAAGCGATCGGTGCGATTGCAACTCATGATGTAGAAGTCTGTTTGACGACCAGTGAATTTCCGGAAGTGCTTACCAACAAGTGTTTTGAAGCGCAAATTATCAATGACGATCTATTCTTCGATTACAAACTCCGCGACGGCATCTGCCAGAATAAAAGCGCGACTTTCCTGATGAAAAAAATGGAGATCATTTGATGCTTTTCAAACGTTAAATTTTGATTAATTGGCCGTGAAAACTTCCCGTCAATGCGTACTTTTAGAAGTATACATTTAAAAAAATTGCTTTATGCCGATTCAAACCGTCAATCCATACAACAATAAGATTGTTAAAACCTTCGATGAAATCTCTGATAGTATTCTCGAAAATAAAATTGCTACTGCGCACAACGCCTATCAATCCTGGAAAAATACTGCTGTAAAAGAGCGCTCGGAATTGCTTTTTAAAGTCGCTGAAATCATGCGTAAAAGGAAACGCGAACTCGCTGAACTGATTACGCTCGAAATGGGCAAACTCATCGCGCAAAGCGAAAGCGAAATAGAAATGTGTGCATCAGTTTACGAATATTACGCCAAAAACGGTGAAGATTTCCTCAAAGACAAACCCATTGAAACCACTGGTGGAACGGCATTTGTACGCTATTCGCCAATAGGAATCGTACTCGCGGTCGAACCGTGGAATTACCCGTTCAACCAGGTTGCAAGATTAACGGCGCCCAATATTATTGCCGGAAACGTAGTCATGCTGAAACACGCTTCGAATGTGCCGCAATGTGCACAGATGATTCAATCAATTTTTGAAGAAGCCGGCGCGCCTGAAGGCATTTTTACCAATTTGTACCTGGCCGGAAAACGCATTGCCAAACTCGCTGAAGATCCGAGAATTGTAGGTATGTCGTTAACTGGAAGTGAAGCAGCAGGATCGAGTTTGGCGGAAGCCGCAGGAAAAAACCTGAAGAAATCGGTTCTCGAACTTGGCGGCAGTGATGCTTTTATTGTCCTGGAAGATGCAGATGTGGATTTTGCGGTTGAAAAAGCGGTTTTGGGCAGATTTGGAAATATGGGACAGGCCTGTACATCAGCCAAAAGAATCATAGTTGTGGAAGCAATTGCAGAAGAATTTCTTCAAAAATTTGGAACTGCAATCACCGGATTAAAAGTCGGAGATCCAATGGATGTTGACACGAAAATTGGCCCGATGGTCAGTGAAGACGCTTTAAAAACATTGGAAAAACAAGTCAATGATACGGTGAAAGAAGGTGCAAGAGTGGTAGTTGGAGGGAAGCGCATCGACCGCGAAGGTGCTTTTTTTGAGTTTACGATCCTGACTGATATTAAACCCGGAATGACCGCTTACAAAGAGGAACTGTTCGGGCCGGTTGCTTCGTTTTTTACGGTGAAAGATGAAGCAGCGGCAATTGCTTTGGCAAACGATACCAGTTTTGGCCTTGGTGGTGCGGTATTCAGCAAAGACACCAAGCGTGCGGTAAACGTTGCGAATCAAATGGATACCGGAATGGTTTTTATCAATGAATCTTTGGCATCGCGACCTGATTTGCCTTTTGGCGGAACCAAACGTTCGGGGTATGGCCGAGAGCTGTCGGCTTTGGGTATTGAGGAATTCGTCAACAAAAAACTGATTCGGATTGCGGATATTATTAAAAAATAATAGTTTTAAATAGGATTTTAAAATTTGAACCATTAAGGACATTAAGTTCATTTAGGCTAAGCTTAATGTCCTAATGGTTATAAAAAAATAGCTTACAGTAAAATGCCGAAATTAAATGCTAAAAAACCGCAACATCAAAGACGTTGCGGTTTTTATTTTGTTGTATCTGAGATTATTTTTTAGCAGCAGCAACCAAATCAGCTGGGTTTGCAGCAACGGCAACTCCAGGCAATTTTACCGGAGCACCAATCTGAGCTAAGAAACTTCCTTGTACTTCACCTGTTTTATAAGTGGTGAATCCAATTCTGTACAATCCCATAACCAAAGCTTTCGTTGGATTAGACGTTTCACTGGTGATTCTCATCAATGAATTGTATTTGCTTCCTGAAGGCTGAGCCGGCATTTCAGAAGAATCATCATTAGATTCAATTTTCGTCCATGTAGCGGTTTTTGCTTTAGCAGCAGCATCTTCGATTTTCATAATTCCGTCGGCTCTTTCAAAAGAGATCCACGTATCGAAGAAATTTTTAGTATCAGCTGCATTTTCTTTGTAAGCCGCAGTTACATAATCTTTGTCTGTAGGTTTCACACTGTCCGGAGCCGGGGAAATCATCCTGAGGCCAATCTCTGGAGCCGCAACCGGAACCCATACATATACGTAGTACATTTTTTTTCCGGCTTTTACTTCATCAGGTGCCGCACCCGGTTTGATGTAACCAAAATAGCTGGTCAAATCTGTGTAAGGAACACGGATCTCTTTTCCCATTACTGATTTTTTAGCTAAATCTGCTCCGAATTTGTCAAGTTTCTGAGCATTTGCTGCTACTCCGACTGCTAGGCATAATAAACCTGCAAGTACATTTTTTTTCATAAATTGTTTGTTAGATGTTTCCTACTCTTAAGGATTTTCGGTTACTCCACATTTTTAAGTTAATTCCTAAAAATGCTGTGCCAAATATGGAAAATACTTAAATAATATCAAAATTTTGTCGATAACTATTTCGTTAAGAAAAAGCACCAATAAAAAACCGCAATATCAATAAAGACATTGCGGCTTATGGTAAAGGGTTGGTTAGGTTATTGTCTAGTTGTTCAGCATCACTGGCATCACAAGCATCGTTACTGTTTCTCCGTCTTCAAGTCCGTCAACCGGTGTAAGGATTCCGGCACGGTTTGGCAAAGACATTTCAAGCATGATCATATCCGATTGCAAATTCGTCAGCATTTCAGTCAGGAAACGTGAGTTGAAGCCTATTTGCATGTCGTCGCCCTGGTAATCACAAGTCAAACGTTCTTCGGCTTTGTTTGAGTAATCAATGTCTTCCGCGGAAATATTCAATTCGGCACCGGCAATTTTCAAACGGATCTGGTGTGTGGTTTTATTCGAGAAAATTGCCACACGACGCACAGAACTTAGGAACTGTGAACGGTCGATCATTAATTTATTCGGATTTTCCTTCGGGATCACCGCTTCGTAGTTCGGATATTTTCCATCTATCAAACGGCACATCAACACATAATTGTCGAAAGAGAAAGTCGCATTGGAATCGTTGTATTCGATTTTTACTTCTGCATCTGAAGCACCTAAAATACTCTTTAAAATATTCAACGGTTTTTTAGGCATGATAAAATCAGCTACCTGAGAAGCTTTCACATCAGTACGCGCATATTTTACCAATTTGTGTGCGTCAGTCGCAACGAAAGTCAAACCTTCCGGCGAAAACTGGAAGAAAACCCCCGACATCACCGGACGCAAATCGTCGTTTCCGGCAGCGAAAATGGTTTTGCTTACGGCTGTTGCCAATACATCGGCTGGAACCAAAGTCGTAGACGGATCGTCTAAATTCACTGATTTCGGGAATTCTTCGCCCGGCGCATATGCCAATGCATATTTACCGGAATTCGAACTGATTTCGATGGTACTGTTTTCCTCGACTGTGAATGTCAGCGGTTGTTCCGGAAAAGTTTTTAAGATTTCAAGCAATAATTTTGCAGGAACGGCAACGCTTCCCATGCTTTGCGAATCGATTTCCAAAGTGGCCGACATCGTCGTTTCCAGATCGGAAGAAGAAACCGTCAACGCATTATTGTCCAGTTCAAAAAGGAAATTATCGAGGATCGGCAACGTATTGCTGCTGTTGATCACGCTTCCAAGAACTTGTAGTTGTTTTAATAAGTACGAACTCGATACTATGAATTTCATTGTTGTTTATTTATTTTTTGCGCT
>Ga0081606_1000718_pt1 | contig 12204 bp, 9 predicted proteins | sample EareggfetidaYelm_FD_71127 | JGI IMG/M metagenome (GOLD analysis project Ga0081606, IMG submission 71127) | Earthworm egg capsule microbial community from the University of Washington, USA - E. fetida Yelm (SPADES assembly) (version 2) | ecosystem: Host-associated > Annelida > Reproductive system... | reverse complement strand
GGCGCAGCCCGGGCAGCGTCAGTTCATCGGTGCGGATGCAGCCGCCGAGCACGCGCTCGCGCTCCAGAACCCGCACCCGGCGGCCGCTGCGCGCAAGCAGCGCCGCGCACACCAGCGAGTTGATGCCGCTGCCGACGATGAGCGCGTCATCCTGGCGAATTCGGGCAGTACGCATGGCGCGAATCCTGCACGAATCCACTGCCGAGTGCTATCCGGTTACCGCGCCTGGCTGTCCGATTTCCGAAGAATCGGGGCGACAGGGAAAGCCCTGATGCAGGGCCGGATGCTTTACTTCGCTTCGACACTACACTGTTCCACCACTGTCAATGGAAGGAGAGTGTTGCCCGTTCCGTGGCGCGACACGGTCAGGGTGTCGATCTCGAGGTACTCGGCGAGTTGTTCCTGTGTCAGGCCAACGGCCCGACGGCGGTCTCCGTTGTTGCGACCCACCCCCTGAAGAGAGAGCAACGATCATGGTAATGAAGGCTGGTCACAAATCGGTGCGCCACATCGTGCGCACGCTGCACCGCTCGCCTTCGACCACCAGCCGTGAACTGGTGCGTCTTGTCGCCTGGGCGGATCGGGCGGCATTGATGGTCAACGGCGCCAAGGGTTATGACGCCCGTACCGCTGGCCTGCGTGCCCGGCGCGAGTGCAACAAGCGTCGCAAACGCTCCAAACTGGCCACCGACACTGTGCTCTTTGACGTGGTCCAGCACTTTCTGACCCAGGGTTGGTCGCCCGCGCAGATCGCGGGCACGCTCAAACTTATGACTCGATGGACACCTACTACCGTGCCAAGGTTGAACTGTTCCGCAGGTCGCGGCGCGCGGTTATTCTCGTGGATACTCCGTGGGGAGCCCACCTCGCGAACGAACTCGCACTACCGTGCACAACGATCACCACCGCGACAACGCTCGCCGCCTCGGAGACCGTCGGTATGACACCCCTCGGTGCACCCATCATCGGCGTCACAACCGCCGGAACACCAACCGCCGCGGTACCGGTTGTGCAGCCCGCCGCAGATTGGCACCTGGTGCTCGAGGAAGAGGCCGCAACCCACACCCGTATCAGGCTCACACACCGGGACGGTCGAACTCTTTGCACTCGAGTTCCGCTGTTTGATGGATACATGGCCGCAAATGCAGCACTCGCAATTGTCATGGTGCTGGAAGCGGGGTACTCTTTCGATGCTCTGGCAACGGCTCTCGCGCGCGACGGAGGAATTGACGCGGACATCCCCGGACGTACGGAGCTTATCTCGGGCGCAACCGATCCGCGGGTGTACGTTGACTACGCACACACCCCGGAACATGTAGCCCGATGAATCCCAGCGTGCCGTCTCCCACGAGAAGCATCTACAACTGCATCTACGCCATGTCTGGATGCGAGTTGCGCAAGGACCTGATTGCCTGTCTTCGCCGTGCCCAGAGCAAACGCATGCCGCGCAGCCGAGGCCAAGACCGCAGGGGCCGGTTGCCCGATCTGCTGAGCATCCATGTGCGCCCGCCCCAGGCCAACGACCGGGCGTTGCCCGGACACTGAGAGGGCGATCTCATCAAGGGCGCAGGCAAGCGCTCGGCCGTGGGGCGTTGCTCGAACGCAGTTCGCGTCCGGTGATGCTGATCAAACTGGCCGACGCAACGGCTGCCGCTGCTCTGCAAGGTTTTGCGACCAAGTTGCGCAGCATCGCCGAGCCGATGCGCCAGACCTTGACCTACGACCAGGACAAGGAGATGGCGCGCCATGCCGAACTGAGGGCCAACACCGGCGTGATGGTATACTTTTGCGACCCGCACAGTCCTTGGTAGCGGGCATCTTGCGAGAACACCAACGGATTGATCCGCCAGTACCTGCCCAAAGGCACAGACCTGTCGGTCCACAGCCAGGAAGAACTAGATACTACGATTGCCGACCTTCTGAACAACCGGCACGCGCCATATCCATGGCCTCTATCCATCCATCAGCGTCTACCAAGCCATGTTGGACAAGCTCAATCAACCCAATTCCTCCATTCAATAAACCAGTGTTGCACTTGGTGCTTGACTCTGCCGGGTTAAATTTCCGTCGCTTGACTTGTCTTGTTACTGTAAGAAAAACGAAATGGAGGGTATTGGTGATAGTGAAAGAAAAAGAGGCTGTTCTTACTCACGCCGACCTGTGTGCGCGCCTGATTAATTTTGAGTCTGATGTCGATTGCCTGCTGAGTACCGCACAATGCCTTGTTGCAGATACGCACAAAGCATGCCCTGCTCTACCTGAGCAGTTTACAAACTGGGGAACACTCGATGAGTTGCTTGAAAGCGCACGATTGTTTTGCAAGTCGGGTCAATTACCAGACCAATTGCATCTGGATAGGCAAGAGAGTTTGCGCATACTTACGCATTATGCTCCGATAGGACTGCTAACGGGCTGTGTTTTACAGAACGTGGCCAATCCGGCCAATGGTCATACGTTACTAGCCGCGCAAGCGCACACTGCGCATGCGCGGCTGGTGGGCGCGGGCATGCATTCGCACAACCTGGCCGTGCAATTTCGATTAATGCTGGAACAGCTTGGAATATTTCTGCCAGCACTGGGCTCCAGTCGCTTTGAAGCCTTGACTGCGATTCCGCTCAATTGCTGGTGCCTGCCCGCATACTGGCTCAGTCTATCGCTATTTCCCGAGCAGTACCCCGGGGAGATACTTGGCGCAGCCTCCTGCGAAGCATTGTATGGCACACCTCTCATGGTATTGGAAGCGCAACAACAGGTGGCACCAAATCTATCGGCGTTGGAGGAAAAAAAGCGTCGTTTACAAGATGCTCTACCTCATCTGAGAGATGCAACGCAAACCCTACTAAAACAAGATGCTGACGGTCGCTTGAGGAAGTGTTTCGCCACCGGTTTTATTACAAGCGCTTCCTTGTTGCATGAGTGGGAAAAGCTATGCCTTGAGGACTGGCATCTGGGCCGCCAACAACCGCAGCGCGCAATGGTCGAACTAGTGCGCAACAAAGCGCGATTTGCCAGGGGCTATCACAATAAGCTAAAACTAGCTGGGCGGGCTTTCGATGATTTGATCGTGCATGATGCGCAGTGTTTCGTGCAAGAGCTAGGACAATCGCGCTGGATCAGTCCCGGTCAACCCGAGAAGAGTTTGTTGGTGACCCGCTTATTGGCATTTGGCGGCCCTATGTTCCGTATCTTTACCGAGCAAGAAGAAACTGTGATCCGTGATTGGATCTGTCAATTACCTCACAGCAGTGATGCGGCGACACTTGCCACGGATGCTGTTGACACTGATCCTGGCAACGTGCCATTAGTAATAGTTGAACCAACGGCAAGCGCTCCGATAACCTGTGTCCGAGAGCTATACCATCAACTACTGAATCTTGAGCAATACCCGCAAATCCGGAACAGTGCTACCGCATTTTGCAACAGTTGGTTGGCGCGCAGCGCACAAGGCATCCACAAAGACGACAATGCTCTGCCTTTCTCAGTGTACTCGCATCAGGCTCTGCGTGCCTGGTTTGAGGCCCGCGCCGCAGCCCAGGTGCAATCGTATGCGGAACACGGCGGCGACAACGAGAAGAGCCGGGAAGATGTAATTGACGAAGCATTGCAATTGTGCCCAATGATTTTGATCGATGGCGCTTGGTTGCGACGTTGGAGTAATGCCGGTCTGGTCGAAACCCCGTTCGGGGCCTTGCTGTACAAGATTCTCTCGGATGAAATCGGAAATGGCGACTGTGCACTGAACCACCCGAATATCTACCGTAGCTTGATGGAGGACATGGGTATTCATTTGCCGAACTTTCGTAGTCGCGAATTCGTGCATTTCTCCCGTTTCAATCAAGCCGCTTTTGAAGTTCCGGTTTTCTGGCTCAGCGTGTCCTTGTTCCCGCAAAAGTATATGCCGGAAACCCTAGGCCTGAATCTGGCAATGGAATTATCCGGTGTGGGCGGAGCCTACCGGAGCGCCCGCGACGAATTGCGCCGGCACGGTTTCAGCACACTGTTCGTCGATCTGCATAACACCATCGACAATGTGTCCAGCGGTCATTCGGCGATGGCGCTGGAAGCCATTGAATTATGGATAGATCCCTATCTGCGCAGCAACGATCAACAACAGCTAAGCAAGGCTTGGCTACGGATCTGGACCGGGTATCGGGCTTTGTCAGTGCCGACGCGCAGCTGGCGCGAATGGTTGCATCCGGTTCGCTACCCCTATTGATTGTCTTCTAGCTGCAAGTTTATTCTTATGAATCCGTCTTCATACATTCTCGGCCTTTCCTATGGCTACCATGACAGTGCAGCCAGCTTACTACGCGACGGTGAAATCATCGCTGCCGCACAGGAGGAACGTTTCACCCGAGTTAAACAGGATGCGCGCTTCCCGCAAAATGCGATCCACTACTGCCTGCGTGAAGCAGGCGTGAACTTGAACACCATCAGCACCGTTTACTATTATGAAAATCCAGACAAGAAATTCGACCGAATCATCCAGACTTATCTGAATTTCGGTTTGTGCGGCCTAAAATCCTTCGTGCAAGAAGTACCGGATTGGCTGCTCAACAAACGCCATGTGAAACGGGCGCTGCAAAGCAAATTTCAGCAGCTATTTCCATCGTCCGACGCTGCTTTGCCGCATTTAGAGTACATCGACCACCACGAATCGCATGCCGCCGCCGCGTTCTTTCCAAGCCCGTTTCAGCAGGCTGCCGTGCTTTGCGTGGATGGGGTCGGTGAATGGGCCACCACTTCTGCCTGGATTGGTAGCGAAAACCGTCTGACGCCGTTGTGGGAAATACGCTTTCCTCATTCCCTCGGGTTGCTGTACTCCGCAATCACGTATTTCTGCGGTTTCAAAGTTGATTCAGGAGAATACAAACTGATGGGATTGGCTCCCTACGGTCGTCCGCTGTATGCGAAGCAGATACGCGAGCATCTGATTGATGTCAAAGAAGATGGCAGCTTTTGGCTGAACATGGATTACTTTGATTATGCGGTCGGAAACAGCATGATCACCGAAAAGTTCAGCCAGATTTTTAACGGCCCGCAGCGCGAACCGGAAGGTTTGATCACGCGGCGCGAGTTCGATCTCGCTGCCTCGATTCAGGTAGTTCTGGAAGATACCCTGTTGCGCCTTGCACGCACGCTGCGCAAGCAAAGTGGCATACGCAATTTGTGCATGGCTGGCGGGGTTGCGCTCAATTGCGTGGCCAACGGCAAACTGCTGGCCAGCGGCATCTTCGATCAGATATGGGTGCAACCGGCATCCGGTGATGCGGGCGGCGCGCTCGGGGCAGCGCTGGCCGGTTGGCACATGCGCGAGCAGGCGCCGCGCCTGCCGCAAAGCGGGGATCGCATGCGCGCCACGCTGCTTGGTTCCAGCTACGACGATACAGAAGTCGCCGCAAGTCTGCGTGGCCTGGGTGCGGTCTTTACGCGCCTAGAGGACACAAAGCTGTGTCCGCACGTGGCGCAACTGCTGGCACAAGGCAATGTGGTCGGCTGGTTTCAGGGACGGATGGAATTCGGGCCGCGCGCGCTCGGCTCGCGCTCAATCCTGGGCGACGCGCGCAATCGCGACATGCAAAGCGTGATGAATCTGAAGATCAAGAATCGCGAGTCCTTCCGCCCCTTTGCGCCCGTGGTGCTGGAAGAGCATGTCGGCGAATGGTTCGACATCGACCGTGACAGTCCCTACATGCTGTTTGTGGTCGGCGTGCAGCAACAGAAGCGTCGGCAGACCAGTGCCGAAGATCAAGCGCTGGAAGGCATCGAATTGTTGAAATGCATCCGATCTGAAGTGCCTGCGGTGACGCACATCGATTACTCGGCGCGCGTGCAAACCGTAGGGGTGAACGCCAGTCCGCGCCTGCGCGAACTGTTGCAGGCATTCCATGCGCAAACCGGCTGTCCCGTGCTAGTCAACACCTCATTCAATGTGCGCGGCGAACCAATCGTCGAAAGCCCGGCCAACGCCTACCTGTGCTTCATGCGGACGCAAATGGACTATCTGGTGGTGGGCAACTACCTCATCAGGAAATCCGACCAGCCAGCACTGGTCGAGCAAGGTGACTGGCGCGAGGAATTTGCGCTGGATTGATCCCGCAGGCAGCACGCCCGATTCAACCGTGAGAACGAAATGATGCGAAACCCATTGATTCACCTGGTATTCAACTTGGCATTTGGTTTGATTTTTCTGTTGTTCATTCTGCCGCTCGGCTATCTGATCCGGCGCAATGATCCGCTGCAATTGCGCCGTCGCGCCAACGGCAGCTACCTGCGCATACTCGATCACGACAGCGCGTCAATCGTCATGCCGGGCACGAGCGCCCCCATTCGCAACACAGACTCTATTGGATTTGGGGTGGGTAAATGAACCAGATGTCATCAAGTCCGTATAGGGATCGATGGTGGGTTGGTGCCAGCCGTCAGTCTCATCGGTTACCCACGCACAATCCAATAGAGCCACACAACATGACCACTCGATGTTCATTAATGAAAGCAAGATCGTGACAAGAAAAACACTCACTCATGACGAGGCCGTGCAGGAGGTGTACCGCCTGACGCCACAAATCCGTGAATATGATGAATTCATGTACCTCGGTGTGCGCTGGTTGCCGTACACGATGTTCTTTCACCACAAGAATTACCGATCTGAAGTCATCAACACGGATGACTTCGGTTTCCGCTTCAGCGATTGGCAAGGCAAGCAACTGGGAGTGGAGAACATGCCGAAAGACACGCCGGTCAATCTACTGATCGGCGGCTCCACCACGATGGGCACAGGTGCTACTAGAGATGCCTGGACCGTTGCATCCCGACTGGCTGCACACACCGATCAGCCTTGGTTGAATCTGGGCGGGCGCGGTTATAACGCGGTACAGGAAGTGCTGTTGTTTCTGATGCATCAGCATCGCTTTGGCCCGATCAATAACGTTGTGGTGTTCAGCGGACTGAATACGCTGACGCTGGAGGGCTTGCCGGATGAACTGGCATCCGAACATGGTCGTTATTACTATTCTTTCGAATACCAGCACTACATGGACAAGTACAACGACGATCTGAAACGTCGCTCGCGTACTTACGGTTCCGATCTAGATTGGCGCAACAAGGGCTTCATTGCGCGCTATCTGAACAAGTTGCGCAGCGAAGAAAACCCGGCCGACATCATCATCACCGACGAACAAACCGACACGCCGGCACGCGTTGCTCGCGCAGCCTGGGTCGTCACCAACGCCCTGCGCCAATGGAAGCTACTGCTGGGTGGCAGTGGTGCAAAACTCAGTTTCGTGCTGCAACCGATGACGTACTGGGCGCGCTCGCATCTGACTCCGGAGGAAGAGGCCATTTTCCATGCGATTGACAGTTGCCCAAACAATTTCTGGCGGCTGTTCAGCAAGATTCTGGGATCGGAAACTCATGCTCCCTTTGTCAATCCGATCCAGTCGTTTTGCGCCGACAACCATCTGCAATTTGCCGATATGAATTTGATGCTGCGCGAGTCGCCGCTGCTCAATGACTATCTGTTCGTTGATCGTGTGCACTTCAACGACAAAGGTTACGACGAGGCGGCACGTTTGATTGCCGCCGCGCTACCCGCTTGACTGTTATTCAATTTGACCAAGAGTAAAAACATGCACACCAAGGAAAAAGGATTTTGGTATCTGCTGCGCGCTGCGTTCAACCGCTTGTTTTCGCGCAAGAAAAAGAAGAGCCAAAGCTCCATCTACCCGTTGCGCTGAAATCTACCGAGGCGATGCGCGCCCTGACGGATTTGTCCTATTCACCTGACGAAAGAACGAGATGAAAATTTTTGCAATGAAACCCGGCCATGACGGTGCGATTGCGCTGGTCGATACCGATGCTGCCAGATTGGAGTGGTCGCTGGAAGCGGAGAAGGACAGCTTTCCGCGATTTGAAGTGTTCAACCCGGCGCAAATGGTCTACGCCGCAGAGCAGTTGGACGTGATGCCGGATGTGTTTGCTGTCAGCGGTTGGGGTAAAGGCTCGCTGGCTGCCAACGCGCCGATCGGATCCGGTTACTACGGCTGGGATCAACAGGCTGTGCAACATCACGCCATGCGCATGTTTGGCCACGATGTCCAGTATTTCAGTAACAGTCACGAACGGTCGCACTTGTGGTGCAGCTATGGCATGTCGCCTTTCGAGCAAGGACGTCCGTGTTATTTGCTGGTATGGGAAGGCGCGTTGGGCGACTTTTATCAGATCGACGAGCACTTGCAAGTCACCAGCCTGGGGCGCGTGATGATGACACCGGGTAACAAGTATTCCTTCCTGTATGCGCTGGCCGACCCCGGCTTCACTCTGCCCAAGGGAAAATTACGCAATGAAGATCCGGGCAAACTAATGGCGCTGTGTGCATTTGGCGAATCGGGAGAGATGGATGCAAACGAACGCGAAGTGACTGATTTTCTACTCAAGCGCGATAGCATTTTGGCTACGCTGGCCAAGGATGACATGCGTTGGAGCAAATACTACAACATCGGACTTGATCATCCTGATTTTGCACGTCTGGCCAAACGCTATTCGGACGAGATATTCAATCGGTTCTACATCTACGCTAAAGAATATCTGACCAAGGGCTACCCACTACTGATCTCCGGCGGTTGCGGCTTGAACTGCGATTGGAATACCATGTGGCGTAATAGCGGATTATTTGCTGATGTATTCGTTCCGCCATGTACGAATGACACAGGCTCCGCGGTAGGCACCGCCATTGATGCTATGCGCGCATTCACCAATAAAGCTAAGGTTAGTTGGGATGTCTATGCTGATCGCCCTTTCGTCGATGATGCACCGGAAATGCCGGACGTAGATATGCTTCCGCTCGACCGGAAAGAAGTTGCATCCTTCTTGGCGCAACAGAAAGTGGTGGCCTGGACCCAGGGGCGTTGCGAAATCGGCCCGCGTGCTCTTGGCAACCGCTCGATTCTGTCCGCCCCATTCGAGGACGCGATGCGCGACCGCCTGAATCAGATCAAAAAACGGGAGTGCTTCCGTCCTGTAGCACCGATCTGTCTGGAAGAGGACGTCAGTCAGCATTTCGATTGGAGCGGTCCATCGCCGCACATGCTGTATTTCCAGCAAGTGCGTAACCGCGACCTGCGCGCCATCACACACGTCGATGGCACCGCGCGTGCCCAAACCGTGAACGCCACGCAAAACCCGAGCATGCACAGCCTACTACAAGCATTCAAACAAGTGACCGGTGCCGGTGTTCTGTGCAACACATCGCTCAACTTCAACGGTACAGGATTCATCAATCGCACCAGTGATCTGTATCAATACTGCAAGAGCACCGGTATCGAAGGTTTTGTTTACAACGACAAATTCTGCGTAATTCGCAGCGCAACGTAAGAAAGGAACATCTGCAATGAGCAAAAAGATTTTGTATGTTTATGCGCCAGCCGGCCCACCGCTGGATTACTGCTTTCCTAAGATTGCCGCGCGCGGCAAAGTTCATACTGTCATTGTGAGTCCGCCGTCTGCGTCAAACCTGGAAATTCTGCGTCGCCACAGTTGCGCCCTGTATGACTACAGTGCTGTTAGTCCTCAACAAGCCATGCAGCAAGTGCGCACACTGGCACAACAAATCCGGCCAGATGCAATTTTCACTTTCTCCGAATTTCTGCTGAAATCGGTGGCCGAGTTGGCTGCCCAATTCGGACTGCGCACAGTCGGTCCGAATCTGGAACTGGGGCGAAACAAAATCTTGATGCGCGAATGCTGGCAGGCTGCGGGCATTCCGCAACCTGCCTTCCGCGCCATCCGCACGAAGCAGGAAGTCGGACGTGTGGCGGAGTTGCAACTCCCGGTGTTGGTCAAGCTAGCGTATGGTGCCGGTTCAATCGGTCAGCAAATCGTGCGTGATATGGATGAGCTTCCGGGAGCAATCGTGCGCCTGATAGCTGCCACCGAGAATGCGCGCAAGGCTGGCAAGCACGAATTCTCCGAACACAGCGGATTTCCGCAATTGATCGCGGAAGAAATCATTCAATCTAGCACCAAGTCCTGGTATGAGGAGGAGGGATATGGGGATTATCTTAGCGTGGAAGGTCTGGTGCGCGATGGCAAGTATTACCCACTGGCGATGACAGGTCGTCTGCGCACCATTCCGCCGTTTACCGAACTAGGGAATGTCGCACCCTGCGTATTGATTCCCAGCAAAAAACAGAAAATCGTCGCCCTGATTGCGCGCGCCATTGATGCCTTGGGTTTTCAGAACTGCGCCACGCATACTGAACTCAAACTGATGACGGATGGCCGAGTGTCTTTTCTTGAAACCGCTGCGCGCATGGGTGGAGTGGCGATTGCCAAAGAACTCGATGCCGTGTTTGGCCTAGATTACATTGACCTGTTCTTAAGCGTGATTCTGGGCGAAGCCACAGACATCCCTGCCTTCGAGCATAACCCTGTGCGCTGCGCAGCGGCCTCAGTTGCTCTGATTGCCTGCGACAGCCACGGTATGCCATGGCAAGGCACACGCAACTTCGAGCCGGAACAGGTAAATTGGTCTGAATTGCTGGGCAACCTAGCTCAGGTGAACATCGAATATGCCCAATCGATCACACCTGGCAATCCGATTGCACCGTATGATATTTCCGGTGGCTTGATGAACTACGCCGGTCAGGCGTTTCTAACCAGTTCGACGCCAGATAGGCTCAAACGTGCCGCATATCTAATGTTGGATGGTCTGGAGCAATGTCTACCCCTGGTGTCTGAAGGCTTGAGTCCTCGTTTTCTCCGCATTGAGAACCCAGATGAATAAAATGACAAATCCTCAGCGTCTGAGCATCATTCTGTGGACAGTCAATCTGTCTTCCATAGCGGCCAGTGTGTTCAGCTATGTTTATCTATCCTATTTCGTATATAGCCGTACTGGCAATGTATTGCTGTCGGAATGGGTTCTGCTCGCACCAATGGTGATGCCGATAGTGCTGTGTCTAGTAATTGGCCGCATTGCCAATAAAACCGTTCCGCGCAGAATGCTGTTGCTCTGCAACGTCGTGTGCCTCGGTTGTGCGCTGTTGTGCTATGGTCTGCTGGAGCAGCATATATGGCTGGCTTTCCTTGCTGCGCTGGTCATCGGTTTCTTGGACGCGTTACAACGGGTCGCGCGCACCATTGCCATCAAACGCTACTTCTCCAGCGCTGACGTTAAGTATGCAGTGCCGATCACTCTCACTGCACAGTTCATTGCCGGTGGCGTGGCAGGCGTTGCGTTGGCTTTTTATCGCAGTGAGATCACCACCATGGTGGCAAATATTATTGTCTCCACTGGTTTCTTGCTCGCGATTCTGGCTGCACGTCTTCTGCCGATCGAAAATATGACATCAGGCAGCGTCAACCTGGTGCAGCAGCAAAATCAGTTGGCCCGACTGTGGAGTCTGCTGAGTGACAACGTCAATTTGCGTCGTCATTTCTTCGCCTTTCTGATCTTTGTAAGCATATTCCAAGGATTCTTTAATGTCTCGCGAATCACCCTGCCAACCCATGTACTTAAGTTGAGTCAATCTTGGGTCGGCTATCTGCAAATAATTAGCGCTAGTTCCGCCTTGGCTGGTGCTTTGCTGTTCGTCTGGCTTGTCAAACGGAAGATTGTGCTAAATCGCCCGATAAGCGTGGTGTTAAGTGGAGTGGCCTTACTGGCGATGGGTGCCGCTTCCAGTTTGACGCAGCCGCTGATTAATTATTTCTTGTATTTCGTTTTTATGCTTATATGGGAATTGTTGTTTTTCAAATATCAAGCAGAGTTGGTTACGGTGACGCCACAAGAAGACATGGCGCAAGTCGCTACCTTTCAATACGCGGGGGTGTATCTGGGCATGCTCATCACCGGCACACTAGGCGGTATCCTGACTGAAAAAGTTGGATTGGCAGCTTGCTCTGGGATATTTGCGTTGCTATACCTAATTTTGATGCCACTTAACGCGCTACATGCTAAACAGACCGCAGATCAAGCTGCATCGACAGGTTAAGCAAAATTGAGCCATTCAACATGGTTGGATCTTGGTGATGCCAAAATCTGACACTTCTCATAAGGGTACGTGCATGCAACGGGACATACCATTGGTGATGGTGCATGGCCTCTTCGGCCCGCTGCATTTCTTTCAACCGACTATACGAATGTCCGGTGTCGCAGTGCACACACCAGACCTGCTGGGCTATGGTGGACGCGCCGCACCTACC
>Ga0081606_1000717_pt1 | contig 12210 bp, 8 predicted proteins | sample EareggfetidaYelm_FD_71127 | JGI IMG/M metagenome (GOLD analysis project Ga0081606, IMG submission 71127) | Earthworm egg capsule microbial community from the University of Washington, USA - E. fetida Yelm (SPADES assembly) (version 2) | ecosystem: Host-associated > Annelida > Reproductive system... | reverse complement strand
TTGCATTTTATATCTCTAACATTCTGATGACCTTTTTTAGTCATCGACCTTTTTTAGGATTTCAGCCATCAAGTATTATACAGATTAGTCCTATTTCCTATTGTTTAAACACTTTATACCCCTTATATACACACCGACATGCTGTTTTCCCGTTTCTACACCTTGCTTTCTACTTTCGTAACAGTAAATACTATATAAGCCTTTTATTTCTTCTTACTTCATCACTGCACAAACAGCCTTTCATCACTGCACATTTTCGTTCATCACTGCACATTTTGTGCATCACTGCACGTTAGAACAAGCCCTGCTAGTCGTTACTTCCGGTCTTTCGTTGCTCTGCATAGGCCTATATATTGTACACAGGGCTGTTAACAATACTTTAACCAATAGGCCTACGTCTCTATAGAAATATGTTTATGCTTATTCCTACAAAATGTATGCTAACAGCGTCAAGCAGTAAGGCAATGTAAATAGGCCTATTAACCTACATAGGCCTGTGCTTATAGCGTAGGCCTACTTTCTATAAAGGAATCCCACAATTATCTACAATTTCCCCATACGTAAAAGCATCCTTTCAAAACGCACGCTGCCTAACTATATTATAGGTCTACATATAGAGGGAAATACTCTGCCTCCCAAAGAAAGTAGATAAGCATTTTCCTTATTCATCCAATTGCATAACCGCACTTTGGTTTACATGCAATTAATTAATTCAAACATTATAAAGCATTCTTGTTAAAAACGTTTTCATCATCAAATTGTCTGTTTGGGGGACAATTCGGTCATGTCGTCTGGGAAGCAGCGGAGTGTCTTTATAGGAGGGAGGAGCGGGTTAAGAACATGGCCCGAATCCGTCTTTTTATAGCATCGCTTAGCAGGTAAACTAGTGTTCGAAATAATGTGCAACTTCTGAAAGGAAAAGTCAAACACACTTCAGGCACCGATATAGCGAATTTCCCACGGACATCGCAATGGGCTATGGCCTGCGTGGTCGAGAACAAACCACACGGAGTAGGGGATTAGAGTATTGAGATCTAACGATACACTGTTAAAAAGATCTTTAATATTCACAGAATAACACCCCCAAAAGCCCTACAGAAAGCTTCTTTGATCAGCTTTACAAACACTTTCAGGAGCTTCTGTAGGCGCGCTGCATTGTGGGTTTGTTGCAATGCAGTGTGGGACCGCAGTACGCACGTGTCTTTATGCTAACAATGACCTCTAGCAAGGGGAGGGGTAAGGCATGAGTAATTTACAGAATATATCTTTAACATCTGTTGCATTGGGGGATAACCAAACAAAGTACCATCGCCACCTTGTGATTCAGAAGTTAATATTTAGTCTAGCGAGCGGTAAATTAATTAATGTTGACTAACACTGAAGTCAATATTAATTTTTTTTGTCTATTCCAATAATGATTTAGTAGATTATTATTATTATTATTATTCAAAAAAATTATTATTATTATTATTATTATTAATATTATTAAAATTATTAAAAATTATTAAAATATAAATTATAATATTAAAATTAAACTTAAATGAAATTAAAATTAAATAAAAAACTGAAAAATAAAATAATAAAATTAAAATTAAAAAAATAATAAAAATAATGAAATAATGAAAAATAATAAAAAAATAATAAAAATTAAAATGAAAATTAAATTAAATTTCAATTTTAAAATTAAAATATTAGAATTATTAAAATTAAAATTATTAAAATTATTATTATTATTCAGGATTATTATTCAGGAAAACATTAAAATATATTATGTAACTATTTGAAAGAGTAGTCTTTGTTATTGATGTTGCAACATTGATGTCGATAAATGACAATAATTATTTCGTCAAGGCTATTAATTGAACGGTCAAACCGTAAAAGATGACCGTTGCCATAATTATATAGACCGTATTTCTTACCGGTACACGGCCATAATATTCACAGAACATTTAGGCCTACCAGTGGCGGCGCCACACCAAGGCGTGCCTGGGCAAATGCCCTGGCAGAAATACCTACGCCATGGCAGTCAAAAGTGGTAAGAATAAAATTAGATCAATATATTTTGACTGCCCGTACTGATATGCAACTAATGGCTTGTCTTATAATTGCCCTGCTACGAGCAGCGGGCCGCGGTTATCTAGCGCCTTATCTAGCCTGCAGCGTTTGCCCAGAGTTAACACGCGCATCATTGTCCTAACCTCTCCCATATAGTTTAGCCAACTACCTCTTATAAATAACTAGACATAGCTTCCTGTGTTGAAACTCCGTCACTGTTTGCACTCTGACAGTGCCACTCCCAAGCCTGGTTAAAGAAGGAGGTCGATGCTAATCATCTTCGTTATGGAACTTACATGGCACAGTGGTTCTAACACAGACTGCAAGTCTTCTGAACCACTTAAAACCCCTGTTATGTTATGTATGTTATTGTCATTAAGCACCAACACACCAAATCCTATCTTGACCTGTCCAGTAACGTCGAGCAGCGAAGAAAGAGCACGAAACAAGAGCAATAGGTGCATGGCCTGCGGACCCATGTAAACAAATACATGTATTGTCGCCCGTAAAATAATCGATTCATCCAGTTATGTGCGATAAATTTGCATTAATATCGAGTTATAATGTCAAATAGGCCCTACATTGCCTCTCTGTTAATTAACCTGAATTAATCTATATTATTTCTGATTTTGTCATGAATCCCGCTTCCAATGAATTTGATTTTTTCATCAATCCCGCTTTCATTGAATCTGTATTTTTCATCAATCGCGCTTCCACTGATTCTGATTTTTCATCAATCCCACAGCTGTATGATTATAAATTTTCTTTGATGGTGATGATTAGTCCCTTAAGCTAGCCGTGAGGCAGCCATGGGTATGAAATTTTAGCGACTTCATACTCTTAAACGACGGCACATGAGGGAGGGTGGCAGTCCTCACCCTCTCATCTTCCCACTAACAGTGTACTCATCAGAGCTGAGTTGACTAAGGGGCGCAGGTGGAACAGACATTTCGAACCAAATTTCTGCCTTGGCCGGGGTTTGAATCCCGAACCTCATGATTGGCAGTTAAGCAGGCTAACCACTAGACTACCGCGCACCCCGTAATTTTTTTAGCATGTTTCTAATGACTAAAGTAACCCTAATACTAACCCTGAACGATGCTCTTTCTTTCATCAGTCAAGATTCTATCCAAGCATCAGTACTTATTTCTCATTTCATTTGTTCATGAGGGTCGGTTATGGCAAGGTTAAGCATCGTGAGGTTGTTTAGGGTTAGTATTAGGGTTAGTTAGTCATTAGAGACATACTAAAGAAATGATTATACGGCTGTATGATTGTAAATACATTGGAAGTGGGCTTGATGGAAAAATCATAAATATGAATTTAGGTGATTTAACAGATAAGTAACCGGAATACGCTTATAATTAGGTGCCATAGAATGTAAAACTGTGCTTTTATGTATTATGTGGTTCTTGACTAGGATAGAGAATGGCCCTGAGGCCTGGTATCACGACAACTGGTCTATGGACATTGGTCTATGACAATTACAGATATTTGATCTACCGACATTAGGTCTGCTATGACTTTCTTTGCTGATATAGAAGCTGGATTGATGAAACGGATACTATATCAATAGAAGCTGGATTAATGCAAGGAATTCTTTCTAACTAGAAGTGGGATTGATGAAAATAGGCATCTTTAACTGAAAGAACAAGCTGGATTGTCATGCCACAATGCTTACTAACTACATGTATATATATATATTGTATAATCATAGTGTCAGGGGAAGCGGGATTGATAAAAAGGAATCAGTGTAAGTAGAAGTTGGAATTGATGAAAATAGTGATTTGCTGAAACAGAAGTTGGATGTATGACTGTGCCACACACTAAGGTGTGGTAGTCAATCTTCCCTCTAATTTTTTAAAGTCTGTGTGCACACAAAATTTCCTTTGTGCAACATTTTACCAACACTCATCAATATTTTAATCGCCGTGTATGAAATATGTGCAAACACATTTTCTAAAAGAAAATTTGTGCGCTCCAAGTTTTCTTGTGTGCGCTCATCTCACGACCTGTGTGCGCACGCACATGCTCACAGCTTAGAGGGAACATTGGTGGTAGTAGACCAAATGCCGGTAGACCAAATTGTCTGTAGACCAATTGTCGTAGAAAAAATATCTGTAGACCAGCTGTCGCGGAACCCTGATGCCTAAACCAACTTTGTGTTTAAAGCTTGCCATCAGATTTTGTGTCTATAAGTATTTTTATATTCTGCACACATGTTTAAGATCATTTCTCTAGCGTCTTCACAATTATTACTGATTAAAGAGGTGCAGTTTGCCAGTTATCTGCATGGTACATTGCTGAATGACTGAACTGTGCCAAATTGTTCTAGAAAACAACCGAGTTATGCAGTAGTAATTGCAATTTAACAACACAATGTGATTTTGGATCATTAGAGTCGCCCTGTTCCATTAGCCACGCTTGGGACTGGCACCGACAGGGGGCAAGCACAGTGCTCAGGTCAGGTCTAAAAGAGACCTTATTCCCTTTACATTGAAAAACTGATCAGAATGTCCCCGGCTAGGCCCAAGGAAGGGGACATAACCATGTCTCCCGAAGGACTTCACATGGCATCCCTGAGGATCTCACCAAGCTAGGAGTTAGGCTATAGGGGGAATCAAGGGGAATGTTACCTTGCGTTACAACATGCCACACTATGCAGTGTTATAGACATCATTTTTCTTAGCCTTTGCATATGAAAGGCTGCCAGTCATCTGAGCTTCCCACAAGCAACGTTGGGCTAGTCTACTCATTATTGCCAAGTTGGCTATTAGGCACAAGTGGACCAGATATTTCCAATTAAATTTTTCAACTGGCTGGGATTTGAACCCCAACATCAAAATCCCAGTAGGATCATAACTAGTGTATTGCATTAGGTAATGACCCCTGCATTCTACAGACTTCTGTATTTTGTTGTTAGAGCAGCAAATAATTGGGCCTGACCTTCTCATTAAGAAAACCTACAGCTCAAAAGTATTAGAAACAAGACTTTATTACTGGTACTGCTGTTTTGAATTCTACAAAGAAGGGACAATCCATTTAGGACATCCACAAGATATCAGGTTTTAGACCCCCACCTATGCCCACAACAGACTGACCCCCTTCCTTGTCCTCATGAAATACACATCACTCCCTAGAAACAGCAAGTACAATGCCCTTCTGGACCTAAAGCTGAAATTTGACTATATATAATAATTATGATTGTACTGGAGCTGACTCCTTTTCCCACCCCATGTGCATGCCTTCACCCGAGCCTGACCCCATCTCCCTCCATGTGGACTCCCTCTCCCACCACAGGTGCATGCGTCTACTTGAGCCTGACCCCATCCCCTCCACGTGGACATCATAAATGGATGGCCCCATAGCCAAACTATGTAGTGACCACACATGTACTTTTAAAATGTATTTACTTCTACTCTTTGTCAAATCACACTGACTGAATAAATTATTTGTCCTCTAAAGTTAACACTTGCTGAATTAATAATTCCCACAAGTTTACAACTGATTTCAGTTTTACATCAGAGTTCAGTCCTTTGGTATCAACAATGTAATACATTATAAATGTATTAAACAAGCATCTGACATTATTGTCACACTTAAAGTTAACATGCAATGGAGTTACAATAACAGAAAATTTACAACTAATTACAGCTTTAGATTAGAGTAAAGTCATTGATTTCACAGCAAGCTTCATGAGACTGCAGGACTGGCTGCAGATAACAATCAATCATTTTCACTGCCAACCCTACAACTTATCAGTTGAATGCTAAACAGTAGTTCAAGACAAGGCATTAGTTTCCTGAAGAGCTCCAAGCATTTGCACCTACGCTACAGTTATATTCTGCATATGCTTGTAATAACGCTTCACATTTTATTTCAGCTCGCCTCATCCATGATACGATGCCAACATTTTTGAACCCCTCTAAATTGGTTTGCCTATTCCTAATTCTGGATGCTTGTCATATTCTTTAGCCAGTCCCGCAGTCCCCCATCTGATTTCAAGTACCTTACCAGAGGTCCACAGATTTGTACAACCTGTGTCAAATAATGAAGTAATAGTCAAAACTTGGCTAAACACTTGAACAGACTTGTAATCTCGAGACGTAAGGTCTCGAAGTCGAGTTCACTCAAGATTTGAAGGCTAAGGTTTTCAGTCTAAAGGCCTTGTGGCTGAATTCTTGATCTCGAAGTTCCAAGACAAATATAGTGCCTTGTGATGGGCGACAAATCGGTGAAATCTCCGAAAATGTACGTATGTAATACAATCCTTGCATTAATAACTGATCTTACGAACGGATCCAAAACAATACACAATTATTGTCAATGCGCATGCACGTGCAATGACTAAATTTCCACTTCCTTTTCTTTCTATTTTTCAAGCGAAGAGTGACTTTTTCTTGTAACTGATTTCAAATTGTTAATCAGGCCTATGGCAACAAGAAGTGTCTTGCTTGAGACATTGAACGAAATGAGGAGCCAGATGGCATTGCTGAAATTAACGAAATCACATGTTGTTTCGTTTGGGTATTGAAATTTCAAAATTGTTGAAAAAAATTACATGAAATGGCAAGATGTTCACACAACATATTACAATCAGGGGCGGAGATTCGTAGTGGGGACGGTCCCCCAAAAAAATTTGAGGTGGGGGGACGGCCCATGCATTGGCCCCCCAATATTTTGAGAAGTAGTGTTGTAGGATGGGCGCGAAAGCTCGAACAGAGTAAAAAAAATAGGTGTCGTCAAGGAATTCTTTTCTGAAATAGTGCTTTTTCTTGTGAAGAAAGGGTCATATACGACATTTTACACAGTAAAGATACGGAGAATCTGAAAAGAGAGAGTAAAAATCAGAAAAACCTGGTCGATGACTAAAAAAAAGGTCATCAGAATTCTTGGGCGTGAAAATTGAAATTTTTTTCCGAAAAAAAGTCATTCAGAAATTTTGGTCCACGAAAAATTTGTCCGTCCCCCCAAACTCGGCGCCAGGTCTCCGCCACTGTGCCCATCACATACTCTCAACTTAGGGGTCATCCATTTATGACGTCCACAAAAAATCAGGTTTTTGACCCCCCTCCCCCAGTCCACATGCGTCCACCTGAGCCTGACCCCCTTCCCCCCTCCGTGTGGACGTCATAAACGGATGGCCCCTTAGATGGCAGAATTATCATGTTACTAGTTCCTTCAGACACATTAGACAGTATTAGTCCCATTGAGTGAACTACCATTTCTAAGGCGTTAAACAAGAGGATTTCAGTACTGGTGCATAGGAATGTTTAAAACTGACAATGAAGTGCTAGCACCGCCAACTCAAAACCATTTGTTTCTGCAGCAGAATTTTGGTGCGGAAAGCATGCACCAGCTGACAAGGCAGATAAAAAAATTGTTGATACAGTTCTTGCAGCCAAACACAAAATATTCTTAGGCCTACAGTAATTCAGAAGTTGATTGTGTACACAATAGGCTTGCAAAAACACTTAAAAGGAAACAAATGCTCAGAAACTATATAATAGGCTTGCAAAAACACTTAAAAGAAAACAAATGCTCAGAAACTATAACCATTTTGCAATGCATTGTCAGAAAACTGAACTCGGCCTGTCTCAACTACTAATTTATCATTAATTGCCAGGTTAATTAACAAATTACCATAGTTGCAGACAGCTATGAAATGTTGCCTGGCTACAAGACTACTGCAATGCTGTTTTAGTTTTCATTTGCAAGGCTAGGCCTATTGTTATCAAACCTGTAAACTTCAGTTCTAAAATTGCACACCTACATCACTTAACTGATCACACATTATAATCTATCATGTAAGTTGATCATATAATTTGTTATAAGCAAAACATACTCCATGTACCTACATCACTTAATTAATCACTTATATCATGTAAGCCAGTACCGTCCAACCTTATTGACTCCGCAGGCCACACAAGACACTAATCATGGGGCCATCAGTAGACTCAAAGCAACGACTAAATTTTTTTGAAAATTGTAAACTGCATTTGTGGGTTGAGAAAAGTACATTCTATAGCTTTAAAGAGCCAAATGTCATGCAAAGTTACGTCTCTTGCTTGATGTTTGACACGTGCAAATACTTTGCCAGCTAAAAATGGGCAGTTGTCTTTTGCGAAGTGTGCAAGGTGAACACTTCAATTGGGTAAATGTGAATAATACGTGCCCATCATATATCATGCACTATTGCACTTACACGGTTTGATGTTGCTCATTACTTACTTACTGAGCCGACAACATATTGGGATGGGGTGGTAGGTAGCAGGGCCTTATTTGAGCACCTTTGGGTAGGCCAAAGGCCTACTGTTTGCTTATGCTTATTTTCATAAATTGCAACTTCTACTTAAACTATGATTCCTTCTTATCAATCCCGCTTCCACTTCCACTATGATAACACAACGTTAATATAATGTGAAGAATACAACGTGAATGATAATCCAGCTTCTTTTCAGTTAAGCACGCTTTATCTTCATCAGTACGAGTTCCATTTAGGAAGAATTCTTTTGATTAATCCAGCTTCATATATATCTTGTATTATTTTCATAATTCCAGCTTCTACTTGAGCAAAACAAGGGGGCCATACAATTTAGAGCTGTACCGATATCACTGTTTGCCGATTATACCGATGCCGAGTGGAGCCGATGATTCAAACAGCGGATACTGATTATGCGGCCATTATGAGAAGCCGATGTTTTGAAAAATTTCCAATTTAACCCTAAAAAATTTCTGAAGACCTTTTCTTAGTCATCGGGCCCCTAAAATTTAACTAGCTTACCCCAAAAATTGAATTTTTCTATATGATGATCGGTATCAGAGGTGCCGATTGTTCTCATCGATACAGACTACAACTGATTCGACATCTCAGCTTCCGGGATCACAAGTCTGCATTTTATAAACATTGGTGCTTTAAACTGGGAGGCTTTTGGCAAAGAAGCTGGATAGATGAAAAAAACGTTGCTTAAATAGAAGCTGGATTGATGAAAGTCTTTGTAAGCTTATTTGTTAACTGGATTGATGAAAGAACTTGTGCAACAGTATGCATGGGTTCTGGGGATGATTGTCCAGGGGCTAATTTCTAGGGGGTGATTGTCCGAGGTGTGATTGCCCTATCATTATCATGAGCATGAGGAGATAAATCAACAGCATCGTCACGATAACCCAAAAAATTATGGGATGTCCTTTTTGAGGGGAGGTATGATTGACGGAGAGGGACATGAGGGGGTGAAAATGTCCTTTTTATAGGGGAACCCTTAATGGATGCTCCCTGAGATGTGTCGTAAATACTACAATTGTAAATCATGTTTTTGCATGTCTCAAGCACTCTGGGACTACGTATAGTAGGTGTGCTTAAACAGAGCGCTGCTACCTACGAGCCACATTCCATAATGGAATCGACTCAGTAAGTATGAGTACCAACATCAAACCAGGTAAGTACATTTACAGACCATCTCTATAGCGGAACAACTACCAAAATAGCACTCTTATACTGCCCACAAGAGCAACAATCAGCGATTATAAGCCGATTCGACATCTCAGCTTCCGGGATCACAAGTCTGCATTTTTTAAACATTGCAACATTGGTGCTTTAAACTGGGAGGCTATAGGCAAAGAAGCTGGATAGATGAAAAGAACGTTGCTTAAATAGAAGCTGGATTAATGAAAAGAAAGTGACTAAAACAAGCTGGATTGATGATAGTCTTTGTATGCTTATTTGTTAACTGGATTGACGAAAAGAACTTGTGCAACAGTATGCATGGGTTCTGGGGGTGATTGTCCAGGGGCTAATTTCCAGAGCGCGATTGTCCGGGGTGTGATTGCCCTGTCACTATCATGAGCATGAGGAGGTGAATCAACAGCATCATCACGATAACCCAATCAGATACAACTGTGTCAGTGTTACGAAGTGGAATTTTAAAAATAGCTGATAGCAGTCAGACAAGCGGCATCCTGTTTTCAAGCTTCGCTTGGCCTCTTGTATTTTTATCTGCTTAGCTTTTGTCATTCATTGATGAACATTGTGATGGTCTGTTTCCAATAAATGAAAATATACAGCAAAAACCCTAACCCTAAACAACCCTCATAGCTTGACCCCCATAATGCAAATGTAATGAGGCAACATTGAATTGAAAAGTGCCATATCAAACACTTGACTCTTGGATGTATAGTCTTTGCATGTATTTATAGACGTGCAATAAACATGAAAAGCACAACGTGAAGGAGTTTGTGTCCCAACTTGCTTAACCTTCAAGCTACCAAGCTATTTATTGTGACATCGGCTACCAAGGGGAAGTGGTTACCACCTTAACCTGACCCTAAACAACCCTCAGAACCGTTATAAATAATGAAGTGTCTAGGAGTCCGAAAGTCCCAATTTCAGGAGATCTAGGAGTCTGAATGTGTCATGTGAAGTCTCGTGTCAAATAGGCTTAGTTATTACATCCAAACCATATAGCAGCGATAGCTCAGTCATTAAGGCATTCGTCTTTCACGTTTTATCTTCCAGGTTCAAATCCCATCTGCACACAACTTTTATAATTTTATTATTTTTTATAAGTTGTTAAAGTCTTATCGTGAGGATCTTAGGGTTAGTAGTAGGGCAAGTTTAGTCATTACACACAAATTCAAGAGTTTACGTGTTGCTGTCGTTGAAGCTTCCAATCACGTGAAAACTTTATTTCTTATCGTCTTGAGGGTTGGTTAGGGTCGGCTTAAGGGTCGGTTAGGGTCTGGCTAAGCGTCGTGAGGGTCTTAGGGTTGGTATTAGGACCAGTTTAGTCATTAGACAAAGATTTATTCATGAATCACATGACATTCGGACTCAAGTTTTTGTAATATTGGGAGTCCGATATTCGGACTCCTAGCTTTCCTCATATTGGGAGTCCGACTTTCGGACTCCTAGACAAGGCCTATAAATAAATTTTGTGGGCGATTCGAAGCTTCAACGACAGCCAACACGCTAAGTCGTGAATTTTGTGTCTAATGACTAAACTCGCCCTAATACTAACCCTAAGACCCGAGGATGTCACGACGCTTAACCTAACCTTAATTAACCGACCACCACGCGTAAAAAATAAAATTATAGAAGTTGTGCGCGGGTTAAATTTGAACCTGGAACGTGCAACGTCGAAGGCGAGCGCATTAACGGCTGACCAACCGCTGCTAACAACAGCCTGCTGTAGGGCCTCTAAATTTGACATGAGACATCACGCGGAGACGTTACGACTTCTATTCACTCCGATTTTACAAAGTCGGAAAATTATCACAGCAGATAATAAACTGCATGAAACACTTCTAAAATGTCAGTGGAGTTTACCAGTGATTCAATTTTATTAAGAAAGTATGCCTGATTAAAATTTTTATTTAGTCAGAACTTTTTAGTTTGCAGCCATCGCCATCAGGGCATTGAAACAAAAGGATTCAATAACACCCAGAGGGCTTTCATCTAGCTGTAAGCCAGATTTATATGGCGCGGTGATTTAAATTATATCTATCAATTTTTGTTTAATAATGCATTGTGAGTTGTGACTCACCAATGTAGAGTCAAGTCCGAAAATAACCTCAGGCTAAAATGTGAATTATGATTTCATTACATTTATATTAATTTTTATATTAATTAACCCTATTGATTTATATAAAATTAGTTATGAATATGAATGTTAAACTCATGATATGGTCCTGAATGGCATTGACATTTGACACGCACGTAAGCCTGCTGTAGGCCTATTGAGCGTAGTAAATTTCCGGTTGGCCTAAAATTAGCCTACAAGGCTACAAAGTCCTACATCGGCAGCTTTTATCTTCCAAAACGTGAATTTCGTCTTCACGTCTTGCATAATTATCATCTTGTATTAAGCTTTTTGTTCATGTATTCGAGTAGCGGTTTGTCTACCGATGTTTTTTCCTAATAAAACGAATATAAACACGTTCATCGACGATTTCTACTCTATTTAGACTTGGTCGAAACGTTTGATTTGCTATCAATCAACCTCGAAAGAGGTTAGTGCTTAGCAGGGCTGTCGAGACCCATTTTAAAAACGAAGTGTCTATATGTCCGAGTTCGGACATATAATAGTTCGTATCGTATCGTATCGTATCGTAAACTCCAAACTTCTAAAGCGCCACTCAAAAGCCAAGCGCTTATTCACG
>Ga0081606_1000413_pt1 | contig 12224 bp, 9 predicted proteins | sample EareggfetidaYelm_FD_71127 | JGI IMG/M metagenome (GOLD analysis project Ga0081606, IMG submission 71127) | Earthworm egg capsule microbial community from the University of Washington, USA - E. fetida Yelm (SPADES assembly) (version 2) | ecosystem: Host-associated > Annelida > Reproductive system... | reverse complement strand
ATTTTTTTGCCGTGCATGGCGGAGAAATGACCATTTTATACATGAGAGCCATTGACCAAAAGAAGCAAGCCTTCTTGATAGAAATGTTGGTGGATAGAGTAGGCAATCCGCAAAAGCAGGTTTTATATTATGCGTACAGAAATTATTTCCACAAAACAGGCAAGAGGGGACAACGCGAGGCGCTGAATCCCGATTTTCTCATTGGAATTTTAGATTTTGAAGTCACTCAAAGCGAGGAGTACATAAATCAGCGCCAAGTTACGGATACAAAGGCGGGCGAGCAGTTTATAAGGAGCATGGAACTTGTCCTTATTGAATTGCCCAAGTTTAAAAAGCAAGCCAATGAATTGGCCGGCATTATTGACCAATGGATTTACTTTATTAAGAATGCAGGCGACATAAAAGTGATCCCTGAAAATATCACAGACGAAGGGTTGAAAAACGCCTATTTTGTCGCTGAATTATATAATTGGTCGGCAGAAGAACTAGCGTCTTACGACTACGCTTCGATGAAAGTGCAGGATTACAGAGGACAAATAACCTTCGCCGTGAGGCAAAAAGAGGAAGAGATGATCCTTAAATTTTTAGACTTGGGGCTTTCAATGGAAGCTATTTCAAAAGCAACGAGCTTGACAGTTAAAGAAATAGAGAACTTGAAGAGCGAGCGCAAGCTTGCTAAAGCATGACCCTGTTTGTTTTGTCAATATATCGGGGGCGCGGAAAACTTAACAAAGCGTTTTACGTTTGAAAGCAACAAATATGAGCGCCGTTAAAACAATTATCATCGCCTTTGCATCCGGACTTGCGGGGGCTTTTGTCTTTCATTCCTATACCGCTGAAAAGGAAAGACGCGAAAAAGCGGAGGCGGTTTCGTTTCAGAATTCCCCTTCGTTTCAGAATTCCCCTTTCGCGCCTGCGGCCTCGCCTGCCGTCGGCGCCCGCGCCGCGACTGACTTGGTTGATTTGACCTCGGCCGCAGCTAAAACTTTGCCGGGAGTGGTTTACATCAACAGCATTTCTAAAGACGCCCCCCAAAACTATACTTTTTGGGATATGATTCTTGGAGGAACGCCTCAAACGCAAGTAAGTTCCGGCTCCGGAGTAATTTTCTCTGCCGACGGCTATATTGTAACCAACAATCACGTCATTTCAACCGCTGAAAATATTCAAGTAATTTATAATAAACGTTCGTATGAAGCCGACCTCATCGGCACTGACCCCTCTACCGACATCGCCGTTTTAAAAATCAATGAATCTAATCTGCCCGCGCTTCCTTTGGGGGATTCGAAAAACTTGGCCGTGGGCGAATGGGTAATGGCTGTGGGAAATCCTTTTTCGTTGTCGTCCACGGCCACGGTCGGCATCGTGAGCGCGAAAGGAAGGCGCATCAATGTGGTACAAGACAAATTCCCTATCGAGTCTTTCATTCAAACGGATGCGGCTATCAACCCCGGCAACAGCGGCGGCGCCTTGGTCAACAGCAAAGGCGAATTGGTGGGCATCAATACCGCTATCTTTTCGCGTACCGGCACCTACACCGGCTATGCCTTTGCCGTGCCCGTGGACATTGTGCGCAAAGTCGTGAACGATTTGGTTAAATACGGCATAGTTCAGAAAGCCATTTTTGGAGCTGCCCTCATTGAATATGATTATGGAAATGCGAATAAATTTGGCATTGAAAATCCCGACTACCAAGGGGTGTTGGTCGCCAACGTGGACCCGCAAAGCGCCGCCGAAAAAGCAGGACTTAAAAAGGGCGACATCATCGTTTCTTTCAACAACCGACCGATTGATCGGGTGAGCGCTTTTGAAGAAGAATTGAGCTACCGTTCGCCGGGCGATAAAGTCACCTTCAGTTTTAAACACAATAATAAATTGCAAAACGCATCCTTAATCCTTCTTAATTGGAACGGGGGTTCCTCGCTGGTGAAAAGAAAAATTGTGAGCGACGCCACGCTGGGCGCCTCTATGGAAGCCGTGAACGACGGCGTGAAAGTATTTAAGCTCAAAGAAGGCGGGGTGTTTACAAGAATTGGCGTACCCGAAAATTTTACCATCTATTCCATCAATCGAAAGAGAGTGAAAGACCCGCAAGAGGTAATCAACTTCTTCAATGTTTTTCGGGGTCAAGCCGTGATTTACGGCATGAACAGTTCGCAACAAGAAGTGCCTTTATACTTTAGCGTGCGATAGGAACGGGGAAGCAATTATTTCCCCGACCACACCACTTTTTGCTCCGTGCCGATATTTAACAGGAAGCGCAAAGGTCCCGGCACAAGAACGAGTTTAGCAGGTCTGTCGTCAGGCAGTATTTCTACAAATACGCCGTCTTCGGGAGACACGGAAAACTCCTTTTTATCATTCACGCGGTAGGACTTTGCCAAATAGGCCGTCGGCAATAATATATCCGAATCGGGACAATGCTTTTGATGAATTTCTCTCAACACATCGTCAAGGTCTTCTTCGTATTGCTCCATGAGCGCATCTTCCAAATCGTGCAACTCCTCCTCTTTGTCATCGTAGGCGGGATTGTCGTATTTCAATCGGCTCAACTCATTTCTTTTCAGCGCAATAGCTTGCAACGATAAGTCTAAATCCTTCAAGTTTTTCATACTCGGTTTAGTGATCTCTTTTTTTAATCTGATACATTGATAAAATTCATTGCCAACGCATCTTTTCGGCTCTCAAATATGGCCTAAAATTAATGAAGTTACGCTGATTTACAAATTTTGGGCAAGTCGGCTAACTCGGTCGGTTCTTTTTTTCGGATGCGGCGAGAAGTATCGGGCGAGAGGTTATGGGTTATAAATTATGAATTTGCAGGCGGGCGGCAGGCGTGTATTCTGCCCTCGCGAGGGCTCATTCGGGGTTGCTTGATAACTCGCGCCGCAGAACGGCAAGTTATTGATTATTAGATAAATTGATTTTATTTAGAAACCCCCTGATTCTTAATTCACAGGTTTCGATTTTTGATGAGCGCTCAAAACCTTCCCGCAGAGAGAGAGGGATTCGAACCCTCGATACCCTTGCGAGTATAACGGTTTTCGAGACCGTCCTATTCAACCGCTCTAGCATCTCTCTGTTTGAAACAAGCGCACAAAAGTACAAGGCTTATTCTACAATTAATAGAGGCTTTTATAAAATCCGCGAAAATTCCTTTCTTTTGCGCTCTAACCCCTTCTGCTTACCTTTGAGGCGTTCGGTTTCAACGTAGTTTTATTATTGAGCGAAATGAAGTTGCTGATTGCCTTATTTTTTCTGTTTCTTGCTATTGTCGGCGCGGCGCAAACCAGCGTGCGCGGCTACTTTAGCGTGAATGTAACAAGCGGTTGCAATCCTCTTGATTTAGAAATTACAAGCACACGTTTGAAAAGCGGCAGCGACTGTACCTCCTCCCAGCCGTGCCTTATGAGTTTTGAAGGAGAACCCATCATTACTTCCCCGCAAAATGATTTTCAGCACACGTATTCAAAGCCCGGCGTCTATACGTTGAGAGTGCAGTACCAAAGTACGGGAGAAGACTATATAGAAATTACGGTAAAAGAAAATCTTGCGCCTGTGTTGAAATTGCTTCCGTGCACCTCTTCGGAGATAAAACTGAAGATGGCTTCCAAGGCGAGCTACGATTATTTCAAAATTGTTTTCGACGGCGATGAATCCAGCCCGCAAACGGCGGCAAATCCCACCGCAGGCATCATAAAATCATTTGCGGTTCCCTTCGGTTCACACACCGCAGACGTCCGCGGAGTCTATGCAAATGCGGCTGAAAATTGTCAGGTGAGTTCGCTTCAGTTCACCCTGCAAGATCCTCCTCCGCCGTTTATCCAAACGCTTAATTCGCAGTTGCCCGACAATATCACATTCCAATTAAGTCAGCCCGCCCAAGGCAATTATTCCATCGAGGGGAGCATCGACGGCGACGCCGTTTTCACAAATCTGCTGAACCATTTCCAAGGAGACGTTTACCGCGCCAAAGGAGATATTCGAAATAATTATTTCTGTTACCGCATTCATACGAGCAATGCTTGCACGGCGGCGGATATTTATTCGAATATCATTTGTACCCAAAAATTTTCGGCGGAGGCTTTAGGCGACAGAAATAAATTAAGTTGGGTCACCTCGTCAACAGGCGTTCAAAATTACCAAGTGACCGAAGCCGCCAGACCCATGGACGGCAACGGCATGGTTTCGCCCCCGACCCATTTTTTCGATGACTTCACCGCAATGGCGGCCGGTTGTAAGAAACAATCAACCTATCGGCTAGTCGTCCGCTACGCCAACGGAAGCACAAGCACGTCGTACAAATTGGCCAACGTCAACCCCAAACTCATACAAGCGCTCCCTCCCGTTGCCAATATCAGCACGGCGGTATCAGGCAATTCGGTAACTGTCGCTTGGGCGCTCGCCGACCCTTCAAAGAACTCTTTGCCTGATGCTTTTACCCTGTTTCGCTCGACAAGAAATGCGTCTTATGTGCCCATTTCCGCTTCCCATCCCGATACTCCGTGGTCGTATGCGGATCAGTATAACTCGGGATACCCCGTTTGCTACCAAGTTTCATACGGCGACGGTTGCGGCAACGTAAGTCCGCTCACCGCGAAGGCCTGCGTCATACAGCCTGCCGTCGCGGCGGAAACTAACGGCGAATTGCGGATTACTTGGAACCCGTACACGGGATTTTCAAAGGTTGCTCAATATCGCTTGCTAAAGACCGATGAAAACGGAAAAACGATTGAAGAAAAGAACGTGGGCGCGGAGACCTCCTTCCTGGACCCCAATACGGACAAAAGTCATTCCGCTCTAAAGTATTATATATTTGCCGACCCTGATGCAAATGCCAATGTGCCGCCTGCTCAATCCGAGGCGGCGGTTCATAAAAACCTGCCCGTAGTATTCTTTCCCAATGCCTTCACGCCCAACGGAGACGGGAATAACGACGTCTTTTGTGCCCAAGGTTTATATTTTGCCAAAGTAACTTTCTTTGTGTACGACCGATGGGGAAATGTGGTGTATGCCACCGACGACAACGCGCCTTGGGACGGCACACACCAAGGCGTTCTGTTGCCGCCTGAGGTTTATGCCTGGAGAGCCGAAGTTCGGGACTTGGAAGGACACGCCAAAAAATACGGCGGAACGGTGTATATGATCAATAAGTGAACCCCATAGCCCAAACCACGATAGCTCATCTTCATGCGCACGTCTAATTTTTCAGTAATTTTGAAGAAAAATAACTATGTTTAACATGATGAATATGATGGGTAAGTTGAAAGAAATCCAAAAGAAAATGGACGAAGTGCAGGACAATCTTTCGCGCCTGCATGCCTTCGGAGAGGCAGGCGCCGGAATGGTGAAAGTCACCGTCACGGGCAAACGACAAGTGATTTCGGTGGAGATTGACCCTTCCATTCTGCAACCCAAAGACCAGCAAATGGTTCAAGACCTCATCGTGGCGGCTGCCAACAAAGCCCTCGATGCGGCGGACGAAATGGCCAAAGAAGAAGTCCGCAAGTCCACCGGCGGACTGCTCAATATTCCCGGCCTCGACCTTTCAAGTTTCTCCCGATGACCGAAACGGCGGTGGTCGTTCTCAACTACAACGGGAAAAAGTTTTTTGAAAAATTTCTCCCCCCTCTCGTTTCCTTCACCCCCGCGGCTGAAATATTTGTGGCGGACAACGGCTCCACGGATGATTCTATCTCTTATTTGAGTAAAAATTTTCCGACCGTAAAAATTATTGATAATCAATCCAACCTTGGCTTTTGCGGCGGATACAATAAGGCATTGAAGCAAGTGAATGCCCGCTATTACGTGTTGCTGAACTCCGACGTGGAGGTAACTCCTCATTGGCTGGAGCCGCTCATTTCTTTGTTTCAAAATCCGACGGTCGCCGCCGCGCAACCCAAGATTTTGTCCTGCCAAAATAAAAATCAATTTGAATATGCGGGCGCCGGCGGCGGATTTATTGACCTGTTGGCGTATCCCTTTTGTCGGGGAAGAATTTTTTCCACGCTGGAAAACGACCGACGTCAATACGATGACCGACGTCAAATATTTTGGGCAACAGGCGCTTGCTTGGTTGTTCGCGCCGCCATTTTCCATCGACTGGGGGGCTTCAACGAACGATTCTTTGCCCACATGGAAGAGATTGATTTATGTTGGAAAATCAACCGTCTTGGCCAACGCGTTTTTTATGAGGGACAAAGCGCCGTCTATCACGTGGGGGGAGGAACGCTTTCCGCCGCTCATCCCCGCAAAACATTTCTCAATTTTCGGAACGGGTTAAGCCTCCTCTTTCAACATACGCCCGCCGCGGCGTTGCGGTGGAAACTTCCTTTGCGGCTTATCCTCGATTGGGCGGCCGCGTTGCAAATGTGTTTCGCAGGCAACCCAAAAAACGCATGGATGGTGTTGAAATCGCATATTGCCTTTTTTATGAAAATCGGCATTGAGCGCAAGGAAAAAAGGGCGTGGCGAAAGCAACTGCCCTACGCCGCGCCAATGCAATACAAGCAGTCTATTCTTTGGAATTATTTTATTCAAAAGAAAAAAACGTTCCCTGAACTTGACGTCCCGACAATTTCTTGAGAAAATTCTTGTCAATAATCCCACACGGTGCGTCTTCGCATTTCGCGGCGAAGTTTTAGCAACAAAGCCAGCGTAAGGTAAATGACCACGGGCGAGCCTAGCGCAAAAAATGAAGCATAAATAAAAAACAGCCTGATGGATGAAGTGGCAACGCCTAGCTTTTCAGCCAATGAGGCGCAGACGCCAAAAGCATGCTCTTCAAAGAAGGTTTGCACTCGTTTCATGGGTATTCATAGGAATAATCGCGTAACTACGCGCAAGTTTATCAATTTTTTTCTGTTTTCATTCTAAAAGCTAGGAATAATTTGGTATATTTGCGGTTTAAAAATAATAAAAAAACCTTAACTAAAACATTTGCCTTATGAAAAAAGCAGCGATAGCACTCACAATTGCCGCGAGTTTTGCGATCAGTTCTTGTACACTCTCAAAAATGCTGAAGATTGCCAAAGACCAGAAAGTACAAACCAACCCCAATCCCCTAGAGGTGCATAAAGACACCGTCACGTACACGCTCTCAGGAAATCTTCCCGTGAAGCTCTTGAAAGCAAATACCGTGTACACTCTTAATTCTTATTATAAGTATGCCGACGGAAAAGAGTTGCCCTTGCCCCCCGTTCCTTTCAAGGCGGAGGACAATCCGACCAATTCCACGCAACCCATTGCGGTCAGCAAAGTTTTTAGCTTTCCCTACAAGCCCGAATATAATCCGGGTACTTTAGAAGTTGAAGGCGTGGCCTCCAAGCGCGGAAAAACGAAAAATACTGCCCGCCTGCCCCTTGCCACGGGATTGATTACTACCTCTAAGTTGGTTCAAAACTCCTACTACGTGGCTTATGCCAGCCATGGCTATAATAATAAAGAAGAAATTGTTCCTGTGGTCATTCCTGACTTTTTATTTGTACGCGGAAAATCGGAGTTGGTGAAAGGCGAATTGAAATCGCAAAAGGCACTTGACTTGAGCGCTTTCATTGCTTCTAAAAACGTGACTCGCACTGTTACCGTTACGGGTACGCACTCTCCCGAAGGATTGGAACGAATCAACAGCGCACTCTCCCAAGACCGCGCCGCCGCGATTGAAAAATACTATCGCGCCCAAATGAAGAAGTATGATTATAAAGGAATGGCTGATTCCATCAAATTCATTTTGAAGCCCGTCATTGACAACTGGGACGGATTTAAAAGAGAAATGGCCGACTACTCGGGAATTTCTGCGGATAATAAAGCGGCGATGCTTTCCATCGTCGAAGGCGGCGGAAGTTTTGAAGACCAGCAAAAGAGTTTGGAAAAATTGCCCTATTATACTAAGGTGTTTAATGATATATATCCCAAATTGCGCAAAGCCAGCACAGAAATCCTGACCGTGAAGCAGAAGAAAACCGACGCCGAAATAATCTCGTTGGCTCAACAAATTGCCGCAGGACAAGGAAACGACGATGCCCTTTCGCTTGAGGAAATAATGTATGCGGCCACCTTGGTGCCTTCTTACGACGAAAAAATGAGCATCTATGCGGCCGCCAACAAAAAGCAGGCGTCTTGGGAGGCGCACAACAACTTAGGCGCTTCTTATTTGCAAAAAGCCATCAGCGCCCCTGCGCAACGCGACGAACTTCTCGCCCAAGCCACTAACGAAATCAACCTTGCCGCTAAAATAAACAGCGAAGCCGCAGAAGTGAACGCCAACCTCGCCACTTTGACCTTGCTCAGCAATAATCCTTATAAAGCGTATTCGTATGCCGCCAAAGCCCTGACTGCCAACCCTTCCAGCGAGGTTCGTCTTGGCGTGAACGGAGTGAAAGGCGCCTGCGAAATTTATAAAGCCGCCTATTCGCAAGCCTTGTCATCTACTTCGGGTGCCGCCGCTACCGACGTCAATCTTTTCAACAAAGGATTGGCACAGTTGCTGAACAAAGATTTCACCAATGCCTTGGGTTCATTCACCGAAGCGACTACTCTAAACCCGAATTTTGCGGTTGCATTTTATGGCGCGGCCATCGCCGAAGCCCGCAACGGAAACGGAAATGGCGTAGCGGATAATTTGAAAAAAGCCGCCGCGATTGATTCTTCGTTAAAAGAAAAAGCGTTGGGCGATTTGGAATTTACCAAATTCAACACCACCGACGAATTCCGCAATGCGCTGAAATAGTTTTTCGTAATAGGTAATAGAGGAAAAGACCTGAGTTTTTACTTAGGTCTTTTTTTTTGTCCTAACCAATCGCCAATCGGGGGCGCGGCTTGCTAAATTGGGATTTGCCAAGCAACTCGCACAGCAGAGGAAATTTCTTTTTCTTGGGACTTGCAGAATGTTTGCGTGTCCCAAAGCATCCCCAAAGTATCCCCCAAGTTTCAAATGTCCCCGGCGGGAGGCAAAACGCAGGCAGTCTCAAGGGGTTGATTAAGCCTTGCGTAACTTGGCATGGCGGCAAATTTTTTATGCCCTCCGCTCTCGTCAAAGGAGGGAGAACAAAATGCCTGCGCAAACACCGCTAATGAGGGAGGATTCAATAGCCCCTGTTTTTAAATGGGGGGAAATTTAATTTATTGGGCGCACTCCTGCGGGTCGGGCTTTCCGCTCCAATCCCTCGCGCTCTCACGCTCTAAAGCCAATTAGCAACCCCGTTTCGCCTAACCGTTCCCCATTAACCGCTAATCATTAATCATTAGCTCTTGGCTTGGTGCGCGGTTTCGCGGACATTTCAAATTCCAGCGCGGCTCCGTTGAGCAATTCTTCATGAGTCAGATAGAGGCGATTTAGGGGTTTTCCGTTTAATTTCACCGACTTCACATACACATTTTTGTCGCTTTGGTTCTTTGCAAGAATGGCAATAGTTTTGCCGTTCTCAAGATTAATTTTAGCCCCGTCGACGAGAGGACTGCCCAGCCAATACTGATTGCTTGCGGGGGCTACGGGATAAAACCCCAAGGCGCTGAAAATGTACCACGCGCTCATTTGTCCGCAATCGTCGTTTCCGCCCAAGCCTGCGGGGCCGTTGCGGTATTGGTTTTTTAAAATTTTACGCACTGCGGCCTGCGTTTTCCACGGCTGATGAGTCCAGTTATAAAGGTAAGGCACATGGTGGGCGGGTTCGTTTCCGTGAACATAGTTCCCGATAATGCCTTCTCGGGTAATGTCTTCGGTTTCGGCAAAGAACTCATCGGGCAAGTTCATGGTAAAGAGCGAATCAAGGCGTTGCGTAAATTTTGATTGGCCCCCCATGACGTCAATCAGGGCGGCGGGATTTTGCGGCACATACAAACTGTAGTTCCACGCATTGCCTTCAATGAAGCCCTGCCCGTCTGTTTTCAATACGTCAAACTCTTTTTTGAAACTGCCGTTGCTCAAACGCGGGCGCATAAAGCCAATCGAAGCATCGTACACATTGCGCCAGTTTTCCGAGCGTTTTAAAAACTCACGGCAGGCGCTGCTGTCCCCTGCGCGACGAGCCAGTTGCGCAATGCACCAATCATCGTAGGCATACTCCAACGTATTGGAAACGGATACGCGATTTTTATCGGACGGAATGTAGCCCAAATCCATATACAGTCCGATGCCTTCATAGTTTCGGCGCTTGGCGGTATGGATACAGGCGTCGAGCGCAAGATTTATGTCGCCCTTGTATATGCCTTTTATAACCGCGTCGGCAATGACCGATACGCTGTGATAGCCGCTCATGCACCAATTGTCGTTGGCATAATGGCTCCAAACGGGCAACATTTTTAATGCGCTTTGTTTGTAATGTTCAATCATGCTTTGGGTCATGTGGGCGTTGCGCGTCGGGTTCACCAGATTAAGGTAAGGATGAAAAGCGCGGTAGGTATCCCACAAAGAAAAGGAGGTGTAATTGGTAAACCCGTCCGCCTTGTGAACGTTTTGGTCTAACCCCTTGTACTCGCCATTGACGTCCATATACACGGTAGGCATAAGCGCGGCGTGGTACATGGCCGTATAGAAATTTACCAAATCCTCCTGCTTTTTGGTTTGAATTTCAATTTTGCCGAGTTCTTTATTCCATTCATTTTGTACGGCTTGCTTGGCTTTTTCAAAATCCCAATGGGGAATTTCGGCTTTCATATTTTCCTGCGCATTTCGGGCGCTTACGGGCGAAAGGGCAAATTTTATCTTAATTTGTTCCCCTTCGGCGGCCGTGAAGTTGAAATACATGCGCAACTTCCTGCCCGCGGCGTCGGGGTGGTTTTTAGTTTGGTCAAACTTGCCCCAAAAACCGCGGTACGCTTGTTTTTTATCATAGTTTTTGCAACCGTATTCTTGGAATGGCTTATTGAAACTCATGGCAAAATAGACGGTTCGGGTGCGGCTCCATCCGTTTGTTTGGCGGTAACCGGTTACCAGCGTGTCATTTTCAACCCGTACAAAAGTCCAAGCGTTCTTGTCCTCGTAATTGTAAATTCCATGCATCAAATCCAGTATAATGTGTGCGCTGTCCGTTTTTGGGAAAGTGTATCGGTGAAACCCTGTGCGGACGGAGGCGGTTAGTTCGGCGGTGATGCGGTGCTCGTCCAATTTCACGCGATAATAGCCCGGTTCTGCTTTTTCTTGAGCGTGCGAAAATTTAGAGCGGTAGCCGCTTTCAGGTTTTGTTGCCGTGCCGGGGTTGAGCTGCAACGTGCCTGCGGTAGGCATTATCAGAAAATCGCCCAAATCGCTGTGTCCCGTGCCGCTAAAATGAGTGTGGCTAAAGCCTACAATGGTTGGGTCTTTATACTGATAGCCTGCGCAATAGGCATACACGGCGCCGTTGTATTTGCCGTTAAAATCATATTGCAGCGTATCGGTGTCGGGGCTTAATTGGACGGCTCCAAAAGGCGCGGTTACTCCGGGAAAAGTATGTCCCATATTGGCTGTTCCTATCATCGGGTTGGCGTATTGAATATAGTTTTTTTGAGCGACGGCGACCGTTGAAATTACGGCGAGCCACAAGGGCGTGAGTTTGGGCATTGTTTTTTGTTTTAGATAGTTTATAAAGGCGTCATTTATTATTAAAGAGTCATTCTAAAAGTAAAAGTAAATAAATAATGCGTAAGAATTAAAATACTTGGGCGCCTTTCAAATCTTCCTGATTCGGGTTTGCCAATTGGGGGATGTTTGGCGAAAGCGGCGAAGTCTCCTTTAATAATGAGTAATGGTTAATGATTAACGCCTCTTCGCGGACACATGGGACACGGATGCCTCGCTTTCTATTTAACATAATGTGGAATTTAATACTCTCCCCATACACTGCATATGCTTTGGCTATGGAGTTCTATTCTGACTAACGCTCTGCATTGTTTCTGAAAATCAGGAAGTTGCAAATAAACGTGAGTCGCAGAAGTCAAAGCCGTCGCGGCATAAAACGGATTTTCTATGCGCATTAAAAACCCTTTGGAGTTGTTTCAGACGGCTTTAAAGGAAATTTGAAAGACGCCATTGACAATTAATAAATTTTTTTTTAGTTTTGCTTCGCATTTTTTCTTAACTTTCAGCGGATTACACAATTATTACACACTATGCAAAACCGTCATCCCATCCCCCCCCCCCCCCCCCCCCCCCCCCCCCCCCCAAACACGAACAAAACACCACCCACCACCCCCGCGTTGTCCGCTCGTTTTCTCCCCCTCCATTATTCTAAAAAACAAAAAAAAAA
>Ga0081606_1000715_pt1 | contig 12232 bp, 9 predicted proteins | sample EareggfetidaYelm_FD_71127 | JGI IMG/M metagenome (GOLD analysis project Ga0081606, IMG submission 71127) | Earthworm egg capsule microbial community from the University of Washington, USA - E. fetida Yelm (SPADES assembly) (version 2) | ecosystem: Host-associated > Annelida > Reproductive system... | reverse complement strand
TATTGTCCAGTAAATTCAATCACGCAGTCGCTGGTCAGTTTCCCTCTGAAGCTTACCTGTTTGTTTACACAATCTCTAAATCTACAACGCCTCGGGCAAGTCAGCACGTCTCTAGAGACCATCTATTCAAGTCATCGGTCATCAAGACATGAAGCAGGGTGTTCATTGGAGAGCAGATTTTATTAGTTACGCCTATTATTTCTGTTCAACAGGAGAATTTAGGTCCCTGATTCTAGGCCTTTAACAATTTATTCTTAAGGCTGTTTCAGGGTAATATATAAACTTCAAAGTAGTCGTGTACAAATAACGAAACACAAATACAACGGTAAACACATTAACTAAAATTTAATCTTGTGCGGCGGAAAATTCCGCCGCAGAAGTAAGTTTTGCCACAATTTTGTGGCGGAAAGCAATCCAACTTCTGCTTACACTTTCATTGTTCTTACCAATCGAACTTCTACGTACAGTGTCATACACTATAACATCTACGCATCATCGTGAGGGTCGTTTAGGGTTAGGGTTAGTTTAGTCATTATGGACATCGCAAAAAATATTTTGCGCCGCAGAAGTAATTCTACTTCAGGTTCTGGCGGAATATTCTGCCGCAGAAGTATGAGGCAAACACATATAGTCAACATATAACTCAACGGCCAACACATTCAGTTAATCGTCATCCGTGTATGATATTCATTTTCATGTTTAGCTGAAACTGTCGGAAAATTGGTAGCTGTTAGTGTTGGGTATGACCAGAGAAAGAAAATTGGGTAATTGTCGGTTTTGGTAGCATACAAAATTAGCTACATGGTGGGGCTTGTGGGTTTAAGCATAGAAAATTGAGCATTGCTTTTAGGCATGAATTCTTTTATCATTCCAACTTCTAGTTAGGCATGAGTTTTATCATCATTCCAGCTTCTATTTAAGCAACATTCTTTTCATCTATCCTTCTACTTTTACCAGATTTCTTCAGTCCAGCTTCTGTGTAGGCATGAATTCTTTCATCATTCCAGCTTCTAGTTAGGCATGAATTATTTCATCAGTCAATCTTCTATGTAAGCATCATCCTTTTTATCAATCCAGCCTCTAGTTAATAAAGAATTCTTTCTTCATTCCAAGTTCTATTGAAATGCATTATCTTCATCAACATTCACATAGATGAAATCCCTCTGATAAATCCAGCTTTAAGATGCATTATATTCGTCTACATATACATTGACAGAACTCATTTTGCATCCAGCTTCTATTTCATATACATGAAGGGTTAATTTTCTATGCTGAAAAAATTCCATGTACATGAACGGCTAATTTTGTACGCTAAAACCGACAAAAATTACCGAAAATCGAGTGACCTGGATGAGTAATGACAAAGTTACTGATTTTAATGGTTTCAGGTTCAATCAATCATTGTTCATGTAGGATACGTCTTTCTATGCTTTAGCTGAAACTGTCGTCCAAGAATCGATATATAGGCTTATTAGTAGGGACAGTAGAAAATCAAAGGGAAAAAGTGCAAAAAACATGGCATACTTTGAAAAAATCATGGCAAATCAAAGCCTCAAAATACAATTTATTTTTATTGCAACACATTAAACTTATCATCAATGTCCAGATGGCAGGACGGTCATAGCTATCTGCTTAGCTTCTCGCATTGAAGACCATCATAACGCAAGGCTCTAAATTGTTATCCGTGAATATAAACAGACGAACCTTGCCTAGTAAAAGTAGTAAGTAAGCTTAACAGCTGTGAGTACTTAGCAAAATAAGAATAAGTTTACGATTTAAACTGCAAAACTCCTAAAAAGTAAAAATAAAATGCAAAAAAACAAGGCCATTGTAGAAAGCACGGACAACAAGGCAACTGATGAAAAACACGCTTCCATGTTTTCCTGATTTTCTACAGTCCCTACTTATTAGTGTTGGGTATGGCAAAAGAAAGAAAATCAGGTTGATCTAGATCAGTGGTTCCCAAACTTCTCTAGGTCGGGACCCACTTGTAAATATTATGGCCAGATCGAAACCCACTAAATAAAATTAAATATCGTTGTACTAAAATTTGCTTTAAAAATATGATGATTTACAGACACTGTTTAAAAATTGGCAAATAAGTGTTGTTGCTTCTATGTTTGTAACATAGATCTTTAGAATTTACCAATAAATTACGAAAAAATATATTTCCAGAATATATATGGCGACTCACTTGAAAGAGCTTCGCAACCCACTTTTGGGTCGCAACCCATAGTTTGGGAAACGCTGATTTAGATGATGAATGATGAAGAGAAATCATCATGATCACATTGATGGTAATGCTGAAGAGGATAACAAAGAGAAGACTTGAAAAGGATGATGGAATTAATGAGAGAAGAATATTAATGATGTCATCTGTTTCTTGTTTGTAGCGTTTTCATTTCTGTGGGGAGTTGGACTGCCCTGACTGGGTTCTGGCAGAGATCAATACGCTGTCGAAGCTGGTAAGGAATGTGACTTACCAGACACAGAACTTGCAACATCAATACTTCCGTACCATCAACAACATAACTTTGTCTTCTTATCTGAAGCTTAGCTTAATATAGAATTGTACATTATGACTTATAGGCATATACATATAATAGAAATCAATGATGGTATGGAAGTGTTGATGTCGGAAAATGCGTGAGAGTATAAACCTGAACTAAATTGTCTTCTTGGCGTTCATTTCATTACATTGTGTCTTAAGTGTGAACATACTGCGCTTGAAATTGGTGATTATCTAACAATCAGTCATTGTTAGCAACAGAGACGTTACACAGTAACTGTTGTTTGAGACTTCGTAAGGTATTGTTATTTTTCAGTTTCTAAGCCTCGCTGTCTAATAAGCAAGCACCAAATGATGGTGGTGAGCAACAGTACTGTGAGTCAAGTCTCTGCACAACAATCAGCTCTACAATGTCGCAAAGCAGTTACTGACTACTGAAACTTTATGTGGCACCTGTTTAAAATATATATTGGCACGGGAAGGACTCGTTCTCAGGGTTTCCGTTATGTTCGTAAAAGATGCCAAAAACGTCCATATTTTGCGGTGCTTTTGCCGTTCTCATTGGGCTTTGTCCAAGATTCTACGTCATGAAGATGTAAATATATACGTCCTCTTATTGGACTTTAACGGAAACGCTTGTTCAAAGTAGTTTAATAGATCTTGCAATTCTTATGCGTAAATGATGTGGTTTTTTCTCATGTAAGCCAAACTGCAGTTGGCGATTGGAGTATTACAGGATATACTTACTTACTTGCTCCAGAGCTTCCATCTTGAATCTGAGATGGCCATCTAAAAGTTCTGATCTTGGTTTTCTGCCCTGTTAAAAAGCCGTGGCTTTTGAGTGTAACATCTGTTCGTTCTCTTTCAGAGTTCGATCAAGGTGAAAGTTCTTTGCGGTCACGTGATCAAAGATCTGCTTGGCGAATCGATCGACGTAAGTCTTGATCTGCTCATGGTCACTAGCTTTCATTATCATCATAGTTGAGACTTTAGTCATATTAAAATGATGATGAATGACTTTGATGATGTATTTATTTGTGTTGGTCATGATAGTGGCAGTGGTGATGGAGATGATTGTTGTGATGGTGGTCATCTTGCAATGTAGTAACATTGGTAACCCTTTCATGTTGCAACAGGATTGTATTGATGAGAGGTGCACAACCTTTTTGGACCGCATCGTATTGTTTTTAGTGCACTCGAGGGCTGAAAAAAAATTATGAGCTGAACTTTCGAAAGTCAAGTAGCAAAAACTCAAAACAAAATTTATTTAACTAGTCTTTATGTTGCTTGTAGTTTTGATATTGCCATCAGAGCTGTTTTAGATGGTAATAAGTTGCAAAATTGTTAACAGTTCAGTTAGTTTCAAATTCAAATTCATTCATAAAATCTACATCATTCACGAAGAGTTTCTTGTATTTCTTAACCTACTCCAAGGGCCGGATTTAACACCTTCAGGGGCCGATTCGGACCACGGGTTATGCATACCTTGGATAGATGAAAGGTGTTTTCTGAAGATGACAGAATTTGAGGTTATTGTACCGAAATTCTTCCAGTTTTAACAAAACTTGTAAGATGTTCTGAGTGTTTTACTGCTGATGTTGACTTACTGATCAAGTAGTAATTGTAAAATACTGTTAACAATTATTGTTACATTAAAAGTTTATCTGATTGATACAAAAAGCTGCAAAATGATTCAAGAATTGTTTTTTATTTCTACAGTTTGATAAAATTATAAAGCTCACTGCTGACGCTAAATTCGGTGAGTACCAGTCATCCATGTTAAATCCTGTAGCTGTCTTGTTGCACACATACATGCTTACATACATACATGCATACATACATGCTTACTGACATGCATACTGATTTATATACAAACATATATACATGTTTACACACATGCATGCAAATGCACATTCATCATTCACATATGTGTGTATATGTATTCATATGCACATACCTTCACACGTGTGCAGGCATACATACATGATACATATGCTCATGCATGCATCTATGTATTCGTATGTATGGAAGTATGCATGAGCATATTACCAGGTCCTTTGCATCTATTGGTCCTTCTCTCTGGAATCGCCTCCCACATCCTCATCTTCTTTCCTTTGTTCCCTATGCTTTGTTCCCTATGCTTTGTTCCCTATCTTCTTTCCTTTGTTCCCTATGCTCTCTCTTTTCTCGCCTTAAATCTTACACCATTCCTGGAGCTGAAATGCACTGTTTGGCTTATGCCGTGAGAACAGTGGTGGAAACCTGGCGCCGAGTTTGGGGGGACGGAAAAAATTTTCGCCGACCAAGATGACGTTTTTTCTGAAAAATTCCCATTTTACCTGCAAAAGTTTCTGATGACCTTTTTTTGTCGTCGACCAGGTTTTTCGAATTTTCCCTCTCTTCTCCCTGATTTTCCGGATCTTTACTTTGAAAAAGACCTTTTTTACTCTTTTCATACTTCGCGCACATCCGACAACACTACTTAAAATATTGGGGGCGACGAATGCATGGGCCGTCCCCCACCTCAAACTTTGGGGGGCCGTCCCCCAGCCCCCCTAGGTTTCCACCCCTGTGTGAGAAGCGCTATACAAATATCTATGCATGATACTATACAGTATACACACACATGCACAGATGTAAAGATCATGTCTTCTGTTTTATTTTCTGTTGTGATTTGCTTCTTAGAACTCGGTGATGTCAAAGCATGCGTCGCCGTCATTTCCCTCATTGTTAGCAATGCAGCCAAATTCGATGTCGCTGGTGAAATCCTCTCCAACGAGCTCCAGCAACTGGGATTACCCAAAGGTATCTTTAGATTAATTGGGATTACCCAAGGGTATTTTTAGATTCGTGGGATTTCCCAAAGGTATCTTTAAACCAATGTTCCCTCTAATTTTTTAAAGTCTGTGTGCGCACAAACTTTCCTGTGTGTAATATTTTACCAGCAATCATATTATTTAGAACGACATGTATGAAACAATGAGCAACACACATTTTTAAAAGGAAAATTCATGTGCACTCCAAGTTTTCTTGTGTGCGCTCATCTCACGACCAGTGTGCACGTAAACACGCACACAGCTTAGAGGGAACATTGCTTTAGACTCTTCGGGATTACCCAAAGGCATCTTTAGATTAATTGGGATTATGCGAAGGTATCTTTATGTTAATGGGATTACCAAAATGTATCTTTAGATTCATGGGATTATCCAAAGAAATCTTTATATTCATGGGATTACCCAAGGTATCTTTATGCTCATCGGGATTACCCAAGGTACCTTCAGATTCATTGAAATTACCCAAATGTATCTTTAGATTCATGGGATTACGCAAATGTATCTTTAGATTCATGGGATTACCTGAAGGTATCTTTAGATTAATTGGGATTACCCGAAGGTTAGATTCATTAGATTGACAATTGTGCCTCAATCAATGTCACTCCAGTTACATGAAGTCACTGTGGAAGTTTTAGGATTAGGTTAAATTAGTTACAATAAGGAAATTTTATAATTCAGTTACTAATACAATTATTTAAATCCTTATTCTGGTAAGCTTAAATTACTTGTGTACACGGGTGATCTTAATTCACCCAGTAACTTGAGGCATGGGTGGCACATTGGTAGAGTCGACGCCTTTCGTCCAAAGGGTCATGGGTTCAGCTCCCGCTCTAGCCGCCACATAGCGATCTTGGGCAAGTCTTTCACTCACAGTTGCTTGTGGTGCTTCGGCGTGAAATTTCGACACAGTATCCGTGCTGTGTTGGAAGCACCTCTGAGTAGTAGCGGGCTTGAAGAGGTGTTATAGAAAAAGCCTGAATGAATGAATGAACTTATTCGTCTAAATTTTGACAAACGTCTGTGTAATTAAGGAATTCATATTTAATGGATCATCTCAGATTTTTTGACACATTTGTTGTCGTCAGTGAATCTAATGGCTGGCAGTAATTTTTAGAACATGCAACCGCACTGGTCAAAGTCTACGAAGACAATGCGACCGACATTCGTATGGAGCTGATAAAGAAAAGTCTCCGATGTTGGTTCAACTTACCTCTTGTCTTCATTTGAGTAACATTTCTTGTGTCAACACGTGGCCTGCTAACATGATGTGTAATAACATGTCACACTATTGTCTGATTCAGAGCAGCATGTAAAACATGTTACAAGATGTCAAATAATGTTATATCTTTATTTTTTGTCAGGTACATCATTTCGGGTCTCTGACAAAAACCCAGACATATGTATATGATTAAGTTTAAAAAGATTTGAACGCAGTTGAACTGTTGACTTTATATGTAATAATAATGGATGGAGTCACACAAGATGTAGGGTAAATGATCTCTGTTTTGAAATTCAGGGCTGAGAAGAAAGGGCAGATGTATAGGGCATGGTCAAGCCAATTCCCAGCTCAGACGAGGCATAGTTGGCAGGGTTTCTGCTAATGCCCAACTAGACGTATTTAAGTCAGTAAAATTGTCCAAAGCGTCCATATGTTTGTGTGTGATCATCGTTTGCAATGGGCTACGTCCAAAATTCTAGACCGGGTTGTAAATATGCGTCCTCTTTTTGGACTCTTCACGGAATCACTGATAGAGGGTGTGGCACCCCTGGAGACGCCCTTGCAGAGTTTGGGGTGGCATTAGTGATAAATGGCTGGTAAAAAGTGGAAATGTTTAGTCGATATAAATTAGTAATATAAATTACTATTAGTGCAGTTTAAAATAAATTACAATCATATAGTTGGTGACAAAATTGCTCTCTGACCCAGTTTTTGCCAGAGACATTTGGGAAATAATATTGTGACTTGTCATGGAAATCAGATAAAATTGACAAATGCTCAAAAACAATGTCTTATAATATCTTGCTCAACTGCAACAGAGGCATAAGCAATAATGTTGGTCCGTGATTTGGGACAAAGTCCAACGAACTAAGACAGCAACCATGCAGAGACAGCCGAAACAGATCGTCGCATGTAATCACAGAACTACTATTGAGTGATCATATTATGATATTATGATGGATCGGACGAGCGGTAGAAGTGTGCCGTGGCTGAATTTAGGAAATCAAACGTTTTCAATGACAGTTGAAAACTTCACTGAAACTTCTCATTGAAAACTTTTCATTTCCGAAATTCGGCCGCGGCACACTTCTACCGCTCTAGCGGCACCGGCACACAGGTTGAGAAGCACTGCTTTGTAGGAATAGATGCATGTAAGTGTGTATTTGAACCCGAAACCCCTTAAATATGCCCATGGTCGTTATCATAATGCACGAAAGTTCAGGCCAAGTTCTCTGTGTCACAGTCTGTCATTGTCTCCATCTCTCTCATTGTCTCCATCTCTCTCATTATCGGTTCCTCATTTAGCCGCTAAATAGTCCATTCCAGGTGATCATTTCACCCGGGAGGAAAATTATCCTTAAGTATGTATGCAGTGTTAATTTTACTCCTGCATTTACATTTATGATGACAATACTAACAACTGAATTTTATGTTTATGTAGTGTCGTCGCTGGAGTCCGTTGATTGGAGGGTCGACTATGTCCTTGGTTCTAGTCTGCTTAAGGTCGGTCGACCAAATTTCTCTGTCATTTCATGTAAAGAATTTCTGGAAGAAATATGGCTATCAATATCATGCGTGCTATTATGCAATGGATTTTTTCACTACCACCTCTGTTGTAAATGAAGACTTACTGGTGTGTCAGCTGTGATGAAATTCGAATTAGGTAATCTGAATATTATTCATCATCATCATCAGTTCCTGACGCCAGCCATTTGGCGGCGATGGGTATGAATGAATGACCTCCATTGTCCTTGGTCCGTTGTCAAGTCCATTGCTCCCCTCAATGTCAGTCCAATTGATTCGATGTCCTCCTTCACATTGTTTATCCATCGTAGTCTGGGTCTGCCTTTGTTTCTTTTTTCTTCGAATCTTATATTATATCTAGATTGTATGTGTAACATATGGTATATGAGATATCATGTATAATTTGTAATTTTATATAGGAAGACTTATATGCTGGGTGTATATTAGGGTGGCCTGAAAAATAAAGCTTGTTAGTTTTATTCGCACACCCTTTCATTTTAGGAGGTTTGATGTAAATACTACTCTTTTAAATTTTTATGTCAATCTGACAACAGGAAGTGGTATCCTACAGCCCCACAAAAAAATCCACATAAACAGATTCTGCACAATTTTGTACTGTCTTTAGAAGTTCATAACTTCAGCAATACAGCAACATTGTGTAATCACTGCATCAATCAGTGCAAAGCAACCGAGAATCAACCAGTCGATCTGACAGCTCAGTTATAAACAAAATTAACACTGCTTGACAATTATCCTGGATCAGTTGGCCTACTACCTTTGCTTTGATTTCTGAGGTTGTTATCTTTTTAAATAAAGTTAATACTTAATAAAAGTATTTAAGGCCCAATTTTATTGTGCAACAGTCAGTTTTTTTTAAAGGAATGTATAGAAATACTGTTTAATTGGTTGTCTAATTTTCCAATATTCCTGTTGAATATCAAATATTAGAAGAACTCACTAGCTTAAGCAATGACAATCATACACGTTTATTTTGTAGTACACTATTGTTAGCATAAAGTTTTGTACAAATTTGAACTCAAACTGTTGGATGGGAAAAATCATGAACTTCTAAAGATAGTACAAAATTGTGCAGAATCTATTAACATGGATTTTTGTGGGGCTGTGGGAGACCATTTCCTGTTATCAGATTGACATAAAAATTTAAGAGAGTAGTATTTGCATCAAACCTCCTGAAATCAAAGGGTGTGCGAATAAAACTAACAAACTTTATTTTTTCAGGTCACCCTAGTATCTATTTAGAGGAATGGATAGGCTATTAGGTACACTGTACAGTTTATGATGTTGTTATATGTTTAGCAGATTATTGAAATTATAATATTATGCATAATTTTAAACGAGTATGTACTTGTTGCTGCATTTTATTGCAAAGCAGGAAGTTTGTGAACCATTTGTTCAGCTGCGACTGAAGATTCGAAACGATTCGGCTGATCCTTCGCAGTTGGAGTCGCTTTCGTTTTCACTGACGGCTGACAAGTTCCAGGTTTTGTTAAGCGGTTCGTACATTGAATGATAATTATCGTTAAATACGTGTATGTATGTCGTACCCTTTTTAATGGCGGATGGGCCAGTGACGATATTTTCCAGCAGGTAACAGGCCAGTGGTGCCTAAGCAAAATGGGGTTGGGTCTGAGTGGTGTCCCCAGAAAGTTTTTAGTAGTTTTAAAGCAAGGCTCTGCAGGCCATAAAGTGTCATCGGCAGACCGGAAATTGCATGCAGGCTGGTTGTTTCACACTCTCTGTTACCCGGATGAGCTTTTTTGGTTGCTGGAAACTTTTACGAAGCCAGGAAATATTTTGAATGGTTTAACATTTTGGGGGGTTTGCATTGAATTTGGTAGCATTTTCCTGCAGTTCTAGGCTTTTATAACAGAAGAGCATTCAATTCAGGGTTTGAACTCGTAACGCTACCCCCTAAGTACGCCCATGGCTGGACATATTATTTGGGAGTTCTCACCCTGTGTGTGTGTTCATTGTGTTAACTTCTGTTGTTTTATTCTCTTCTTCTCACCTTAACACCTACCTTTTCTTGATTGCTCATCCTCAGCATGCTGTCTCTGTCTCTTAGTGAACTGTTCCTATTGATATTAACCTGATAGTAGCTGGGTTTTAGTCCTTGTGCATTTGTTTACTAATGACATTAAAATAATAATAATTGTCGTTTAGTTTTCAAACTAATAGTAACGCAGTATGATAGCAAGGACATTGGTCCCATACTTCTCTATCCCAGAACCGGGCCTTTGCTGTTGTGGGCCCTGCACTCTGGCATGACATTCCTCCTGCACTCCGTAGTGTGATGCTACAGGGGATATCACCTGTTTCCCTTTGAAGACTTTTCTTTTCACCTGCCTGTGATGCTGAGAGCGCCTCTGAATAGCCTTCTGTGAGAGGCGCTATACAAATATCCATATAACATAACACTATGAACGGATGATCACAAGCAGGAGCCGAATTTAACTGCACGACCTCCACACAGGCGACCATCATGCTATACGTCTAATTTAACCAACAACGCCGCCAAGCGAAAAAAGGACTAGTCAATCTTACGAGGATACTGGAAGTGAGCTCGGATAGTCTGCGCCATGCGCCAGTGTGTTACCCACTACTCTATGCTCCCTGTACAATTTACAATTGCAGATGAAATCAAATCTTACTGAACAAAACCCTTTGGCTTCGGCTTTCAAATTGCAAGAGTTGGAGGGTTCCACCAGTTTACAAAGCAAACGAGAAACCATATCTTGAACTAGTTTTTCATATCTTTTTTGCTAATGTATATGGTCTTTGTCCATGGCATATAGTCCCTTCTTTTACAGCAGTGTTGTCACACGATGGTTGGCTTGAGTTGGTTTTCCCGGCATTAAAACGAAGATTTTACCTCAAATGACTGCAACAGGTCGCAGCTGCAATCATCAAGATCGTCTGATGTTTTCGTGCCAGGAACCAAGACTAAAATAGGCGATCGGGCCTTTCGGATTGCTGGTCCACGTACCTGGAACAGTCTTCCTGCAAGTATTCGGGAAACCAATCCTTCCTGGGTTCTAAAAACAGTTGACACTGTACTTGATTAGTAATCCTGAGCATTAGATATTGCACTGACAGTGAACATCCTTGTAAAGCATCCTAGAAGTGGCTTGCCACTAATGGTGCTATACAAATCATCATATTTACATTACATTTGAAGAAGCAATGAGATGAGTATCGATGTGTTTCAGATCTGAAGCAAGCTGCCGATATTATCAACAGTATTTCCACCTAAAGCTCGCTGTGATGTTGTTTTCACACTCCACCTAGAAGAGTTCATGTTGGGGACCAAATTGTACGCCTTCGAATTCAGTTTGTAAAGAGACGGATCACCGGACATTTGTACATAGCAAATAAAATTAACTGTCAGTCTGCGTCTATTGGAAATACTGATTCACTTAACAGAAATTGACGTTTCCCCGTCAACCTTACTGACAATGAAACCGGAGATCTTTTGCAATTTCCTTGATTCAGTGTCAATATTTTATGTCGCTTAAGTTTGTTATTCATCTTGTACAATTTTTGCCACAAAAATTATAATATGGGTTGGTACTATGGTACTAACAGGCCTACAGGTCTTTGCATTGAGCTGCATGTTGTGATGATGAGATAAACAAGCAACGAATTTTGAGAGCACCTGTTATTACCTGTAAGCGGTGCTCAACAAATAACTGATTACATTTACAATTGATTACATTTATTACACTGCAGTGTCTAATGCTAGATGCGGACGTCTGCATGGGGAGGGGATAAGCCACAAATGACTGATTACATTCATAGGCATAGGGGGCAGCCCAGGCACATGCACCCCAATAATTGAGAAACAACCATTCATTTATCACTTTTTACCACCTTTTCCCCCCAATATTTTGGTTTTCCCACCCAATATTTTTGACAAGTCTACGCCAGTGATTACATTTACATTTGATTACATTTTCGCATTACATGCGGACAATTTAAAGCGGACAAGGGGTCCCGAACATGGGCGACGCGTTCTTGTTACCGGCTCTCATTCAAACTATTTCTATAGCGTCAATAAAAGTCATTACAACGCTAGGTTAAAATAAAATCCAAGATGTATGTCGCAGCCGGAGGCTGCGTCTTCCA
>Ga0081606_1000714_pt1 | contig 12236 bp, 10 predicted proteins | sample EareggfetidaYelm_FD_71127 | JGI IMG/M metagenome (GOLD analysis project Ga0081606, IMG submission 71127) | Earthworm egg capsule microbial community from the University of Washington, USA - E. fetida Yelm (SPADES assembly) (version 2) | ecosystem: Host-associated > Annelida > Reproductive system... | reverse complement strand
CCCCTGCCCAAGCAGGCAGCCGATGTCGCGCAAGGGGTTGCCATCCACGACCAGCAGATCCGCCCAGGCGTTCGCTGCCAGGAGGCCGAGGCGGTCGCGCATATCGAGCACTTCGGCGCCGATGGAGGTGGCGCTCGTGAGCACTTCTGCTGCCGACTGCACTTGGCGACGCAAGCGGAATTCCTCGCTTTGCAGGCGCTGCGAGGGGCCTAGCAGGTCGGAACCAAAACCCATTTTGACGCCCGCTGCCTTGAAAATCTCCAGCGACCCCAAGCCGGCATCGCGCACCCGCAGCAGCTTTTCCAGGCTTTCCGGGCCTAGGCCGTATTGCTCCCCTTCGGTGGCCAGGGCATCGTAAGTCACCAGTGTGGGCACGGCGTAAGCGCCCTGTTTCGCCATGGCGGCGGCGGCGGCGCTATCGACCAGGTTGCCGTGCTCGATGGTTCTGACGCCGAAATTCACGGCTCTGGTAATGGCTTGGGCGGTGTAGGCATGCGCCAGCACATAGCTGCCTTGGCGCTGCGCTTCATCGACGATGGCGCGGATTTCTTCTTCGCTGTAGCCGATCGCGCCAATGGGGTCGGTCGGCGAGGCGACGCCCCCGGAGGCCATGATCTTGATTTGATCGGCGCCCATTTGAAATTCTTCGCGCACCGCCCGGCGCACGGCATCCACGCCATCGGCAACCCGCGCCAGGGCGCCGGCGCGCACGCAGCAGGCGCACTCTGGTGCCGCCAGAAAATCCGAGCGGCCACGCATGTCGCCATGCCCTCCGGTCTGGCTCAACGCGCGGCCACTGACGAACAGCCGCGGCCCTTGAATCAGCCCCATTTGCACCGCTTGCTTCATCGGGTCACCGGCACCGCCGGCGTCGCGCACGGTGGTAAAGCCGCGCCGCAGCATGGCGCTCATCAAGCCCGCGCTGCGCAAGGTCACCAGCGCGTTGGGCATGCTCGATTGCTTGCCGAGATTGACTTCGACCGCATTGGTGTGCACATGCAAATCGATCAGGCCCGGCATCACGGTGCGCCCCTGCACATCGATCAGCCGGGCGCCATCCATGGCGACGGGGCGCTCGGCAATCTCCTTGATGTATTCGCCTTCGATCACGATGTCGCAAGGCCCGTGCACATCCTGATAGGGCGGATTGAGGATGTGCGCATTCTTGATGATGGTGATATTGCTCATGGGGGAATCTCCTGACTTGATGCAAGGATGAAGTGGGAAGGATAAAGGCTGAAGTTCATGCCTGCGCGGGACGGCCTTTCTCCTTCAGCCTTCCTCCGTCATCCTTGGGAATAGCAGCGCGGGCAACAGCATTTGCGCGACGCTGCGCGACAGTGGGATATGGCTGGGCTGATACCAGTTCTCCTGGTGCAAAAGGTTGACCGTTGCCCAGGTCTGCCCGCGCCAGCGGACCGGGATATTCAATACGCTGGCGCAGCCGAGCGAGAAGATCAATGCATGGTCGTAAAAGGAATCGATGATGTCCTGGCGCTGATAGCCAATATAGGGCCGCCCCTGGTGGATGACTTGCTGCATCCAGGGCGAGTCGGTAACGGGCTTGCGCCCGCCCACGGGGTAGGCCGTGGGCTGGTTGGTGTAGACGCGCTGCGATTCCCTGGCCTGCGGGTGGTAGGCCAGGATGGTGAACAGCCGGTGCCCGATCGCTGCGGCGAGCGCCTGGTCGATGGCTTGAAAGCAGGCTTGCGGCTGTTGCTGCTGCGCTTGCGCGTCAGCCAGCAGCAACAGGGGGTCGAGGAAATGGCTCATGAGAGTTTGGAGGCTGCGATTTGTTCCAGCGATTTTCCCTTGGTGGGAATGCCCATGATCAACACCGCTCCGGCACCGAGGAACAAAATGACGGTGGTGGCGCCAAACACGCCGATGAATCCATAGGCTTCGTAGGTGAAGCCGACCATGATCGGCGCCGTGATGCCGCCGATGCGCCCGATGGCCGAGGCCAGCCCGGTGCCGATGGTGCGCACATGGGTGGGAAAGACTTCGGGCGTATAGGCATAGATGCCGGCATAGGCGCCATTCATGAAGAAAGACAGCAAGATGCCCATGGTCATGACCTGCGCGTCGGACCGGGCGTAGGCCATGCCGATGGCGGCCAGGCTGCCGAGGACCATGTAACTGACGACGGTGGCTTGTCTGCCGATTTTTTCATTGAACCAGGCGGCGGAGAAATAACCCGGGGTCTGGGCGATATACATCACCAGCGCGTAGGTAAAACTCTTGGTCAGGGTCATGCCATTTTGAATCAGCAGCGTGGGTATCCAGGTGAAGAAGGAGTAGTAGCAGAAGGTGATCGAGAGCCACATGCACCAGGTCATGATGGTGATGGGCCGCAGCTTTTTCGACAGCAGGAAGGCGTATTTGGCAAAGAGGCTTTCCTGCTTGACCACGGGCGGCGGGGTGTCGAGTTCTTCGGCATCGACTTGCGGCAGCACGGGAAACTCGCGCATGACCTGCTGCTCCATTTTGGCGACGACCGCCAGCGCTTCGTCGGTGCGCCCCTGGCTTTCCAGCCAGCGGGGTGATTCGAGCAGGCGGCGGCGCCACCACAGCAGCATCAGCACCGGGGTGGAGGTAATGAGGATGACGACGCGCCAGCCTTGCTCGAAATCCGGCGTGATGATGTAGCGCCCCAACAGGGCGGCGGCAATGAAGCCGAAGGAGAAAAACCCCGCCAAGGCGCCGGTGAAAATGCCGCGATAACGCCTGGGCACAAATTCGGACAGGTAGGGGGCAATGATCGCGCTCTCGGCGCCGGTGCCTATGCCGGCGATGATGCGCAGGGCGATAAAAAGGCCCCACTCGTTGCACATTGCGCTAAAGAATGAGGCCACGCAGTACACCACCAGCGCCCACATCATGATGCGGCGCCGCCCGATCAGGTCGCCCAGGGCGCCGGCGGACAGCGCGCCAAAGAAAAACCCGATGAAGTTGGCGCTGGCCACGATGCCCAGCTGGGGGCCATCCAACTGCCAACTGCTTTTCAGAACCGGCAGCACAAAGGCGATCACGGCAGCATCCATGGCGTCGAAGGCGTAACCAAGGCCGCCCAGAAGCAGCAGGTGGCGGTGGTATTTACCGAACGGCAGGCGCTCGATGCGGGCGGATACGGCACTCATGGGTAAACCTCGCGCGTGGAGTTTTTCTGAAGCGGCCCGGCGGCGGCCGGGTGATGGATGGTCATCGTGGCAATGTTCATGGGTCACACCCGCTAACGGCTAACGGCTAACGCGGCGCCAGGATGGCCATGGTCAGGCGCGAGACGCAGATCAGTTCGTCGGCTTCGTTGACCAGGTCGATATGCCAGACCTGGGTGCTGCGCCCGAGGTGCACCGGCCGCGCCTGGCCCGTGACCCAGCCGCTGCGGGCAGAGCGCAGGTGGTTGGCGTTGATGTCCAGGCCCACGGCGCTGTGGCCCTCGGGGCTGGCGTAGTAGGCGCCGACGGAGCCCAGCGATTCGGCCAGCACCACGCTCACGCCGCCGTGCAGCAGCCCGAATGGCTGCTTGGTGCGGTGGTCGACCGGCACGCGGCCGCGCACGAAGTCATCGCCCATTTCGATGATCTCTATGCCCAGGTGCCGGGCGGCAGTGCCATGGTTGGAGGCATTGAGCAGGCTCAGGTCGAAGGGTTTTTTCCAGATCGGCATGGGGTTCTCTGTCAGGGATCGGTACGACACAACAGGTCACATTAAATCAAGGGTTTCCCCGGGATTACGGCTTGCGCGGCCGATATACTGAAAATGCTCGCGCGTACCGGAGGAGAGAGAGTTTGCCACTAGTGCTTTGCCCAGGAGGGAGTATGCAGCGTCGTCCGTTTGTCACCCTCGCATCCAGCGCCGCCGCCGTTCTGGCCGCTCCCGGGTTCATGCGCAATGTATGGGCGCAGGAAAGCGGCATCTCCGGCAAGACCCTCGGCATCGGCTGCTCCACCGCCCTGAGCGGCCACTTTGCCGGCTTTGGCCATGACATCAGGCTGGGCATGGAGGCGGCTGTGGCGTATGTCAACGGCCGCGGCGGCATCTTTGGCCGCACGCTGCAACTGAGCCTGGTGGACGACGCCTATGTGCCGCAGCGCACGGCAGACAATGTCAAGCAGATGATCAGCCAGGGCAATGTCTTCGTGCTGCTTTCGTGCTTTGGCACGCCGAACAACCAGGCCATCTTGCCGCTGCTCGAAGAGGCCGGCATCCCTTACGTGGGGCCGATCACCGGCGCCTCGTCGCTGCGCAAAAGCTCGCGCAACGTGTTCCATGTGCGCGCCAGTTACACCGACGAAATACGCCGCCTGGTGCAGCGCCTGGCGGGCATGGGGCTGACCGGCGTGGGCGTGGTGTTTCTGGACAACGGCTTTGGCCGGGAATTGCTGGAAGACGCCACGCGCGCGATGGCCGAGCAACAAATCAAGCCGCTGCTCCAGGTGGCGCTGGCCATCGACGGCAAGAACCTCGGCGAAGTGCTGGCCAAGGTGTCTGAAGTCCGCCCGCCTGCCGTGCTGCTGGCCACCTCGGGCCTGGAATCGGTAGAACTGATACGCGGCCTGAAGAAAAACCATCCGGGCATCCTGATGACAGGCACGAGCGTGACGCTCAGCGGCGATGATCTCAAGGAGCTCGGCAGTGCCAGCAGCGGCTTGGCGGTGACCATGGTCGTGCCCGACTCGAACCTCGCCAAGATTGCCTTGGTGCGCGATTACCAGAGCGCCATGCGCGCCAGGAACGAGCAGATGTTCACGCAGCGCAGCCTGGAGGCCTACATCAACCTGCGCGTGCTGGCCGAGGGCCTGGAGCGCGCCGGTGCCGACCTGACCCGCGCCAAGCTGCGCAGTGCGCTGGCCAGCATCCGCAACTGGGACATGGGCGGCTTCGTCATCGACTACGCCAGCCAGCCGCCCTACGTAGGCTCGCGCTTCGTAGACCTGGGGGTGTTCGGCGGTACCGGGCGCTTCCTGGCTTGAGACGCACTTTCGGCACCGCGCGTGCCTTTTTCAGGAGGCAGTATGCAGCGCCGTCCGTTGGTCACCTTCGCGTTCAGTTCCGCCGCCTTGGCCGCCCCCGGGCTGATGCGCAATGCGTCGGCGCAGGAAAGCGGCGTGACCAGCAAGACGCTCGGCATTGGCTGCTCCGCTCCCGTCAGCGGCCCCTTGGCGGGCCTTACCCACGACTCCAGGCTGGGCATGGAGGCGGCCGTGGCACATATCAACCGGCGCGGCGGCATCTTTGGCCGGATGCTGCAACTGAACATCACGGACGACGCTTATGTGCCGCAGCGCACGGTCGACAACGTCAAGCAGATGATCGCCCAGGGCAATGCCTTCGTGCTGCTCTCGTGCGCTGGCACGCCGAACAACCAGGCCCTCTTGCCGCTGGTCGAAGAGGCCGGCATCCCTTATGTGGCGCCGCTCACCGGCGCCTCGTCGCTGCGCAAAAGCTTGCGCAACGTGTTCCATGTGCGCGCCAGTTACACCGACGAAATACGCCGTCTGGTGCAGCGCCTGACGGGCATGGGGCTGACCGGCGTGGGCGTGGTGTTTCTGGACAACGGCTTTGGCCGTGAATTGCTGGAAGACGCCACGCATGCGATGGCCGAGCAACGAATCAAGCCGCAGGTCCAGGCGGCGTTGACCGTCGACGGCAAGAACCTCGGCGAAGTGCTGGACAAGGTGGCCCAAGCCCGTCCGGCAGCCGTGCTGCTGGCCACCGTGGGCTCGGCATCGGTCGCGTTGGTGCGCGGCCTGAAGAAAAACCATCCGGGCCTGCTGATGGCGGGCACGAGCGTGGCGCTCAGCGGCGACGAGATCAAGCAGCTCGGCAAAGCCGGCAGCGGCATTGCGGTGACCATGGTCGTGCCCGACGCGCACCTGGCCAAAATCCCGCTGGTGCGCGATTACCAAAGCGCCATGCGCGCCAGCAACCACCGGGTGTTCACGCAGCGCAGCCTGGAGACCTACATCAACCTGCGCGTGCTGGCCGAGGGCCTGGAGCGCGCCGGTGCCGCACTGACCCGCGCCAAGCTGCGCGATGCGCTGGCCAGCATCCGCAACTGGGACATGGGCGGCTTCGTCATCGACTACGCCAGCCAGCCGCCCTATGTCGGCTCGCGCTTCGTAGACCTGGGGGTGTTCAGCGGTACCGGGCGTTTCCTGACTTGAGACGCAGCCCGATCGGTTTTCCAGGGCGCCCGAAACGCGCCCGGCCCACGCCCGGCCGTTGTGGCGTCGTCCGCTGGGGTGGACGGGGATGGCAGCCGCAGGCGACCCGAGGCGGTTGCCATCAACCCAGTCCGGCCACCGCCATGTACTGCTCGCGCCAAGCCTCGAACGGCAACGTGTCGGCGGCCTCGATGGCTTTTTGCGCGGCCACCGACTCGTCGGCCAGCGCCAGATAGCGCGCCTGCTGCCCGGCGCTCCACGGCAGGGCCAGCAACAGGTCGCGCGCGGCGATCGACTGCCGGCGGGCAAAGTCCTCGAAGTTGCACCCGTGCCGCCGTTCGATGGCATCGAGCACGCGGGCCGACGGGGTGCTGGCGGGCGCCGTCATCAGCGCGCGGGCGGCGTGCAGCGCCGCGCCGTAGTCGTCGCTGCCGTGGCTGGCATCGAGCGCTGCGGCCAGCGGCGCGCAGGCGGCCAGCAGTTCGGCGCCCCAGTCGGTCAGCGGCAGGCTGTGGCCGTTGCGTTGCAGGCGCAGGCCGGGCTCGCGGCCGCACTCGGCGGTCAGCTGCTGGTTGTGCTGGAGTTCGGCGATTTCCTCGGGCGTGTCGGGCGGGCTGTCGGACAGCAGGCAGTGCAGCAGGAACACGTCGAGCAGGCGCATGGTGGCGGCCGTGATGCCGACGGGCACGAACGGGTCCAGGTCCATCAGCCGCACTTCGACATATTCCACCCCGCGCTCACGCAGCGCATGCAGCGGGCGCTCGCCGGTGCGCACGCTGCGCTTGGGGCGGATGCTGCCGTAGAACTCGTTTTCGATCTGCAGCAGGCTGGTGCCCAACTGGTTGTAGTCGCCGCCCGGGTTGCGCAGGCCCACGCTCTCATAGGCCGGATAGGGTTGGGTCAGCGCTTCGTGCAGCGAGTCGGCATAGCCCTGCAGGCCGTTGTAGCTCACCGCCAGCCGGGCCTGCGCCTCGCTCTGGTAGCCCAGCCGGCCCATGCGCAGCGAGGTGGCGTGCGGCAGGTACAGCGCATTGCCGCCGGCCATCTGCTGCAGGCGATGCTCGCGCCCCTGCACGAAACAGGGGCACAGCGCCGGCGATGCGCCAAACAGGTACAGCAGCACGAAGGCGTGGCGGCGGAAGTTGCGGATCAGCGCGAAGTACTGCCCGCTGTCCACCCCGGGCAGCGACCAGTTGTAGTGGATGCCCGAGATGGTCTGCATGCGCCGGCCGTAGCGATGGCCCAGTCCCATGCGGTACACGCTCTTGGCGCGGCCAATGTTGGAACTGCCATAGCGCGCCAGCGGAATGGTTTCATCGGTGGGCAGGCCGCAGGGCATGCTGGAGGCCCACAGCAACTCGCCGCTGTCTTTGAGCGTGTGGTGCACGAACTGGTGCACCTCGGTCAACTCGTCCAGGCATTGCTGCACGCCCCGGTGCGCGCCGGTGATCAGTTCCAACTGCGACTCGCTGTAGTCGGTGGTGATCAGCGGGTGGGTCAGTGCCGACCCCAGGGCCAGCGGGTGCGGCGTCAGGGCCAGCCCCCCGGAGGGCAGCGCCCGCAGCCCCTCTTTTTCTATGCCGCAGCGCATTCCCCTCAGGGCATCCGCCGGGTAAGCGGCCAGTCTGTCTTGCAAGGTGCTCATGTTTTTACAGTCCCATCGCCATCGCTTTTAGTCGGCCCGGAACATAGCACGGAGCAGGCTGGCGCGCCGCCTGGCCGCAGGTGACCCGGGGCGGTGCCGGTCAATCATGCACGGGCCACGGGTGTCGGGTTTGCCGATGGGCGCCCATCGCCCATCGACCACCTGCTGGCGTCCATTGGCAGCTACTGGTGCCCATGGGCATCTTCGGCACTTTTGGCACCTTCGGCACCTTCGGCACTTTTGGCACCTTTGGCGCCTGTTGCCCCCGTTGCCCGCCTGGGGTCCCTGCCGGCGCCAGACGATCCGGGGGGATGCGTCGCGGCCAGCCCTCTACCGCAGCGCAGCGTCCTGCCCGACGATGGTGATGCGCCGGTGCAGCGCGGCGGCCGCTTCGGCGTCTCCGGCCGCTTCGGCGCGCTGCAATTGCAGCAGCAGCCAGGCCAGCAGCGGCCGGCGCCAACCTTGGGCCGACGCGGTGTCGCTGGCCAGCGTGATCAGCGCCGGGCTGGCGCGCCCGGTGCGCAACAGCACGCCGGCGGCCACCAGCCGCGACAAGGGGTCGGCGATGTCGGCCAAGGCGCTGGCGTCGCCGGTCGCGGCCAGCTTGCGCTGCGCCGGGGGCAGCAACGCGGCGTGCGCCGGGGGCAGCCGGCCGGCCAGATAGTCGGCATAGGCTTGCTCGGGCGCAGCGGCATCCGGGCGCAGCGCCTCGAAGCGGTCGCACGCCTGGAGCACCAGACTGGCGAGCTGGGCCGCGCAGCGCAGCAACTCCAGCCGCGCCAGCAGTTCGGGGCGGCCGGTGCGGGCGATTTCGGCGCGGGAGCGCTCCCATTCGATCTGTTCCACGCGCGCGTCGCCAGACAGATAGGCCGCGATGGCCTTTTGCGCAGCCCCATGGGCGTTGATTTGCCAGTCGGGCACGGGCGGCTGGCTGGCGCAGGCGGCCAGCGCCAACGCAGCGCTGGCGAGTGCCGATCGCAGCCCATGTCGCTTCATGGCAAGCTCAGTTCCGTATCCCGCGCAAAAGGCCATTGGCGCCCGATCTGGTTGATCAGACCCTCGAGTTTGCTCAGGTTGCTCTGCACCTGGGCGCGCAATGCGCCCAGGTCGGTCGTGGCTTCGCGGGCGTTGGCGCCTATCGCCTGCGCCTCTTGCAGCACGGCGTCGACCCGTCCGAGGCTGGCCCGGGTGTCGGCCAGCAGGCCGTCGAGTTGGGCCGCGCTGGCGCGCAGCGCGGGCAGCAGCGCGTCTTTGCTGTCCTTGTCGTCATCGCTGCCGAGCAATTGCCGGTCGGCCCGCGCGGCCATGCCGTCGATTCTGGCGAGCAGCGCATCGAGCCGGGCCAGCACGGCATTGCTGCGCTCGAGCAGCGCGGGCAGTTGGCGGGCATCGGCCGCATTGCCCAGCAGCACACCGAGCGCGCCGCCGGGGCCGTTCAGCCGCTCGGTCAGCGTCTTGATCTGCGCCAGGCTGCTGCCCAGGGCGGCGTCGGGCGCGCTCAGGGCGCTGAGGTTGTTCAGCAGATCGCGCGCCGCAGACAGCAGCCGGGGAACCTCGGCCCCGACATCGCCGCCGAGCACCGGCCGCTCGGCGCCGTCGGGCAATGGGGGGTCGCTGAGGATGCCGGAGTAGGCCCGGATGTTGGCGCCGCCCACGAGGCCGCGCACCAGGGTGAACACGCTCGACGTGCGCAGCCAGTGCGCGTCTTTGCGCGGCACGTCCACCAGGATGCGGGCGTGGCCCGCGCTGGCCAGTTCGATGCGGCGCACGCGGCCGATCGGGAAGCCCGAGAACGTCATGTCCATGCCGACCACCACGCCTTCGGAGTCATCGGCGGTGAGGATCACGGTCTGCGTAGGCTCGAACACCCCCCGGGCGTACAACAGGTACAGCCCGGAGCCGACGATGAGCAGCAGCGTGAACAGCAGCAGCGCCGCCGCCTTGAGCTCCAGGCAGGCCACGGGGCGCAGGGATTCGCTCGCCGGTGGAGCCGGTGGTGGCGTTGCGTGCTCGTTCATCGGGCCGTGGTCAGTAATAGTTGCCCATCAGCGATGCCAACTCGATCAGCAGCAGCACGGCAAACATGCGCACCAGGCCGCCCAGTTCCGAATCGGGCCGGGCGCTGTCATACAGGCCGGCACCCATCGGGATCAGCGCCACGGCCAGGCTGAAGAACAAGGTCTTGAGCGCCAGCACCAGCGTCACGCCGGGCGAGAACACCTGGCCGAACATGCGCGTGTAGCCGGGCAGCCCCGCCCCGTTCAAGCCATACACGCCGAGATAGACCAGCACCAGCGCCACCACGCTGCTGAGCGCTGCCAGCGTCACGCAGGCGAACACCCCGGCAATGGCGCGGGGCAGCAACTCGGTGCGCACCGGGTCCAGCCCCTGCCGGGCCAGCGCGTCGAGCTGGCCCGACTGGCGCAATTGCGCCAACTGCGCGCCATGGCCAATGGTGCAGCGCATGGCCACGAACAACGCGGCGGTCAGCGGGATCAGTTCCAGCACCAGCACGCGGATCAGCATCTCCAGCGCATAGCGCGACAGGCCATAGCTGAGCGCCGTGACCACCACGATGCGCGTGAGCACCAGGCTGATCAGGGCCGCCAGCACGGTAAAGCCCGGCAGCACCGGTGCCGTGTCCAGATACAACCGGCGCGCCAGCGCCTGGCGCCGGCCCGGGCCGTAGCTCGATGGCGACAGCGCCAGCACCAGCACCACGGCCCCCAGGTAGAAGATGCGCCACCACGCCAGCGCCCAGCGCCGTGCCATGTGCCCCACCCGCGCAGGCCCGGCGCGACCGGGCAAGCGCGCCACCAGCGAAGTCAGCGAGATCAGCGGGGCCATGGCCGGATCATAACGATGGCATGGCGGCCCGCTCAGCCCGTTCATTCAGTCCGTTCATTCAGCCCGTCCCGGCCGCGATGCGATGCCATGCGATGCGATGCCATGCCATGCGATGCCATGCCATGCGTCGTGTCATGCGCGGGGCCGCCCCGGTGGCGCTGCCCGGCCCGGGGCGCCAGCGCGGTCAATGCCCGGGCGCAGGCGCCGGGACTTCCTGGCCGGACAGCACGCGCAGCAGCGTGCGGTTGACCTGTTCCAGTTCCATGGCGAAGGTGGCGCACAGCGGGCCGATGGCGCTGGCGTCGTCGCCCTCGAGCGCGCAGGCCATTTGCAGACCTGCGCTGTAGGGGCCGGTGCGCAGCACCGTGGCCTGGTGGATGCGCTCGGACAACGGCAGGCGGCGCAAGATGCTGTCCTGCGGTTCGCCCAGTAGCTGGTCCAGTGGCGCGAGCAGGCCGCACAGGTAGATGTCGCTGCGCAGTTCGTTGCCGACCCCGGTGTCGAGCAGTCCGGCGGCGAGCCGGGCGCGCAGCACCATGGCGCGCCGCACGGGCTGCATGTCGGGGTCGGTGCTGGCGTCGGGCCGTAGCTCGGCGAGCCAGCGCCGGAGCGCCAGGCAGCCCATCATCACCAGCCCCCGGCGCAGCGAGGAGATGCCGGTGCGCAGGTCCAGCGCGGCCGAGTTCGCGCTGACCAGGAAGCGGTAAGCGAGCAACGGGTCTTCGCCCAGGATGTCCTCGAAGGTCTCCAGCGACTGCTCGGCGTCTATGGCCTGCAACAGTTTCAGGATCACCGCCTGCGCGGGCTGCTGCGCGCGGCGGTGCTGCAGGCGGCGCAGTATGTCCTGGGCCGGCCAGCCGGCCAGCGCCTGCGCCCGGTCGTGGTCCAGGCAATGGGCCATCAGCGCGCGGTGGGTGATGTGCTCGCAAATATGCCCGGCCAGCGCCGGGCGCGCCGGGTCGGCTGCGCGCGCCGTCTGCCATGCCGCCACCGCGTCTTGGGGGCGCAGCGTCAGCAGGCTGCATTCGAAGCAGTCGGCCAGCCCGGCCTGCGGGTACTGGCCCAGGCCGCCGCGCCAGACCAGCCGCAGCCCGCGCTGCCGCGCCGCGTGCACGCGCGCGCACAAGGCCGGGTCGGACAACCAGTCGCCGCGCACCGCGATCGAGGGGGCGCCGGGCGCAGCCTGTTCGAGCAGGTCATCGAGCAGCGGGCGCGTCTGCGCGCAAATCAATAACGGCGGCGAGCGGGCCGACCACAGGTCTTGCAAGGTGCGCAGAAGATGGGCGCCGGCGGCCGGTGGGGCAGGCTCATCCGTGGCCATGGCCGTGGCATACAGCACCATGCCGGCGAGTTGGCGGGCGCGGTTCCACAGCGGGTGGTAGCCCAGCGCCAGGGAGCCAAGTACGCAGGCGCTCATATGCCCTCTAGTGTCGCGTCACCGATCATCTGTCGGTCCGCGCTGGCCATCGAAGCGCATCGCGGCGTTGCATCGCTTGCCAATACGCTCGGTATGGGCTGCGCGATGCGCCTTGCGCTGCGCTCCGATGGCTGCGCGCAGCCTACGACATCTGATC
>Ga0081606_1000713_pt1 | contig 12255 bp, 6 predicted proteins | sample EareggfetidaYelm_FD_71127 | JGI IMG/M metagenome (GOLD analysis project Ga0081606, IMG submission 71127) | Earthworm egg capsule microbial community from the University of Washington, USA - E. fetida Yelm (SPADES assembly) (version 2) | ecosystem: Host-associated > Annelida > Reproductive system... | reverse complement strand
TTGGTTGTGGTGTTTCGGGGTGAAAGACAGATAGAGTATCTGGCTGTGTCCAGAGCGCCTCTGAGTAGTAGTGGACTTGAAGAGGTGCTATAGAAATAGTCTGAATGAATGAACGCCATCTGCTTTGCCTCGACCTTACCATGCTAAATTGCAATTGCATAATAATAATAATAATAATAATAATAATAGTAGTAATAATAATAATAATAATAATAATTGTTTATGTGTTGTCTGACAGTCTGAGATACTTGTTTGAGATTTGTTATCTAGCAATGTAACACTTGTTGTGAAGTAAAGATGTCAAGATTCCAAATGAAGCCTTTAAAACCTGTGCAGTTGTACAATCAGTTACTATGAGATTGGAATGCAACAGTTGTACAACCAGACACTATAACAACAATGCAACAGGTTTACAACCAGATGCGGTTTACTTTTCGTAGCATCCTCGTTAGAATAATTTATTTTGCCGATTGTTTTTCCCAGGGCTACAAAAGAACACTGACATAGACGCGGAAGTTTGTCGACGCTGAAGGTCACGCGGTCATGACCCGGACGTCGATCGTTATTCGACCCGGAGAGGAGAATAAACAGGTCGAGAGAGCAATCAGGTGTGAACTTTGACCTTTGACACACAGCGTCTGTTGGCTTTGTATTGCTGTAGACCCATGAAGTAGGGACCTGGCTGTATCGAACCTAGCCCTTTAATTACAAGAGCAAGGAAGTGGTCTTAAGACCTAAAAGCTCAAGGTCCTTGTCTTGGTCTTGAGACCTAAAGGCTAAGGCATTAGTCTTGGTCTCAAGACCTAGAGGCTATGGTCTTGCATGGTCTCAAGACCTGGTAACCATTCCTCCTCTCTCTGTCTTTCTGTGTCCATCTGACTGTGCCTGTCTCTGTCGCTCATAGTTAGCTATATATGTCTTTCCCTGCCTCTTTCTATCTTGTATCAGTGATAGATGTCACAGTATATTCTGGATGTGCTCCACTGGCTCCCCCTCCAAAAGAGAATTTCGTACCGTATAATTTCCTTAGTCTGGCGGTCCCTCCTGGGTCTTGCTCCGGCTTATCTTCGAGACCACTGCCGGTTTAATACGAAATCCATTCATAGCTTGATTATCTAAATCAATTAAATATAAATTGGCCAAATTAGGTGCAAAGCTTTTCCCTATAGCCGTTCCAAAAATCTGGAGGAAAATTTGGTTATCAAACTTAAATTCATTATTATGCATTATTAATCCAAGTAATTTAATTATTTCCTCATCAGGTCTATTAGGTAGCAATATTTCTTAAAATAACGCTTAACTACTGCAATAGATCGATTGATATTCGTGTTAGTATACAAAGAAGAAATGTCCGCTGACACTAGAAAACTATCAGGGGAATGGCCTTATCTCTAATCTTATCTAAGAAATCATAGGTGTCTTTTATATAAGACGGATGTTTGTTGGATAAGGGTTTTAAATAAAAGTCAATGAAATCGCTAACATTGCGAGACTCAGTACATATATCACTTACAATAGGGCGTCCCTCCGGCATGTCAGGATGGGGCCAAGTAGATGCTGGTTTGTGAATTTTGGGAAGAAGATAAAAATCCCGTTCTCTACTTCGTGGGCTGGCATATAAAAACGTGGATTGTTGTTCCGTAATATAACCGTTTTCCAGTAGGGAGTCCAGGGTTTCATTAATATTTGAACATGTTTGATCTTTAAGAGATTGAGAAATATTCGTATAATATTTGTGGTTGAGTAGTTGGCGATATGCTTCCCGTACATACGCCCATCGATTAATAAAGCAAGGGAGGCCCCCTTTGTCCGCTTGTTTAATAATGATATCGTCATTATTGCGCAAATCTAACATAGCCTTTTCTGAGGGAAATAGGGTGAGGGTAAGGTTTAGAAATAAGGTTAGGGTTAAGATGGGTGTTGGGAGAGAATAGAGGGTTAGGATTAGGGTTAGGAATAGGGTTAGGGTTGGTGTAGTTAGTGTTGGGGGTAGAGATAGGTGGAAAGTTCAGATTAGTGTAAGAGTTAGAGGTAGGGTTAGGAAGAGGGTAAATGTTAGGAGTGATGTTAGATATAGTATTGGAGTTAGAAGTAGGGTTAGGAATAGGGTTAGTGTTAGGGTTAGTAGGTATAGTATTAGAAGTAGGTGATACCAGAGGGTGAGGGTCCAACGCATGATAATAATAATGCGTATTTTTATCTTGATATTTCTTGATTTGAAAATGGCCCCCATTATGCGGATAATTCTTAAGGACCCTATCAGTGGTTAAAATTAATTTATCTATCAATTCTGTGGCTGTATCCGATAATTGCTCGTCATCTGGAAACCAGGTACTCTTAAGTAGAAATTTGTTTTTGAAAAGAGACTTATCATATAGGGAATCCTCGCGGAAGAAATCTAAATAATTTAATAGATCGAATGAGCCTATCCAATGAATCTGTAAGTGATTGGAGATATACCGTAGTTTGTGTTGGGATAAAGGACATACCTAACGAGAGAAGGGATGTCTCATCTTCATTGAGATCTCGTGCTGATAAATTCAGTACCGGGGGTTTTATCGTAGGTATATTCGGTGCCTGTCCTGATCGGTCAAGCCTTACTCATTTTTTACCTTGTAGTAAATTCGATTGTTTATCCAGGAAGATGAATAGCACCAGACTTCGGTGACCCCATTTTCTGAGTAATGTATTCCATCAACCAAGGTAATGGTGATGTTGGGTGAAGGTGGTAAATAATCATCTTTAAACCGATCCAGCAACATTTGGTTATATTTATCTAGCACCATTTGTTCATAGGGTTTCAGCTGCGGGCTGATGTGAGGTCCGATCATTAATACTCTATATCCAGAAGAAAATCCCAGTTCCAAAAATTCACACATGATGGTATGCAACTCTTCCTCGGTGTCTTTCATGTGATTGGATCCCATCATGATCACTAGATTAAGAGATTTCTCCGTTGGTAAATGTTGCATGATTCTCAATGCGTGTTGTAGCTTGCCACCACCAATGGCAATCATCTGCCAAGTGTTAGGGATATTATGTGTTTTTATCCTTCTTAATTGGAAGTCACCGATGACTATAATTTCAGTATTAAGAAATGGCTTAAGGATAAATGGTTGGTCTTTATCCTTACCAGAAATCATCACTTTCGTTTGATTGTTCAAGTCCCCCATTGGTGAGTTATGCGTAGTAACTGCGTCCCTCAGTGGGTTCTTATTTGTGGTAGAGATCACTGGTTCCCTCCGATTATCCGTGTCCATAATTGGTATGTTGTGTATAAAGGAGGCTTCCCTTCTAGATTCCATAAGTTGTAGTACCGGCATGGTAGATATTGACTCCGGTTCCCGTAGAGGGTCCACCGTGTCCGTTGCGTGTAGTGGCGTGTCCATGAAAGCCTTGCGTAGTGAAGTAACCAAGGGAGAATCCGTGGTGATTGGTATATTAGTAGACTGTGTGCTCGTGTTCTTCGGTGGTCTTATGGGTACCGGTGTAAGAGAAGGAAGTTTCCTTGGTACACGAGCAACTCTCTGTGGTAGAGGTGTTGAATCAGAGGTGACGGGTATATTTTTATCAGTTCCCATAGACAGTAATTCTTCATTCCAAACCAGGTGGGAGGAGTCCAATGCATTTGTAGCCAAGTCCGCATTGAACTGAGATATGTGGTTTTGGGTTTGAAACACTGTTAAATTCCGGGTCCCAACCACGTGGGAATTTTCAGGTGAGTTTGAAGTGGATTCGGTTGCAACCATGTGCTGTGGAAATTGACCGTCACAGGCAACTGTGCATGAAGGACTTGCCCAAGGTTCCTACGTGGTGGAATTCGAACCCGGGGACTCTTTGGACGAAAGGCGTCGAATCTACCAATGCTCTACCACGCCCCACAATCAGTTTACTCATTATAGCCCGATTAGAACAGGTGTAGCAGATATCTGAAAACAACTTATTAATTATTCAATTCTGGTGACTATATGAGTTCCAGTTATAGCTACAGGGGCTTTCAGTTCTGACCACCAAGTTGTCTTTCTCACACTTTTATGCAGTAACCTGTTCCTTATTAGGAAGCTCATTCATTTGTTACCCCGGTTTCTCCCTCTGCCCTGCCATTGTCTATTTCCCTCCCCTATCTATCTCTCATTAGCTATGTGCCATGAGAACAATTGCCAAGCATGTTGTCATATTATTCACCATGGACATGTTTAAGCAAAGTGCATACATTATTTCTGCATATGCCGTGTAATTGTAATTACAGCAGTTTTATATAGCGTCCCTTCAAGGTAGTCTACTCAGGAGCACTCCCAGCCCAACCTCGGTCAAACAATTTGGTCTTAAGGCCAGAGAGGAATAGAGCAGAGTGGGCAGTGATATTTTTTCACTGCTTAACATTTAATGCCCTGTTTACATGTTGTCTTGATTCATGCATATACAGAAGCATACTATGAAAAAAGCTTTGTGTAACTCCTAAAGTTTTATGAGCTGCGCACAATGAAGTTTATGTAAGCGGAGTACAAACTAAAACTCTCTGATGTTCATAAATACTTCATTTACTTATAAATCAGTCAATTTAATTTCGAAACTGAATATTACTGTTTTCAATATTAAGTAATAATAATTATATATAATTACTAAATTTAACAGATCCATTTCTTTAGCACTTAACAAATCATAGTTTCAGTTCACTTTTCACAGTTTAAGTAACTTTTTGGATCACTTTTGTCCAATTACTGTAACTTCTGACTGACTTAAACCCTAACAAGCCTTAAATACTTCAAAACTGTTATCCATTGGTGCCCATAATAGCCAAGTAATAGCAATGATGGTCCATCAGCTGCAACGAAATGTTTTGAACGTAGAATTTAAGGTGAATTTGTGATAGCAGTACTACCGGTACTACTCTCTAGCAGTCTTGCTGCGTTTTTTTTATCTCTAAGTGAACTTCTTCGTATACATGCTGGGATGTATTCTAATCCCAGTTGACCAAGGATCACTTTCACAAGTTGATAGAATTATTTGAAATGTTCAGTATTACAGTCCATTATTCATAATTTTCCATTGTACGCAGTTTTAATGTCCTGAACAGTAGGCCTTTTGAATTTTGAGATCAAGTGGTATTTTATGGTGTTATGCAGATCTGCAAAACAGTGCACATTTTCTTTAAATTCTGTGTCATCTAGACAATTTAAATTTGTGTTAAAACCATTGAGATATGTTATCATTAAATTATCATTATAACATTATATCATAAAATATATATATTTTAATATAATATATATAATATAATAAATATAATACTATATGATATAATATATATAATATATATATAATATTTATTATATTATAATTGATATTATATACACATCAATGGCTGAAACAGGTAATTTTGTACTAACAAAGATGAAAAATGCTAGATAAAATGAACTCTACTCTTGTTTTGAGATTCTTTGAAATTTGTTTTTGCATGATGTCCCGTCCCTAACGAAAGTGTCCTGTCCCTAACGCTGATATAAAATAAGCCAGTAATGACTGTGCTAGTATTACAGGGGGAAGAATCATGTTTGTGGTGTCCTGAGCATCTGCTTGAGGCATTGGAATATCAATTTTGAGTACTGAATGATAAAATTTGCAGAATTTTAGAGTTATGTGACACACCTGTCAAAATAGTGCCCATCTGTTGTGTTGTCGTGTATGCACTTATGAACTTTGGAAGGAGTGCAAAATCATATGCAGTGATATTGTATTGTATTGTTAGTTATACATATTGTTAATGCTACTCATTTAGGATTGGATGGAAGGTAGAGAGAATGGAATCACAATGAGGTAGCAATTGAAGAAAGGGATCGATAATTAATACCAATTATGTTTACTATCTTTTATTTTCAGTGCCGAGCACTGCACCTCAGGATATATCTGGCGTTGCCATTGATTCAACTAGCATCCGGGTGATGTGGAGCCCTCCACTGGAGCGTGACCGCAACGGGTTGATAACGGGATACCGCGTCAGATATGGGGTGGCAACGGAGGATGCTGTTGTGGCTTCGGTTCCCTCGTCGTTTCGGTCATACGTTGCGGTCAACCTGCGCAAGTCGACAACATATCGATTTGCTGTGCTGGCTCGCACTGAATTCGGGGATGGACCTTTCTCAGAGACCATGACGATCTCAACTGGCCAAGACGGTAAGATTAACGCTTCCAGATCCTGTTCACAAGTTCAGAGTGACTAATAGGGAAAGCTTGTAGTTTAGAAACTAGTAGGAATACTAGCAGACTTGTCGCCTCGAGACCTAAGGTCTCGAACTGGAGTTAATTTGTGACCCAAGCGCTGAGGTCGTGGTCTTGAGACCTAAAAGCTCAAGGTCTTTGTCTCGAGACCTAAAGGCTAAGGCATTAGTCTTGGTCTCAAGACCTAGAGGCTATGGTCTTGGTCTCAAGACCTGGTAACCAAGGTTTTGGTATTGAGACCAGGTGGCTGAGGTCTTGGTCTCAAATTTTTTTCATAAGAGGACGCATACTTATATCCTGAACTTGAATTCTGGACGTAGCTCATTGCTAACCGTGATCATGTCAAGGACCGCCTGTGTATCATTTTCTGTGGTTGCGGCTAAGCAACAAATCCAATGTTTACATTTTTTACAGTAAGAGAGAAACATTTTTCCAGTAATGAAGAAATATTGTGTAAGTTTAAGTGAACTTGTCCAACAATATCAGGCGTGTCTGTGTTTCTTTCTGTCGGTGACTCTGTCTGTCTGTCTCTATCACTGTCTGTCTGTCTCTCTTCCTCGATATATTCTGTCTGTCTTTCTGTCTCCTCCGTTCCTCCTCTTTCTGTCTTTCTGTGTCCGCATGACTGTGCCTGTCTCTGTCTCTCATAGTTAGCTATGTCCTTCCCTGCCTCTCTGTATCTTGTATCAGTGGTAGATGTCAAAGTATCGCTGCCACTCCCTTCCATCCTGTAGCTGTACTTTCTCAATCTCCTGTAGGATACAGCATGTATACTTGGCCAACGAGATACCCAGGTCGTCAGATAGAGCCTGAGGCACTGGCGTAGGCTTGTCAAAAACAATGGGGGCAAGCAAAATATTGTGGGACAATGGGCGGCAATAACTGATTAAATCATAAGCATTCCTTAAATATTGGGAGGGCATGTGGCGGGGTTCCCCTCCTCAAAGTCTACGTATTGAGGGTATACAGACGTACCTAGAAGGAAAATAACAATATTCTCTTTTAATATTCATACTGACAGACCACTGAATGATTGCAAGCATAGTATAAAGTTTAAGACTACTGTAATAACTTGTGATCATCCGTTTATACTATAAAAGGATGATCACAAGTTATTACAGTAGTCGAACGTAGACAGGCAAGGCGCCCATCATGTCCTACAAATAATTTGATGTACATCACTTTCAGGGAAAGAGAAATTTTTCGGAAAGAAAATGAAGACTGCAAACCGGGATTACCTAAAATGGTCCGAAGCAGAAAAGGCAGCAGTGACAAGACAACTCTCAACTTTCGTAACTAAGATGCAGTGCCCTAGGGAACTAGATTGCTTAAAAATGCAAAAGCTAAGGAATCAGCGCTTGCAAATCGCTCTTGGAAAAATATAAAATTTTACGTAAACACGCAGATCAGCAATTTCAAGTGCAAAAAATTTTGAATTGCTGCGGGTTTGAATGTAATGTAAGTAATGTAATGTAAGTAATGTAATGTTTTGTAAGCAATGTAACGTAAGTAATGTAATGTAAGTAATATAATGTAAGTAATGTAATGTAATGTAAATACGACAAGTTGTATAGCACCGTTGCTGGCAAGCCACTTCTAGGATGCTTCACATGAATGTTACTGTCAGCACAATATCTAATGCTCGGCATTACCGATCAAGTACAGTTTCAACTGTTTCTTGAAAGCACGAAGGGTTTTGGTTTTCCGAATAGTTGCAGGAAGGCTGTTCCAAGTTTTAAAGTTTGAGTTTTAAAGTTTGACTTAGCATAAATCTCAATATATTTTGTGGCTGAAGCTTCTTTTGGACACATGTTTTAGGGGTCATTCAGATAATAAACATCTTCTTAACTCGATTTTAGCTCTATTTGTAATGGTTTTTGGCAGGAGAGCCAAACAAGTTTCAATGTTAGTATAGCATTGAGCGCCCCCGAGTAGGTCTCTTGAGGAGAAGCTAACCTACATAAATCCAATGAATGAATGAATGAATGAATGGGACATAACTAATACATATCAATTCTTTGGTCAGTTTACTGTGATGTTTTAATTGTGGCTGTAAAAACATTATTGAAGCCTTGATTTCAATAGAAATCATTAGAAATGATTATGTGAAGGTTATAATATTGTTGTATCGCAGTAACTCTTACTGTTTGTATGATGGATGCAGCAGATGAATGTTTTCAATTGTTAGACTAAGACTATGTGTCGTCCTGCTTGGCTTGGCTGCTGATGCTACTTTCCCTTCATTTTCTTGTTAATTGTACTGTTATGTGGTTTTTAGCTTTGATTTCAGCTGAATGTTTTCAATTGTTAGACTAAGACTAAGTGTCGTCCTGCTTGGCTGCAAAATAGAAAAAAATTCATTTCAGTTGAATTGGAATCTATAAAAGTTGCTACCATTTTGTCCGTACCATTTTGTCCGTGCCATTTTGTCCAATACCATTTTGTCCTGTCACCGTTGAAAGGGGTGTACTATGGATTAATGGCTAAATTAAAAACGATGACTACATTACTTTACGGTTCAAATGCCTTGTTCCAAGTATGTCCATGCAGTTGACAGTAATTACCTGTATTTGCATTACATGGCTAGTGCTGTGTGAAGTGAATGAATGACTACACTACTTTGAGGGTTCAAATGCTTGTTTTAGAGAATTAGCTATGTCATTTTGGTGTATTTTAGTAATCCAGGAACCTATCTTTTCAATGGGTAACCCAGTTTCAGTTGCCTGTTCAGCATAGAAGTTAGCCACTGCTGCTTTTTGCAAGCTTATGCTTTAATTAAATTGATTTTTATTTGATCAGGGTTCATAACAGTTTAGTGGCAACCTTAAATGGTATTCCAGACACTGTGAAGAATTAATTTTATTACCCATTTCAGTATGTTCTTCAGGTGCTGCATTGCCATTTAAATCTCGCTTAATCCCATCTTCTAGGAATATTGATCATGTGCAATCTGTTTTTCGTGGTCTGTGAACTCATTGATCTCAACTAATTCTGCTCAAAGGATTATGATATCAGAATTTAGGTTTACTTAGAAATTACTGTTAATCAACATTTATTTCTTAGATGCTTGTGAGTTGGTAATTTGTTTCTTGTTGTTAAGTTGTTTTTATCCTGTGAAGTGTGGAGTGCATTCAATGTAATAGAATCGTCGTTTAAAATTCTGTTGTTTTAAAATTATTATCATTAACTTACATCATATCAGTGTATGTTTGTGTCTGCATTGTATCCAGTGCAAGAGTCTCTTACAAACATGGCTCTTCGAGCTTAGTGCCTCATTTAGAATGTAAGTCCATAAGTTTTTTATGGTGTCGCCTCTGTGAACTTTTGAATATCTTCTTAATTTAAAAAAAAATCTGGTTTTTAGAAATGCTGTCCATTTTCATGCATTGTTTCTGTTGCTCAGGAATTTTTACCCGGGTATATCTCAAGCCCACTGCAGAACCCTCCTCCTTTTTCATGGCTTGATAGAGACTCAGGCTCTACACGGATATTCTGACGTCCTTGCCAAATTATGATTTTTATTTTAAATGGCATCATTATTACAGTAGTTGCTACTGTTTGAATGATGGATGCAGCAGCTGAATGTTTTCAATTTTTAGATTAAGACTAAATGTCATCCTGCTTAGCTGCTGATGCTACTGGCCCTTCAGTTTCTTGTTGATTTTAACGTTATCTGGTTTAAGCCTTGATTTCAATAGAAATTATTATGTGAAGGTTATTATATTGTTCTATCGCGGTAACTGTTACTGTTTGTATGCTGGATGCAGCAGCTGAATGCTTTCCTTTCAATAATTTTTATACTAAGACTAAGTGTCATCCTGCTTGGCTGCTGATGCTACTGGCCCTTCTATTTCTTGCTAATTGTACTGTTATCTGGTTTGACCAATGCTGCTACTACTTAAGTGTGTTGCAGTGAATAGCTAGTTACTGCTGGTTATGGCTACATTTACAGAAGTCTTAGAGTTAACATACTTATGAGTATAAAGGGTAATATAGTGTTAAATGCAGTGTATACTTAAATGCAGCTGTGACATTAATTGTTTGCCTTAAATTTCTAGAGTTGAATGCAGTGTGTACTTAAATGCAGATATGACAGTAATTGTTCATATCTAAATTTGTAAGTGTTGGACATCTTGTGAAATGCAGATGTTATGTTACATGTTACAATAAAAATTCATTTATTGATCAGATTTAGTGTTGTGCTGAAATTGTATCACATACTGTGGACACACAGTTTGGGTTTGATGTTGATAATTGCAATCTAACATTTATAAAACATCACGTTAAGAAAGACTTTAACAATGGCACTCTCAACCAGGACCAGTGAAACAACTCTTAAATAATGTCATTTTTCAAACACACTATCACGCTCAGGTTAGTTCCATATACATGTAGGATTATTACTGTATATTGCCTCAAACTTTCAATCCAAGCACCTGATACATTGGTTTTGACAGTTGTAACTCAATTCTTAGTGGGATTACTGAGTGAGATGTACAAAATCAAACCACAAATTGTTGAGGCATCTCTCACCAGAGCCATAACAAGATTATATTATGCAGCGACTACTTAAGTGTGTTGCAGTGAATAGCTAGTTACTGTTGGTTATGGCTACATTTACAGAAGTCTTACAGTTAACATACTTATGAGTATAACGGGTAATATGGGAAGGATTCTAGCAAAGTTTAAATGGCTAGTGTTAAATGCAGTGTATAGTTAAATGCAGCTGTGACAGTAATTGTTTGCCTTAAATTTCTAGAGTTGAATGCAGTGTGTACTTAAATGCAGCTGTTACAGTAATTGGTCATATCTAAATTTGTAAGTGTTGGACATCTTGTGAAATGCAGATGCTGTGTTACATGTTACAATAAAAATTCATTTATTGATCAGATTTAGTGTTGTGCTGAATTTGTATCACATACTGTGGGCACACAGTTTGGGTTTGATGTTGATAATTGCAATCTAACATTTATAAAACATCACGTTAAGAAAGACTTCAACAATGGCACTCTCAACCCGGACCAGTGAAACAACTCTTAAATAATGTCGTTTTCCAAACACACTATCACGCTCAGGTTAGTTCCATATACATGTAGGATTATTACTGTATATTGCCTCAAACTTTCAATCCAAGCACCTGATACACTGGTTTTGACAGTTGTAACTCACTTCTTACTGGGATTACTGAGTGAGATGTACAAAATCAAAGCACAAATTGTTGAGGCATCTCTCACCAGAGCCATAACAAGATCATATTAAATAGCTAGGATGGGAGAAAAGAGCTTAAGCTATTAGCTGTATCAATCAATGTCAGTGCTTGCTTGGTAACACAGATGTCTCACTTTGTTGATTAAGCATTTAGGGTTGCCATGTTGCTCTCTCAAAAGTACCGGACACTGGCAGAAACTATTGAGATATTGTAAATAAAGTAATATCGGACACATGCATGGAATTTCAGTAAGCAATGCATGGTTCTTAAAGGTAATTTATATGAAATGGTAACCCAGGAAGACAACCTCACCAGGGATTGTAGGTATAATTGAGATCACGGAGTAACGTATAGTAGTTACATTCATTATTACCCGCACCAAAAGCAATCAGTATAAATGAGTATATATAAGTTTAGAGGAAGCCGGGTGAAGATATGTGCTGTACCAATAGTGGCATCTAGCTAGGGAACTAGGTTAATGGAAGTTAAGAAATGGCCTTAGAAGTAAGGGGATCAAGTAATTGGGATGGGTGTATAAAAGGGTAAGAGTTAGAGTAGGGGTTAGGTTAGGATTAGTTATAACGTGGCAATAGAGTTTCGGAACAGGGGTTACTCTTTGTTTCTTTTGCTCATACCTCCACAACCCAGGCCCGTGCATTCTCGGTGGTTGGCCCTTCTGTGTGGAATGGGCTTCCTTCGTCGCAACGATTGCTCCCCAGGATTCTTTCTGACACATTCTACTCTAGTCTCAAAACTCTTCTTTTTAGCCGTGCAAGGGTCGGGAGCGCTTCTGAGTAGTAACCTTTAAGGGGCGCTATATAAATCTCCGT
>Ga0081606_1000712_pt1 | contig 12257 bp, 9 predicted proteins | sample EareggfetidaYelm_FD_71127 | JGI IMG/M metagenome (GOLD analysis project Ga0081606, IMG submission 71127) | Earthworm egg capsule microbial community from the University of Washington, USA - E. fetida Yelm (SPADES assembly) (version 2) | ecosystem: Host-associated > Annelida > Reproductive system... | reverse complement strand
GCGGGGACGGCTGGTGCCCGATACATCCCTCTGGAGTGGGGGGCCGGCGATGCCCACCAGCCGGAGTGCGCTCGCGGCGCTCCACACCTTCACCGGTCGAGCAAGCCGGTCCGAACTGGAACGATGGTGGCAGGCCGTTGAGCGCGGACGCACCGCGACACCACCTGCCCGGCATCCGCCGAGCGAGGGCCCGCCGCCACCGCGAATGTGGGCGACGCGTAATCCATCCGCCGACATTCGCCTACGACTCGCTCGGGAGTCGCTCACCGAACTCGCCGGGCGACTCAGTATGCCACTGGAGAATCTTCTCACCCCCGATTACCTGCGACGTGTGACGTGGCACCCTCCGCACCGCGTGACAACCGCCTCGATCAACGACCAGCTCCGGGCGCTCGGGGCACGGAACTGGCAACGGAACACCATCGCCGCGGTTATAGTCGAGGCATTTGTGCACGCGACACAACTGACGACGCTCTCGGGGATCGAACCAGGCATCTAAAATCAGGAGATGGAGAGAAGCACACGAGGCCCCCTCTCCCGAATGCTGGCCCGATAACACAGGGAGAAGCACGTGACGACACGACGATCTGAGGTTGTCTTCATTGACGGCGTCCGCACGCCCTTTGGGCGGGCCAGCGACAAGGGGATGTTTGCGCGCACGCGCGCCGACGACCTGCTCGTCTCGGCAATCATCGGCCTGCTGGAGCGAAACCCAACCATCCCCCACGACCGCATTGACGACGTCGTGATCGGAGCGGCAACACAGACCGGTGACCAGGGACTCACACTCGGACGGGTCGCGGCGATCCTCGCGGGTCTGCCCCGCTCGGTGCCCGGATTCTCGGTTGACCGGATGTGCGCGGGAGCAATGACGGCCACCGCAATGGCCGCGGGGTCGATCGGGTTTGGTATGTACGAGTTGGCTCTGGTTGGCGGAGTCGAGCACATGGGTCGGCACCCGATAGCCTCCGGCGCTGACCCCAACCCGCGGTTCCTCACCGAGCGGCTCGTCGGCGAGGAGGCGCTCGTGATGGGGGCCACCGCTGAGCGGATTCATGATCGTTTCCCACACCTAACGAAGCAGCGCGCCGACCACTTTGCATTCCGCAGCCAGGAAAAAGCAGCGGCGGCGTATGCCGCTGGCGATATCCAACGTGACCTCATTCCCGTCGCCCACGCAACTGATGCCGGGTGGAACCTCGCGGTCCGCGACGAGTTGCCACGACCCGACACCACAGTGACGGCACTGGCGACACTGAAAACCCCGTTTCGTCCCCACGGTCGGGTGACCGCGGGCAATGCGTCCGGTCTTACCGATGGTGCGACCGCAGCCCTCATCGGGTCTGCATCGCTGGCCGAAGAACTCAGGCTTGTCCCTCGGATGCGTCTGGTCAGCTACGCCTTTGCGGGCGTGGACCCGGAAATTATGGGCATTGGGCCCATCCCCGCGACCGAGAAGGCACTGCGTTTGGCGGGACTTCGAATGAGCGATATTGACTGCTTCGAACTCAACGAGGCGTTTGCGGTGCAGGTGCTGTCACTGCTGGATCACTACGACATTCCCGACGATGACCCCCGGGTCAACCCGTGGGGCGGCGCGATCGCGATGGGACATCCGCTCGCTGCCTCCGGGGTGCGGTTACTGATCCAACTGTCACGGCATTTTCAGAAGCACCCCGAGTATCGCTACGGACTCGCGAGCATGTGCGTGGGCCTGGGACAGGGAGCCACCATGATCTGGGAAAACCTCAGCTCGAAGGCACGGAAACGATGACAGATCACTCGACACCCACTCCCGACATGTTCGCGGATCTCGTTGCAATCTCAGGCGATGAGGTTGTCAGCCACTCGTTTGTGCGAGACATCCCGCTGCGTGATGGCCGAGTGCTAGCGCTCGTGACGCTCGATAACGGCCGTGACCACACTCGCCCGAATACGCTCGGCCCGCGCACACTGCTCGAGTACGCGGCGACCCTTAACGCGCTGCGTGAGCGTGCCAGAGCGGGTGAGATACACGGTGTCGCGATCACGGGTAAGCCCTACATTCTTGCCGCGGGTGCTGATCTCTCCCGGATCGATGCGATCACCGATCCCGCGCTCGCCCTGTTGCTCGGGCGGCTTGGACACTATGCGCTGGGTAGCCTGGCAGAGGTGGGCGTGCCATCCTTTGCCTTCATCAATGGCCTCGCGCTGGGAGGCGGGCTGGAGATTGCGTTGCACGCCGACTACCGCACGGTCTCGAGCGCAGCGCAGGGAATCGGGCTACCGGAGGTGTTCCTCGGGCTTGTTCCCGGCTGGGGTGGCGCGTATCTGGCACCCCAGATTATCGGAATCGAACGAGCCCTCACCCTCGTTCTAGAAAACCCATTGAAACAGAATCGGGTGCTGAACGGCCCGGCCGCACACGAACTCGGACTTGCCGACACCCTCATCCCCTCGGCCCGATTCTTGGAGGATTCGATCACGTGGGCGGGGGAGGTCATCGCGGGGCGGCTCACGGTGCGGCGACCGCACAAGCCGGGTCGAGTGGAGCGGCTGCTCAAGTGGGAAGCCGCTGTGAACATTGCCACAAAGCGAGTGCGCCGCTCACTCGGTACCGCACCGCAGGCACCCTATGCCGCGCTCGAACTACTGCGTGCGGCAAAACGAAGCAACCGTGCGCAGGCTTTTGATCGAGAGGATGCCGTGCTCGCGAAGCTCATCGGAGGCGATCAGTTCCGGGCATCCCTCTACGCGTTCAATCTTGTGCAAAGACGCGCCAAGAAAGCGGCGGGGGCACCGGATGCCTCGATCGCGAAGCCGGTCACCATGGTTGGCGTACTCGGTGCCGGGTATATGGCGCGGCAACTCGCGCTGTTGTTTCTTCGACAGCTGAAGGTGCCGGTGCTGATTACCGATGTGGATGCCGCGAAGGTCGCAGCCGCAATTGCGTACATCCGCACGGAAATCAGCACCCTGTTGACCAAGGGGAGGATCACGGCGGATGACGCAAACCGGCTGAACGGGCTCATCCACGGCACCGACTCGCTCACGGACTTCGCACTGTGCGACTGGGTCATTGAGGCGGTGTTCGAAGACCTTACGGTGAAGCAGAACCTGTTTGCTGACCTCGAGCCACACCTCGACCCGACGGCGGTGCTCGCGACGAACACCTCCTCGCTGCTTGTGTCAGACATCGGTGCAAAGCTGCAGCATCCGGAACGGCTCGTCGGGTTCCATTTTTTCACACCCGTCGCGGTGATGCCGCTGGTTGAGGTTGTCGCAACGGCAGTGTGCGACGAGGCATCCCTGGCAACCGCCTTTGTCGTTGCACGGAAACTCAAGAAAAACGCAGTGCGCACGGCGGATGCCACCGGCTTCGCCGTCAACAGGCTGCTCGCGGTGCTGCTCGGTGAGTCGCTGCGCGCCGTTGACGGGGGGAGCACGTTTGCACAGGTGGACCAGGCGCTCGCCCCGCTCGGCCTGCCAATGCCACCGTCAACGCTGCTTGATCTCATCGGCCTCCGGGTCGGCGCACACGTGCTTGATATTCATTACGCCGCGTTTGGTGATCGGTTTTACACGAGCGATACTCTGCACCGGCTTGCCGATCACGGCCTCCTTCTCGACAAAAACGAACGGGGGGACATCGTCGGCTTTAACGCCGGGGCGGTGAAAATCGCCGCGCAGGCAGTGGCGCAGCGCGGCGATGCTGGTGCGCGCGGGCGCTCGCGAGGAAAAATCAGGGCACAACTGACAGGCACTCTGGGCTCTGCCCCGGACATCCTCACTTCACTGCAGGATGCCCTCGCACGCGAGGTAAAGACGATGCTCGAGGAGGGTGTTGTCGCTGCGGCGGAGGATATTGACCTGTGCCTCGTACTCGGTGCCGGATTCCCGTTCCACCTGGGTGGGATAACGCCCTATCTTGACCGGGTTGGAGCATCGGAAAGAGTGTTCGGTGACGCCTTCCACCACCCGCCGGTGCGCGGGATAGTGTAGTTCGCTTATCGGCAGCATTCACGGTGTCGGGTGAGCAAACCTGCCTGCTGTCACTGCGCAATACACTCGGCATCGTCGGAATGGTGCTCGGGTGCACGGTGTTCATGGGATCTACCGTCGCTATCGTCGCCTCGGTGGGGTACCTCATCGCCCCGCGTGCCTGGCGACGCAGACTACCCCCGCGATAACTCCTCACCGAATACGGTGCGGTCCCGTCTTCACATCGAGTTGGGCCACCACATCCCCGCCAGCGCCACGCGCGTACGGTACCTTCGTTCCGACTACCATGCCCACCACATCGTGCGTAATGTGCTGCGCCGTGAGACCGTAGCGTTCCAGGATGTCGCCACGGCTACCGTGATCAAGGAAAGTGTCGGGCAACCCCATTTCGGTCACCGCGATGTCAATACCCGCTTCCCGCAAATCCTGCCGGATGCGGGTTCCAATCCCGCCCACCCGAATGCCGTCCTCAATGGACACCACGAGCCGGAAATCGCCCGCCATCTTGATAATGCTGCGCGGTACGGGCACAACCCACCGTGGGTCAACCACGGTTGCCCTGATCCCCTGCGCTGACAGGCGGTTCGCGACATCCAGTGCAATGCCCGTGGTCGCCCCGATTGCGACAATGAGAACATCTGTGCGGTCGCCCTCACAGAGCACATCGACTCCGTCCTCGGTGCGATACACCGCCGGATACTCCACCCCCACCGTTCCCTTTGGAAACCGCAGCACGGTCGGGGCATCGTCCACCGCCACCGCCTCGGCGAGTTCCTCTGCGAGTCGGGATGAGTCGCGTGGAGCCGCGATCCGGATGCCCGGCACCACCTGCAAAATCGCCAAGTCCCAGACTCCGTGATGGCTCGGCCCGTCCGGCCCGGTCACTCCCGCGCGATCAAGCACGAAGGTGACGCCGGCCCGGTGCAACGCGACATCCATGAGCACCTGATCGAACGCCCGATTGATGAATGTCGCGTAGAGAGCCACAACCGGGTGAAGACCACCAAACGCCAACCCAGCAGCCGAGGCCACAGCGTGCTGTTCGGCAATGCCCACGTCAAACACCCGCTCTGGGAAGCGCTCGGCCAGACGGTGTAAACCGGTGGGGCGAAGCATTGCGGCGGTAATGCCGACAATCCGGTTGTTGCATTCGGCGAGGGTGACAAGCTCATCCGCAAAAACGGACGTCCACGATGCACCCGTCGCCGACTCCATTGATTCACCGGTTTCGGGGTCAATCTGCCCCACCGCGTGGAACTGGTCGGCCACATCATTGCGGGCAGGATCGTACCCGCGACCTTTCTCGGTAATAACGTGCACGATGACGGGAGCTCCGAAGTCTCGGGCCTGTGTGAGAACCTCCTCCACGGCACCGATATCGTGCCCGTTGATCGGACCCAGGTATTTAATATCGAGATTGGAGTACAGCTGCTCAACGCCCGCGACCCGCGACAAAAACCCGTGCAGACCACCCCGCACGCCCCGATACATCGCTCGTCCCGCTGGCCCTAACTTATTGAACACCCGCTCGCTCAAGAATCGAAGGTCGCTGTATTTTCGCTTGGTGCGCAGACTGTCGAGGAACCGAGCGATACCACCAATGGTCGGTGCGTAAGAGCGACCATTATCGTTGACAATAATGATGAGCTTTCGGGTGTTGTCATCGGAGATATTGTTGAGTGCTTCCCACGTCATTCCGCCGGTGAGCGCCCCGTCTCCCACCACCGCAACAACACAGCGGTCCCTCTGACCTGTCATATCGAACGCTTTCGAGATGCCGTCTGCCCAGGACAACGAACTAGAGGCGTGCGAGCTCTCCACAATGTCGTGCACGGACTCTGAGCGCTGCGGGTATCCCGCGATCCCACCGGTCTGCCGGAGCGTGGAAAGGTCTTGCCGCCCCGTGAGCAGCTTGTGCACGTAGGACTGATGGCCCGTGTCGAACACCATTGCATCGCGCGGGGAGCGGAAGATCCGGTGCATCCCGAGGGTTAGTTCAACGACACCAAGATTCGGCCCGAGGTGTCCCCCGGTCTTTGAGACGGATGCCACGAGGTGGGCGCGAATCTCACGGGCGAGGTCATTCATCTGAGCGATGCTCAGCTCATCCAGGTCGCGAGGGCCGTGAATGTGTTCTAACACCCGACGAGACTCCAATCGCTTGCACCATGCGGACGACCGCGCTGCCCGGCCCCCGAGTCTACCGACAGTAGCAGCACAGTCGGCACGACGCCAACGCCCACCGACAGTACTGTCTAAACAAGCGACCGCAGCACGTACTGCAGAATACCGCCATTGCGGTAGTACTCCGCTTCGCCGGGGGTATCGATCCGCACAACTGCGTCGAACTCGACCGTTGCTTTTCCGTCTGATGAATGCTCGCTCGGCGCAGCAACCACACGCACTGTCTTCGGTGTGCGTCCCTCGTTCAATTCGGTGAGCCCTGTGATCGTCACGATCTCGGTGCCATCCAGCCCGAGCGAATCGGCCGACTCTCCCACCGGAAACTGCAGCGGCACAACACCCATCCCAATGAGATTTGACCGGTGAATCCGCTCAAAGCTCTCGGTAATAACAGCCTTCACCCCGAGCAGGCTTGTGCCCTTTGCCGCCCAGTCGCGCGACGATCCCGACCCGTATTCTTTCCCACCAAAAATCACCAACGGTATTCGGGCCGCACGGTAGTTCTCGGCCGCATCGTAGATGAATGCTTGCGGGGCATCCGGAGCGGTGAAATCGCGTGTGTAACCGCCCTCAACGCCATCGAGCAACTGGTTTTTCAGCCGAATATTCGCAAACGTGCCACGAATCATCACCTCGTGGTTGCCGCGGCGTGAACCGTAGGAGTTAAAGTCGCTGCGTGCGACCCCGTGCTCGGTGAGGTACTTTCCGGCAGGAGTGTCGGCTTTGATCGATCCCGCGGGCGAAATGTGGTCGGTTGTGACCGAATCGCCGAGTTTCGCGAGCACCCGAGCACCCCGGATGTCGGTCACCGCCGCCGGCGTCATCGTCATGCCGTCGAAGTACGGAGGCTTGCGCACATACGTCGAGCTGTCGTCCCACTCAAAAATCGCACCGGTCGGGGTGGGAAGATTCCGCCACCGCTCGTCACCCTCGAACACGCTCGCGTACTGCTTCGTAAACATCGCCTCATCAATGGATGAATCGATCGTGGCTTGTACCTCCGCGGCATCCGGCCAAATATCGCGCAGATACACCGGGGCACCGTCGCTGCTGGTACCAAGCGAATCAGACTCGAAGTCGAAATCCATCGATCCCGCGAGCGCGTACGCAATGACCAACGGCGGGCTCGCGAGGTAGTTCATCTTCACATCGGGGTTGATTCGGCCCTCAAAGTTGCGATTACCCGACAGCACCGCGGTGACGGCAAGGTCATTCTGCTGCACCGCCGCCGACACTTCGTCAATGAGTGGGCCGGAGTTACCGATGCAGGTTGTGCAGCCGTAGCCGACGGTGTAGAAACCGAGCTGCTCAAGATCGTGAGTGAGGCCTGCCCGCTCGTAGTAGTCCGTGACAACCTTCGACCCCGGCGCAAGGGTCGTCTTCACCCACGGCTTTGCGACGAGTCCCTTTTTTACGGCGTTGCGTGCGAGCAGGCCAGCCGCGAGCATGACCGAGGGGTTCGACGTGTTCGTGCACGAGGTGATCGCCGCAATAGTCACGGCACCGTGATCGAGCGTGTAGTTTTTCCCTCCCGCGGTCACCGCGGTCGGTTTGGATGACTCAGACGCGTAGGCGGTGAGGTCCTGCTCGAACCGGGCCTTTGCGTTTGCGAGCACCACGCGGTCCTGCGGGCGCTTCGGGCCCGCGATCGAGGGAACCACGGTGTCCAGCTCGAGTTCCAAGTATTCAGAGAAAACCGGTTCGCGGCTGGGGTCGTGCCACAGCCCCTGCAGCTTCGCGTATGCCTCGACGAGAGCAAGCTGCGCAGTGCTCCGGCCGGTGAGGCGCAGGTAGTCGATGGTGACACTGTCGATCGGGAACATCGCGGCGGTAGACCCGAACTCCGGGCTCATGTTACCGATCGTGGCCCGGTTGGCCAGCGGCACAGATGCGACACCCGATCCGTAGAACTCCACAAACTTGCCGACCACCCCGTGCTTGCGCAGCATATCGGTGATCGTGAGCACCACATCGGTCGCGGTCACACCGGTGGGGATAGCTCCCGAGAGCTTGAACCCAACGACCTTCGGAATGAGCATCGACACCGGTTGCCCGAGCATCGCTGCCTCCGCCTCAATCCCGCCGACGCCCCACCCGAGCACGCCGAGCCCGTTCACCATGGTCGTGTGCGAATCGGTACCCACGCAGGTGTCGGGGTAGGCGCGGAGCACTCCGCCGACACGGCGATCGTAGATCACCTTGGCGAGGTGTTCGATATTGACCTGGTGCACGATGCCGGTGCCGGGCGGTACAACCTTGAAGTCGTTAAACGCAGTCTGACCCCAGCGCAAGAACTGATAGCGCTCGCCGTTGCGCTCATATTCAATCTCGACATTGCGCTGAAGTGCGTTCTCGGTGCCGAAAAGGTCGGCGATAACCGAGTGGTCAATGACCATTTCCGCGGGCGAGAGTGGGTTGATCTTGGTCGGGTCACCGCCGAGCGCAGCCATTGCTTCGCGCATGGTTGCCAAATCCACTATGCACGGCACACCGGTGAAGTCCTGCATAACCACCCGCGCCGGAGTGAACTGGATCTCGGTGTCCGGTTCCGCCGTCGGCACCCAGGAGCCGAGCGCAGTGATCTGTGCTCTCGTGACATTCGCCCCATCCTCGGTTCGCAGCAGATTCTCCAGCAGTACTTTCAGACTGAACGGTAGGTTGTCGTGGCCGGGAACGGAGTCGATCCGGAAAATCTCGTAGGCCGTGCCATCCACCTGCAGGATGTCTCGTGCTCCAAAGCTATTAACTGTCGACACCGTGTTTTCTCCCTGCTTTTCTGTGAAACTGGTTGCGCATACCGGCACCATCCACTAATCTATCCGACCTGCTCCGGTACCTCAGACCGCCCTGCCCGAGGTCGCGGTGGATAGACCGCCCGAATAACCACCCAACTGAGCACAAGCATGAGTGCATACAGCGGCCACCCCATAATCAATCGCGTGATTCCAAGACCGACGACATTATCGGCCAGATACATGGGCAGTTGCACGATAACCCGGAGCGCGAACATGGCTGCCCAGAGAACACTCAACCAGACAGCTGCCCGGAACCGCACTCGGTTGCGACGCCAGCCAGAAACATCATTCATGAGAAAACCGGCGATGATTCCCACAATCGGCCACCGCACGAGAACGGAAAGCAGAAACGCGAGCGCGTACCCGCCACTCGTGTAAAAACCCCACACGTAGTTGTCACGCGCGTTGCCCGTCCACATCGCGATGGCAGCCGAGAATGCGACCGCGATGAGCCCGCCGAAGGCCTGTGACGCGGGACTCTTAGAGACAAATCGGATGACTGTGAACACAACCGCAATTCCCAGTGAGGCAATAAGCGCGGGCCACAGCGCCGCCTGCGAACTCCAGCTGAACGCCACCGTGAGGGTGCTGAACGCTCCGAGAAAGATGAAACCGGGCAGAACTGTTTCCAGGATGCCGCGGACTCCACCGATCGCGGCAAGCACGCGTTGACCGGCCGGGATATCTTCGTTGGTGAGCGCTCCGAGGCTCGTGTTGCTGAGGGCAGCGGCCATCTGGGCACCGAAACTGGGGGTGCCCTGGTTCGGTTCTGGCGAGTCTGCCGAGGAGATAGGGTCCGGGGTGGTCATCGTATTGTCACCGTTCGGTCGGGATCGTGAGATCGAGGCATCCTGCCGCGCTGTTACGACACGGACGGGGTGGTCGGCATCTGCAGTGGAATCAGATCACGCGGCGGCATGGGCGTCGAACCCCGCACCACAACAATCGAGCGAAACAGGTCTTCGACCTTCGCGGATGCCTCGGCCTCGGCCACCGCGTCACCGGAGATCACTCCGCGCAGGAACCAGCGCGGGCCATCCACCCCAATGAAGCGAGCAGCCTGCGTGCGCTGAGGACCGTCAACCAGCGGAATCTGTGCGATGAGCTCGGGCCCGAACGGCCCTTCCTGTTCGGAGGTGGTACCGCCCTGCTGTGCGATCTGCTCGGTAATCTGCGTTCGAATCTCGTGCCAGAGGCCCGCGGATCGTGGCGCTGCAAACGGCTGCACCTGCAGTGTCGAGTTCGCGTAGTCCAACCCGACCGCGACAACGCGTTGATTTTCTTCCTCAATCTCCAGCCGAATGTGCAATCCTTCCCGCGGCAGAAGCTTCAATCCGCCAAAATTGACATACGGGCGCACCGGGTTTGCTTCGGCCTCGTCGAACGGGCCGTTGGTGTCTCGGTCCTGGGGTGCCGACTTGGGTTGGTCGTCATCGACGAGTTCGTCAGTGTCACTCACGCAATACCTCCTGTGGTGTGGGTGGGTGCAGCCTCTGCACCAAAACCGGTTGACCCAAATCCGCCCTCGCCACGGGCGCTGCCCGGGAGTCGTTCAACCGGAACAAACCGAGCCCGGCTCACCGGCATGATGACAACCTGCGCGATCCGGTCACCGACCTCGATCGTGTACGCCTCGGTGGCATCGGTATTGAGCAGCGACACCCTGATTTCACCGCGGTACCCGGCATCCACCGTGCCCGGCGCGTTGACGAGGGTGATGCCGTGCTTGAACGCAAGACCCGAACGCGGCACAACAAAGGCGACATACCCGTCTGGCAGCGCAAGCGACACCCCGGTTCCCACCGTTGCACGCTGCCCGGCCGCGAGCACGACCCGCTCGGTCGCGTGCAAGTCGGCACCGGCATCGCCGGGGTGCGCGTACTCTGGGACACGGTCGGCGGTGATAAGAACCTCAGGCGAATCGGTCACGGTTAGAGGGTAACCCAGAAAGTCTGGTCTGATAGACCCATGCTCTCGTATCGTGAACGGCTGTCGCCGAGTCCGTGGATCGCCCTGCACTGCCTCCTGTTGTGCGCGGCCTGCACTCTCGTATTCGCCCCCATAAATTTCACCGTCGGGATTGTGATCGGGATCGTGTGCGTGCTCGTGTTGGTCACGACAGTGTGGTTCACCGGGCCGATCATTGAGGTGCACAACGGGGTACTGCGCGCGGGGCGTGGCACGATCGCACTCAGCGAGATCGGACCCGCCGAACCGCTGACCGGGCAACAGGCGCAGCGCGCGCTGCGCACAGAACTGGATGTCCGTGCCTTCCTGGTCATTCGTGGCTGGGTCACATCGCTCGTGAAAGTGCCCATCACCGATGCTCGGGATACGACACCGTACTGGCTCGTCTCGACGCGGCATCCCGTGAAGCTTGCCGATGCGATCAACCAGGCCGCAAGTAGCAGCGCTGCCGGTGGCACGGAGACCTAAACACACCGAGGCGCGGCGCGGGGCAGCACAGAGGCGCTTACGGCACCGATACGCGGAGCACGGGCAACACCGGCGGAACACTGACCGCTAGACAGAACATTCCGAGCACACCGGGCCGAGCTTGGCCTCGTGGTCCAGCTGCGAGCGGTGCTTGACGAGGAAACAGTTCACACAGGTGAACTCATCGGCCTGCGGTGGGAGCACCACGACCTCGAGTTCAACGTCAAACAGGTCAGCTCCGGTGAGATCAAACCCGCCGGGATTATCCGCATCATCGACGTCCACCACGCCTGAAAGGGTGTCGGGTACGCGTTCCTTGAGTGCCTCAATTGACTCGGTGTCGTCATCGGTCTTTCGCGGGGCATCGTAGTCGGTTGCCATTGAATAGTCTCTCCTCGGTGCCGAGATTCGGCGGCGATAGTCTGCATGAAAAATGTTCAGTACGCAAACCATCCACGCGGTGCGCGCTTAACCGCATTCCGTGCAAGCTGCAGATCAGCCCCTCACGCGACGCGAGTGCGTCGGATCCGGGCGCGACGAGTCGACCGTCACGGATCAGCCCATCGTGCGACGAGAGTACACCGCTACCGCGCTGAATGGGTACTGAAATTACTCTGAACGTACGCCGACGCCGCCCTAAAGTTGTGTCGCGCCCAGCGTATTCCCACCGTCAATACCCCGAACTTGCGCCGCGCCCAGCGTATTCCCACCGAGAGCGGCGGTGACGTGGCATCCTAGCCGGAGAGAAAAGCGCGGAGAGGCTTGCCGTCATGCAGGAACTTACGGTTATTGGGATAGAAGAGGGTGCGCTCGTCGCGTCCGCCGAAGACGGCACCCGTTTTCGGATCGGCGTTGATGATG
>Ga0081606_1000711_pt1 | contig 12262 bp, 9 predicted proteins | sample EareggfetidaYelm_FD_71127 | JGI IMG/M metagenome (GOLD analysis project Ga0081606, IMG submission 71127) | Earthworm egg capsule microbial community from the University of Washington, USA - E. fetida Yelm (SPADES assembly) (version 2) | ecosystem: Host-associated > Annelida > Reproductive system... | reverse complement strand
GTCTATTCCGCCGATTGGAAAGAAGGCAAAGCCACTGCCCCTCAAACAGGGATTTCCCATGCCTTCAAAGTCCTCAAAATCGAAAGCTATGAAGACACCCTAAACAACCTAGAACTGCACCGCACCACAGAGCAACAAGACCTGCTCAATACCCGACTAGAATTAAAGGAAAACTACTTGTTGCATTACATGCTTGACATCGAAAGCCGCGGCTCGCTGTTGTCCGTGGAGCACTTCAACAAACCTTTTGACTGCAAACTCAAAGTCAGCATTGACTCAGCAGGGGCTTATGAAGAGCGCCCCATTGATTTGGCAGAGACCTTCAACTACCTGATTGGCCTGCGGGTAAAACATATTGACATGCAACTTAGTCGGGGTTTTGTTTCAGTCACAGGCCTCCTCCCCTCCGGCGAAAATGCGCTTATTCTATGGCGTGATGCGGAAAAAATCGGCTACAACGCCCTCAACGCCCTTTGCAAAGAACTTGCCATTACCCCTGCCGACAGTAAATTTGATGTGGTTTTCATCAATGGCGACCACGATGTGCCCGCCGTATTCACCGGCACCAAGGCTGAAGGCGGCATCACCAAGACGTTGAAGATTCGTCGGATTGAATCTGAATTTTTAAGTCGCATGTTTGACGTAAAGCACGAATGATGGCCGGCGAGATAGTTCTTTGCCAAAATGACGATGGCACGATCCGGCTCGAAACCCGTCTTGAAAACGAAACCTTGCGGCTCACTCAACAGCAAATGGCTGAATTGTTTCAAACCTCCAAGCAAAATATCAGCCTCCATGTCCGCAGTATTTATGCAGAATGGGAGTTAACGGCAGAGGCAACTGTCAAAGAATACTTGACAGTTCAAAAAGAGGGTGCGCGTGGTAAAGCCAAAGAATCGAAAGGCGAGGCTGTACCGATAAAGCAACTTGAATACTTAAGCAAACATATCGCCAAGCGGATTCCTGCATGCAAAAAATCAGACAAGAAATGAGCAACTTCCACAAACAGTTAGTCCTGAACCAATGGATGATGAAATTCTTCCAAGGCGCCGGCTTGCAAGCCATCAAGGTTCGTTTGGGCGAGGACAGGCACGAAGGCATCGAGGAAGACGGCCAGACAGGCTTCTTCCGCGAATTACAACACATGCTTTTTGACGTCGATCTGGTCAGCGAACACGACCTTCGCCGCTACGACCTGAACATTGTCCGACATTGGAATGTCATTACCGTTAAGCGGAATAAGTTAGAGGGCGCTGTCCTTAACATGAAGTATTTCCAATATCTATCTCTGCTTTTCACGGAAATTTATTTGGATTGGTATTTCAACAAACGGCAACAGTTGCTGAATGGGCTGAATGAGGAATTAGAAACCTACAACAGCGAGGCTGAAAACTGTTTTCAGTCATTTGATGCGGATGAACTCAATAAAATCGCTTTCTGGAATGCCACGGGCAGCGGAAAGACCTTGTTGTTGCATGTGAATATCATACAGTATCTGCATTACTTCCAAAACGGCAGACGAGATGTTTACCCCGACAAGATCATCCTCCTGACGCCGAATGAGGGATTGTCCGTCCAACACCGGGCTGAACTCGATCTGTCAGGCTTTGGCTTCATTCGCTTATTCGACAAGAATCACAGCCACGTTTTCGGGGGCGCGATTGATATCATCGACATCAACAAGCTCGGCGAAGAAATGGGCGAAAAAACGGTTGCCGTGGAAGCCTTTGAAGGCAATAACCTGGTGCTCGTGGATGAAGGACATCGCGGGGCAGGAACAGCGGCAGGCGCTTGGATGTCGCGCCGTGAAGCCTTGGTGCGCGGCGGCTTCGCATTTGAATATTCCGCGACCTTCGGGCAGTCCGTGGCAAAAGGCTTAACCGTAGCCAAAGCCGAAGAGGAGCTCAAAAAAAAGAAGGCAAAGGCGCTGTTCAACACCGCCCGAATCAGCGCTCTGGAGGATACGCAAATACTGCAACTGTCGATCACCAATGAGGACAGGCGGCGCGCCCGCAGCATGGCAATCCGTGAAATTTACGCTAAAAGCATCCTCTTTGATTACTCGTACAAATTTTTTTATGAGGACGGGTACGGCAAAGAATCCCTGATTCTCAACCTCAAGGACGAGGACTACTCCCGGGAGGACACGGCTCGCCAATACTTCACGGCTTGCCTCTTGAGCTTCTATCAGCAACAATACTTGTGGAGCACAAACCGCGACAAACTCACGGACTACAACATTGAAAAGCCCTTGTGGGTGTTTGTGGGCAATACGGTGGCAGGAGAGGGTTCAGACATCCTGAATGTGCTGAAATTCCTTGCGGGGTTTCTCAACGATGAAGCCAAGACCAAGCAACGGATAAAGGACTTGTTAGCAAACACAGCCAGGCTTTTGGATGCCAAGGGCAGGAATATTTTTCAGGATCGCTTCACCCCGCTGATGGGTTTTAGCATCGATGAAGTTTATAGCGACATTCTCAAGAAGCTGTTCAATGCCGATACGCGGCAACGGCTGAAAGTGGTGAACCTGAAAAGCAGCAAGGGCGAACTGGCATTGCGCGTCGGCAGAGCCGAACCTTTCGGACTCATCAACATTGGCGACAACGCAGGGGTTTTCAAAGAAGCAGAGAAGCCTGAAAATCACGCGCTGTTCGATACAGAAGCCGATGACTTCAGTCGCTCTATGTTCGGCACATTAAACGACAAGGATAGCAAGTTGCATGTTCTCATTGGTTCGCGCAAATTCACCGAGGGCTGGAGCAGTTGGCGCGTTTCCACCATGGGACTGCTCAACATGGGTAAGGGCGAAGGTTCGCAGATCATTCAATTGTTTGGCCGCGGCGTACGTTTGAAGGGCAAGGACTATTCCCTGAAGCGCAGCACGCCTGCACAGCGTCCGAAAGGGGCGCACCTTGAGCGTCTGGAAACACTGAACATCTTCGGCGTCAATGCGGGCTACATGGCAACCTTCAAGGAATACCTGAAGGAAGAAGGCGTCACCCCGTCCGATGAAATCATTGAGCTTGATTTTGAAACACGGCAAAACCTGCCGAAAAATACGCTCAAGACACTGGCATTAAAGGACGGCTGCAAGGACAATCAGAGCAATGGTTTCAAACGCACATGCTTCCCTTGGTTGCATGAAGCGCCTGATGAGTTTAGGGGCAAGATCAAGGAGGCTCACATTGAACTTGACCTGTACCCAAAGCTGGAGGCCATGGCAACGAAGGAGCGTCGCAACACAATGCCTGACGCCAACATTCGGCACAAGGGCAAGATTAAGGCAGAGACTATGGTCCTGTTTGATTTTGACCGCATCTATCTGGCGTTGCAGGAATTCAAGGAACTGCGAGGCTGGAGCAATTTGCGACTTGACTATTCCCGTTTGGCCGATTTTTGTCGGACACGCAACGACTGGTACACGCTCTACATTCCGCAATCGGAATTGGAAATTCGGAGCATTGCCGACAGCAGCAAGCAGCAGGACATCCTTATCCGCCTTTTGCAGGGCTACGCGGAGCGTTTTTACAAATCTTTGAAGAACGCATATGAAGGCCGGTTTTACGACGTCGTAAGCATCAAAGAGGACGATGCCGCCCTGCTCAAGGCGTACCGCTTTGGAATCGAAAGCACTGACGAAGGCAGAGACTACGAGAAGAAAATCAAAGCCCTTCAGGCGTTGGTGAAGGAAGGCAAAATTGGCGAAGCAAGCAAGGAAGGAAGCAAGTGGAGGAGGACAGGGCAGATGGAAGCCATCTGTTTTGACCGCCACTTGTACTACCCGCTGTTCTACTACCCTGAAGGAACAGTGCCGCTGAGAATGCACCCGCTGGCATTCGATGCCCCAAGCGAAGTCCAGTTTGTGCGCGACCTGGAGAAGTTCTGCCCAACCCCTCTTGGGCAACAGACCATCGGCAAACGTAGCCTCTATCTGCTCCGTAATCCCGACACAAAAGCCAAGGGGCTCGGCTTTGCTCTGGCGGGCAACTTTTACCCGGATTTTTTGCTGTGGCTGGTGGACGACGAATCGGATAAACAGCGGTTAAATTTCATTGATCCCAAGGGAATGCGGCAGGTGGACCTGAATGATCCGAAGCTAGGCCTTTACAAAGAAGTAAAAGCGCTTGAGGAAAAGCTGGGCGATCCTAATCTCACGCTAAATGCTTTCATCGTATCAGAGACGCCATTTGATAATTTATTGAATGTGACTCCCCGCACAAAACCTGACCTTGAAGAACGCAATATCCTGTTTATGGATGACGGGAGAGAGGTTTATCTGAAAAAAATGTTTGAGCGGTCCCTTGGCACACATAAAGACGCCTAAAATGAACAACGCAACAAGACGTCAAAACGCAGCCATTAAAACCAACGTACAGCCGACCCGAAAGCCCGCGCTTCCGTGTTTTTTTTATTTTACTTTTATTTTTTCCCGCCACGCTGTTATATTTACACGCTAAATGACAAGACAATGGCGAGAATAATTTTACAAAACGACGACATAAATTTTAACACAGACAAAAAGCAGCCCGCAGCCACGGGCTTTATCAGCGACCGGGATATTTTGAAAAAGCGTTCGAAGAAATACCTTGACCTACTCGCCGGACTTGACGCAAAAACCCTGACCGACGTCAAAGGAATGGATGAACTGATGAAAGCCATACAGGAAGAGTTTGGCGTTGCGGGACTTGCCGATTTGCCTTTGGGCATCGTTTCCAAATGTTTTCTCGGACATCCTTATGAAGTCCATACGCTTGATTTAAGCGGGAGGCAAGTTATTACGCATTATAAAACAACCGAAACCATGAACCCTGACTTTGAAAAAGCCCGCACGGCAGCCAAGCATAATGCATATGCAACGGTGGAAGTTTACAAAGACAAAATCGTTTTAATTCGCGAAGACGGCACCGCAATCAAATTATAAATTTTTAACCCCGTAAAAACATGTCACAACAAGTAATTTCTTATGCAGACCTTTCCGTTATAAACCACGCGCTAAGTTCAATCAGTTCCGATATGTCGGGGGTGCACTCTGAACTGGGCACGCTGAATTTTAAGCAAGACCAACTGGAAAGCGAATTGACAAAACTGGCTGACTTTTTTGCCGATTTTGCGGCGGCCGATTTGAGACACAAAAACCTGCAACTTGCCGAAACCCGACAAGGCAATTTAAAACAAGACTTGCAAATTAAGTTTGGCTATTATGCCGAAGTGCGAAGAATGGCAACGGGTATTCTGCAGGGCGTGGACGTCGGCGTGGTAAGCGATGACATATTAAGAGCTGCCGCCGAAGAAGCGATGATTAAGGCGCCGGGCTATTGGTTAGCTCCTGCCTTGGTGGCTTTGGCGGCTTGGGTAAGAAACGACAAAAGCACCCATGAAAAAGCGTTGCGCGAAGCCTTGAAAAGAGACGACTATAAAACCACTCTTTTCTTTATGCTGGTGATGCGCAGGCTGGCCAGAAACGACGCCGCTTTAAAATGGCTGGAACGCTATTTCAGGCATCAAAATCCTCATAATCTGGATCGGGAATTTATAATAATACTTGAAGCCGTAACCACCGGCATATTCCCGCCTGCCTCAAGACAGCTTATGATGACCCATGTGAAAGATTGGTTAGCCCAACTGACGCAAGGAGACACATTTATTAATAAACAAAAATCTCAATGGAGTAAATTTTTTGAAGCGTTGGGACCTTTGCCCGACGGGAAATATCCGTTGCTTGAAAAGTTCTCCCCCAATTGGAAGGCGTTAGAAAACTCGTTGAAAGAAGCCCGAACTCACGATGCCTTAAATGCTCACTTTAAAAACATTATTTCGTCTTCTGCCGACTTTTCAAAAGGCGTTAAAGTTCAGTTGGATGAAATTCTATCCTTGCTGGCAACCAATTTCGACGACGAAGAATTGCCTTTGCAGGAGCAAGTGAGGCTCAATCAACTCATTGTTCAAATGGACGGCGACAAAGCCGCCGCACAAGCCGTCATGGAGGCGGAAAAACATGTTTTTGACCAACAAGTCGATTTTTTACAGTTGCTTGCCAATGCTTCGTTTAACCCTGAATTATCAGGCGCTTCGAAAGCCACGCAAGCGCTTGCCGTTTCCATAAGTCAGCCTTGGATAGTCGAGGCTTACGACGCATTTACGGCACAAAGCAGAAATAAAATTCCGCCGACGGCAGAGCTGGCGATTGATAATTTTAAAACCGCGACAAAAGACGGAAGCGAGGAAAACGAACTGACGGAAAAGCAAAGAGCATTTTATCAAGAGGTTTTAAAAACAGAGCTCGCCGAACTTCCGTTTCCTACTCCCGACGTGATCATTGGCTCATTAATTTGCTTGCTTGGCTTTTGGGCATTCAGCCTTCACGCGATAGCCGGCATCGCCGGGCTTGGCATCGGCGGCTCCTTGATTTTTAGCGCCCTCAGCAAGCGCCGCAAAGCCAAAAAACAAATCATCGAAAAGACGGAGGAGCGCGAACGAAAAGCCAAAGCAGCGTTGAGAGGATGCCTCGCCGAAACGGCGGATTACAGAAAAGAACATGCCGCAGAAGACCGCAAAGCAGAACAAACCAGACAACTTTTAACCTCTATTTCTCCCGAAGATTTTTCAAGCGTATCAAAAGGAACGGCAAGAAACATTATCTAACTTTTAAAATTCAGAAGAATGAGCAAAATAATTTTAGGCCATAATTCAGAACCGTCTGAAAGCGCCCGCCGCGAACCCCAGAAAGAAAATACGGCAAAGCCTAATTTGTTTCAAGGCAAAACAGAAGCGGAAACGGGAAACGCAAAATTTCCCGATTGGGATATTGTCCCGCCGAGCCAATTCATAAATCCGAGAATTAAACCGCGCTGATGGCCGCGCCGACAACCTATTCGGAGTGGGCAAAGCAACTCGACGCATTCGGCCACGGAGACGATGCGGCTTTGGAAGAATTGAGCCAAGGCCGTTTTGTCGTCGACGCAGGAACGGCTTCCCGATTCTATTCAAGGGCGGAGGAGGCTTATAAGAAGCGTAAACAAACCTGGCTTGATAAATTCCAACGCTCGTTTCAACTGCCGCCTTTTAAAACAGAAGACGATTTTGAAATCGTCATAAGAAACGGCAAACAAAATCTTGTGCCTTTGAGCAAGTTTGTCGCGTTAAAAGGGTTTCCCGAAGATTTGCGAAACACCTTAAAAAAAGACCTTGAAGATTTTGTCGCCGAAATCAAAAAGTCATTAAAGGACAACGTTTCCAAAACTTCAAGCGGCAGGGAGAAAATGCACCTGTGGTTAAATGCTTTTGGGCTTCCTGACATTCCCGAAGAAATTAAGACGGACAAGAAAACCGACAAACGAAACACAAACGAAGCAATCCCGCCGACCGGCAGAAAAATAATATTTTAAAATGGCAAATAAAGCAGAATTTAAAACTTCGCTTTTGCGAATGTTCAGAGCAAGGATACCTTTTATCTCCGTCCGAAGCATTGAAAGAGCGAGGGTTTTAGAGACCGTTCAACAGTTGGCGGAAGAAATAAACATCCCTATTTATGTGCATAGTTTATCGCAGGGCACGACGGATATTAAATCTAAAAAAATGGTGAACGACGACCGTTCCGTGGCCGGCGGTTTGGATTATGCGGTTCAGAATATTTCTCAAAGACAAAATTTGACTTTTGTTTTTACGGAAGTAAGCGACATTGAAGACGATAATTTGGTTTCAAGACACCTTTACGACGGCGTTGTGCAAGCGATTGAAAGAGGCGGAAGCATTTGTTTAATCACGACCAAAAGCATTTGGCCTCAATTACAGCGTTTGGGAATGACCGTGGCGCTGGACGCCCCAAACGAAGAAGAAATGCTGGAAGTCGTCAAAGAATGCGTGACTCCCTACAAAGGTTCAATGCCGCTTGAATGGGAGGAAGCCGATTATAAAATGGCCGCCGCCATTTTAGCCAACATGACTAAAATTGAAGCCGAAAATGTGTTGGCTACGCAAATGGCCAAAGGTTCATTGACAAAAGACGACATCAAAGAATTAAGCAACGCAAAAGATAAATTATTCAGCGACATTTCAGGATTAGAAAAAGTAAAAATTGACCCTTCTGCTCTTTCGGTGGCCGGACTCCGCGGACTGCAACATTGGCTGGACAATCAAAAACAACTTTTAACGGCCGATTTAAAAGCCCGAAAATTGAGGCCTCCGAGAGGCGTTCTGTTAGTCGGCGTTCCCGGTTGCGGCAAGTCTTTGTCGGCAAAATTTATCGCGGCTAATTGGAATTTGCCTTTATATCGTCTCGACTTGGCGGCTATTCAAGGGCAATATCTCGGGCAATCAGAAAACCGATTAAAAGAAGCATTGGCGTCTGCCGACAACGCGGCGCCTTGCGTATTGTGGATCGATGAAATTGAAAAAGGACTCGCCGGCGCCACCGGTTCAAACGACGGCGGAACTTCGGTAAGAATGGTAGGGCAGTTTTTGTTTTGGCTTCAAGAGAGCATGGCAAAAGTATTTGTGGTTTCCACGGCAAACGACGTAACTAAATTGCCCCCCGAACTTTTGCGCAGAGGGCGTTTCGACGAATTGTTTTTTGTGGACTTGCCCGGCGAAATGGAACGGCAAGACATCATCAACTTATATGTGAAACGCAATTTATTGCATCCGCCTTCCAGGGACACATTGAGCAAACTGGTTGAAATTTCAGACGGTTTTGCGGGGTCAGATCTGGAAGGCGCCGTCAGGGATGTAGCCATTCAAGCAGTCATCCACGGAGACCGCGCGGTGGACGACGCCCTTTTTGAAAAATGTTTTAGAAACATTGTTCCGTTAAGCAAGACCGCGCCCGAAAAAATTGAAGCTATCCGAATCTGGGGGCGAGAAAGAGCCTTGCCCGCATCCGGCGTTTCTTGGGATGTTTCGCCTAATGACAAAGCGCTCGGCAAACGCTCAATTATTATTTAACGGAATTTCAAGCAAGGTCATTACGGGTTATATGTAAACCGACGGTTTGACTTACTAAAAAAAAATTATCAATGAGTTCAGGCAACCCAACCGCCGCGCAAACGAATAACACAAGCCCCATGAAACCGCTAAAATTTATGCTTCTTTTTGTCTTGTCCGCGCAGACCGTTTTTGCCCAACAAGAAGCGCCGACCAATAAATTTTCCGCCATCGACAAAAAAGCCCTGCAAATTCCTGACTCATTGACAAAGACCGCAGACCTTATTGCTGGCTACATTACTTCCCGCTTTGCGACTGACAAGGACAAGTCCCGCGCAATTTTTATTTGGATCGCGTCAAACATTCAATATGACGTCGACAATATGTTTGTCGTCAACTTCTACGAAAAAAAAGAGGACAAAATATCCAAGCCCCTAAAGACAAGAAAAGGAATTTGTGAAAACTACGCCGCGTTGTTTACAGACATTTGCTTAAAATCGGGATTGAAATCATTTGTAGTGGAGGGCTACACAAAACAAAACGGTCTTATCGATCGGCTTCCGCACGCATGGAGCGCGGCACGCCTCGACGGCGCTTGGTTTCTGTTCGACCCGACTTGGGGAGCCGGTTATGTGAAGGGCGGAAAATTTTTCAAGAAAATAAACGACGATTATTACAAAGCAAGCCCGACGTCGTTAATCAAATCCCATATTCCGTTCGACTGTTTGTGGCAGTTCCTGAATTACCCGATAACCAACCAAGAGTTTTATGAAGGCAAGACCGAGCAAAATAAAACGAAACCATTCTTCAGCTTCACGGACACGCTTCGAGCATATGAAAAACAAAGCTATATTGACCAACTAATTTCTTCAGCCCGTCGAACCGAAAAAAACGGGGCGCTAAACGCATTAGTGTCTGACCGACTTCAATATCTGAAATTAGAAATAGAGAATAACAGAAAAACTAAAATTGTTGACGCATACAATTCGGCGGTTTCCGACTACAACTACGGAGTAAATGCTTTCAACGAGTTCATTCATTACAGAAATAAACAATTCACGCCAAAGAAAACCGATCCTGAAATACAACACATGATTGACGCCGCAGACCGCAAATTAAAAGAAGCAAAAGTTAAGCTAGGGAAAATTTCCAATCCCGACGCCAATACCACAAATATGATTCGGCAACTGACAAAATCCATCGACGACGTCTCAAGCCATCTGACAGAACAACAAGATTGGTTAAAAGTTTATTTTAGCAAAGATAAGTCCGAACGAAAATCTATGTTTTATGAACGAAAACCGGCTTGGATAGGAACGCCTTGATAATGATTAATGATGCGCTTTCCCGGCCTGTCTCGCTCAAATCCGAATCAAAGCAATGAAACATTTAACTATTATTGCGTCCCGCAACGGCATAGGCTTGGGGGCTTACGCGAAAGGGCGGGTGGCTGCATTAATCATTAGCCATTATTATTTGGCAATAGTTACTTCCGTTGATTTATTCGCATATATCGGTTTCTTTGAACTTGGCTCTTTCACGACAAGCGACGAGACGTTGCATTTGCGCACATCATCCAGCGTCACGGCAGTTCTGTAATCTTTTTTATCTGCCGTTAGACTAACATTCACCAGCTTAATATCATCGGCATGGCGAATATAAAGTCCCCATGCCGGCAACTCGCCAAACATAGAGAACTCCGGATAAGAAGCTCCCATTTCAGGCACTTTGTCTAATTGATCCGGTCCCGTTTTGGCAAACATTGCGTTGCCTCCGCCGGGGTATTTTATTTTAATATTTTTCAATGTAACGTGGCTAATTCTTGCGTCCGACATGCCCACAATGGACGAAGGCGAAATATTTCTTGGCATATCTTCAACAGGCCCTTCATACTCGTAACCTGCATCCGGTTTGGCCGCGGGAACTTCCGCATACACATTAGAGATGACGATATTTTCAAGCCTTCCTTTTTTCCCTTTTACGCGTTCGCCGATGCGAAGAAAAATTACATTGCCCGTGTTGTAAGATTGTAAACTATCCACTTCTACATGCTCTGCAAATCCGCCGTCCACGGCGGCTATGGTAATGGCAGAACGGTAGGTGTCAAACACCCTGTTATTAACAATCTTGATGCGGCTAAACCCGCCGTAAGAAGCGGTCCCAAACTTGATGCCATTTGCGCTGGAGCGAATGGTGTTGTTGCGAATGACTACATTCTTGCAAACCTTGGAGGCGTCGTGCGATTTAAGGCAGATGCCGTCGTCGCTTGCGTCTATGTAGGAATTAGCAATGCTCACCTCTTCACAGTCCACAATGTCGATGCCGTCGTTATTCCAATAGGCTTTGCTGTCCACCGATATGCGGTCAATAGTCAGGTTCTTGCATTGGTCATAAACTTGTACCCAACTGGCGGCATTGCGCAGGGTAACTTCTTTCACATTTATATTTTCACAGTTGCGAAAGTAGAGAAGAACGGCTCTTGTTTCTGCTTCCGGTCTGTCGTGCCGAAACGTGTCTTTAATCAATCCTTTCTGAATGACGTCTGTCACATTGCGTGCCAAGAACCTGCCCTGCCCGTCGATTACGCCTTTTCCGGTTATGGCAATATTCTTTTGGTCATGAGCAAAGATGAGCGCCGTCCATCCGATTTTTTCATATTCAAAAGGATTTAACGCCCCCGTCAAAGCCGCGCCTTCTTTCAATTCAATAGTCACATTTGATTTCAGATGAATGCTTCCCGTCAGATAGCGCCCTACATAAAAGACAAGCCTCCCCCCGCCTTGCCCGTGAATGTAATCAATGGCAAACTGGATAGACTTTGTGTTTAACGTTACCCCGTCTGAATATATATTGAACAGGGAGGCCGGATAATCTTTAGCGTCTGCGTACAGAAAGCAACACAGCGCCGCAAATACAATGAACATTTTTTTTACGCGCATAAGAATCGTTTTATAAAATTTGAAAATCACTTACTATACTGTTTGAAAAATTTCCGCTTTCGCCCCCGTTAAGCGAAGTCCCGAAAAATGGCCGCCGCTTCTCCCTAACATTAGCTTTATCCGCAACAAGTCGCCTGCCCTGCCGACCCAATGCTTTGGAAACCGCGGCGCATTATTTTTTATACTCATGATTATAAACTTTAAGTTACTAATAAATTTTAACAGGCCCGCATAATCCCATGGACTGAAGGGGTTGATTTTTTCTCTTCTCGTTAGTCCAGTATTGGGCAATCGGATTATCCGTAAGCGTTTTCATATAATTGCCCATTGTGGTAATCACTTTAATTTCTACGGCATTGCTGCCTTTTAACAGAAATTTATTAATCTCAAAAATCCTGTTGCCA